>WNFA01000132.1_pt1 | contig 71690 bp, 74 predicted proteins | sample 5400481 | NCBI WGS metagenome assembly WNFA01 (sample SAMN13153340, study PRJNA577476) | soil metagenome | isolation source: 120 cm saprolite under Douglas fir tree site 2 hole 1 replicate 2 | place: USA:California | collected 2015-04-18 | reverse complement strand
CCAGGTGATCGCGTACTGGTGGAAGTCGCCGTCGATGGCCCGGTGGGCCGCCTCCAGCAGCTCGCGAGGCGGCGGGAAGTTGGGCATGCCCTGGGCCAGATTGATGCCGTCGTACTGGTTGTTGACCCGGGTCATCTCCCGGATCACCGACTCGGTGAAGCCCTGGACCCGCTTCGAGATCATGGCCCGACGGAGGCGTGCCGGGGGCGGCTAGCGGCCGCCCGCGATGGCCGGGACGATGGAGACCTCGTCGCCCTGCTTGAGCGACGTGGTGGCGCCCTGCAGGAACCGGATGTCTTCCTGGTTGATGTAGATGTTGATGAAGCGGCGCAGCTGGCCGCCGTCCTCGACCAGGCGCTCCTTGAGGCCGGGGAACTGGCGCTCGAGCGCCTCGATCAGGTCGGTGACGGTGGAAGCGTCGGCCTGGACCTCGGCCGCGCCCTTGGTGAGGGTGCGCAGCGGGGTCGGAATGCGGACGAGAACGGACATGGGGATCTCCTCGACGCGGCGCCTACGCCACGGTTCTGGATGTGAGGTCGGCCAGCGCCCGGTCGAAGGCCTGGAGCGAGGGCCGGATGGTAACGTCGCTGCCGAGCCGATCGTGCAGCACGTCGGGCGTCTTGAGCCCGTTGCCGGTGACGCACATGACGATGGGCTGATCCCGCGGGATGCGACCCGCCTCGATCAGCTTGCGGGTGGCGGTCACCGTCACCCCGCCCGCGGTCTCCGCGAAGATCCCCTCGGTGCGGGCGAGCAGGCGCATCCCGTCGATGATCTCCTCGTCGGTGGCGTGCTCGCCGTATCCGCCCGAGTCCTTGACCGCCCGGTAGGCGTAGTAGCCGTCGGCCGGGTTGCCGATGGCGAGGGACTTGGCGATCGTCTGCGGCCGCACCGGCTCCAGGACGTCGGTGTCCTTCTTGATCATGGTGACGATGGGCCCGCAGCCGGCGGCCTGCGCCGCGTACATGCGGGTGCGGGCCTCCGGGATGAGCCCGAGGCGCGCCAGCTCCTGAAAGGCCCTGGCGATCTTGGTGAGGAGCGAGCCGCCCGCGCAGGGCACCACCACGTGGGCGGGGGCGCGCCAGCCGAGCTGCTCGGCGATCTCGTAGCCGAAGGTCTTCGAGCCCTCCGCATAGTACGGCCGGAGGTTGATGTTCACGAAGGCCCAGTGGTACCGGTCCCCGACCTCGGCGCAGAGGCGGTTGACCTCGTCGTAGGTCCCCTGCACCTCGATGACGGTGGGCGCGTAGATGAGCGTCGCGATGACCTTGCCCTGCTCCAGATCGGCCGGGATGAAGACATAGGCCGTGAGGCGGGCTTCCGCGGCGTGGGCCGCCACCGAGTTGGCGAGATTGCCGGTGGAGGCGCAGGCCACCGTGTCGAACCCGAACTCCCGGGCCTTGCCGATCGCCATCGCCACCACGCGATCCTTGAACGAGCAGGTCGGATGCGAGACCGAGTCGTTCTTGACGTAGAGCTCTCGGACGCCCCACTCGTCCGCCAGGTTGCGCGCGCGCACCAGCGGGGTGAAGCCCACCGCGGCGCCGATCGGCGGTAGGCCGTCGACCAGATCGAGCGGCAGGAGATCGGCGTAGCGCCAGATCGACTTGGGGCCGGCTTCGATGCGCGCGCGGCTGATCCGCGCGCGGATCACCTCGTAGTCGTAGTCGACCTCGAGGGGACCGAAACAGAACTCACAGACGTGAGACGGGGAGGAAGGGTAGCCGCGGCCACACTCCCGGCACTTCAAGCCCTTCAATCTGTCCAATGGCCTCTCCAATCGGTAGGGGATTTGAGCCCCGGAATGAGCTGCACGATCCGGGTTGGCCCTCCCGGATCACCGACCCAGCGGCAACGATTTCGTTTACTTAACACTCCACGCCGCGGGTTGTCAACGCGATGCCGTATCATCGGCCCCGGTGACCCGCGCCTGGCTGCCTCCCGCGTTGCTCGCCGCCTACGCCGTGGCCTTCGGCTGGCGCGCCCTCGGCGGCGGCCTGCTCGTCTTCGACGATCATCCGGGCCAGCTCTACCGTCTCGCGCACGCGATCTCGCTGGGGTGGGCGCCGTGGCGCTTCAATCCCGGCTGGTGGGCCGGCTACGCGGAGCTCCAGTACTACCCGCCCGCCTTCGCCTGGCTCGGCGCGCTGATCCACCTGGCCGCCGGCGGTGCGCTCGACGTGGCTAACGTCTACCAGGTCCTTCTCTGGCTCGCCTGGCTGCTGCCGGGCGCGGCGGTGTACGCGCTGCTGCGCCGCGCGCTCGGCGATCCGTGGCTCGCGCTGCCCGGCGCGGTCGTCGCGCTCACCCTCTCGGCGGGCTGCCGGAGCGGGGTGGAGGAAGGACTGCGCTGGGGTCTGATCGCGGCCCGCCTGGGCTGGGGGGTGCTGCCGCTGCTGGCGCTATGCCTGCTGCGCTGGGCCGGGGGCGCCACGCGCCCGCCGCTCGCGAGCGCCGCGCTGGTCGCCGCGGTGATCCTGCTCCATCCGGCTCACGCGCCGGCCGCCGCCGTGCTGGTGGTGCTGGCCGCCCTTCACTCGGCACCGCGCCGCCGTCGCCTCGGCGAGGCCGCGGTCATCCTCGCGCTCGGGCTCGGGCTGGCCGCGATCTGGCTGCTGCCGCTGCTCGCACACCTGCGCATGGCCTTGCCGCTGGCCTGGGCGGACGCGACCCTCCCCGCGCTCGGCCGCCGTCTCGGGTCGCAGCCGCTCCTGCTCGCGCTGGCGCTGCTGAGCCTGGTCGCGTGGCGCTGGCGCGCGCGGCTCCCGATCCTCCCCAATGGGGGCGCGCGGTGGCTGCTGGGCCTGGCGCCGGCCATGATCCTCGTGATCGCGCTCGACGCGCTCGTCGTGGAGCCGCTCGGCCTGGCGTGGCTGCCCGCGGACCGGCTGGTGGATGGGCTGCACCTCGGCCTCGCGCTGGCCGGCGCCGCGGGATTCGCCGCCCTCGCCGCGGGGCGCGCGCGTGCTGCCGTCGCCGCCCTGGTCGCGCTGGCGGTCTGCGTGCCGCTGGCCTGGGGCCCGGACGAGGCCGGGCTCACGCTCTGGCCGCGGCCGCGCGAATGGCCCCGGGAGCGGGAGGTGACGCGCGGACTGCGGATGGACGCGCTCTGGGAGGCGATCCGTCACGCGCCGCCCGGCCGCGTGCTCTTCCTCCGCTCCGCGGTGCCGCTCGACTGGCGTCCCGAGTGGTGGCGACCGCACACGCACCTCACCGCGCTCACGCCGTTGCGCGCCGGCCGCGCGATCGTCGGCGGAACCTTCACGCATCCGGCGCCGGTGGCGGGGCTCGTCTACACCGGCTCGGCGGCTCACCGTCCCCTCACCATGCTGGCCGAGCAGCGAGACGGCCAGACCCTGTTCGGCCGTCGGCTAGAGGCGCTCGAGTCGGAGACGTTCAATGACCTCGCCCGCGGCCTTGGGATCGGCCTGGTCGTCGCCCTCGAGGAGGACGTCGGCCGAGCGAGGTTCCTGACCGAGAATCAATCGGTTAGGAGCCTATCCCGCATAGGCTCGTTCAGACTCTTTGCGATGGCGGAGGGCGGCGCCGAGCTGGTCCCCATCGGGGCGCAACGCTGGCGGATCTCCCTGCCCGCGGCCGCGCGGGGCTGGGTCTCGCTGCCCATCGCCTACTCGCCACTCTGGGTGGCCCGCGCCGCCGGTGCGCCGCTGGCCGTACGTCGCGACGAGCGGGGCCTCCTCGAGGTCGCGCTCGTCGCGCCCGGCTCGTCGGTGGAGCTCGAACATCGCGCGGGTGCCGCCGAGTGGGCGGGCGTCGCGCTGAGCCTGGGCGCGGTCCTTCTGCTCGCCGCCTGGCGGCGGCGGGCCCCGCCCGCGTGAGCCGGCACCACCGTCTGGGCGCCCGGCGGCTACTCGGCGCCGACGGTGTGGGAGAAGCGAGTCTGGCCGAGCGCGTCCACGATGCGCACCGTGAGGCCGGTGGCGTCGATCGCGATGTCGCCGAAGTTGGCGGTGCCGCCCAGGCTCCACAGCGAGCGCGGGGTGAGCGCGGCGTCGAGCGGGCGCGGCTTTCCGGGGCCGGCGGACAGCGGGCCCGCGATGAACTCGTGGAAGGACCACTCGGGCGTCGGGTGGTGGCGAATCAGCTCGGCGTGGTGCACGTCGGCGGCGAGCACCACCAGGTTCTTCACACCGCGCTGGCGCAGGGCGCGCAGGATGGCGTCGCGCTCGACCGCGAAGCCGGTGGAGTGCTCCTCCGGCACCCCCCGGGCATTGGCATTGCTCCAGGAGTCGTGGGCACGGCCGCCGGTGGGCACCGAGAGGGGCACGCTCGACACCACGACCTTCCACACCGCGCTCGACCCGGCCACCGCGTCCACCAGCCAGCGGCGCTGGGTGGCGCCGAGCATGGTCTTGCCGGGCCCGTCGACCGCGGTATTGGGGCTGCGGTACTGCCGCGTGTCGAGGATGAAGACCTCGAGGAGCGCGCCCCAGCGGAACTGGCGGTAGAGGCGGCCGGGCTCCTCGCGCGGGGGCCGGATCGGGAAGTAGTCGATGAAGGCGCGCCGCCCCGGCTCCATCAAGGGCTCGGTGGGTCCAGCGAAGTTGTCGCGGACCTCGTGGTCGTCCCAGATCGCGTACACCGACGCGCGGCGGAAGTATGCCTGCACCGCCGGATCCTCGCGGTTGTAGCGATGCTTGGCCCAGAAGTCGGCCAGGCGCCGCGCCACGAAGTCGTAACCGGGGACCCGCTCGCCCTCACCGCAGACGTGATCGGCGTAGATGGTGTCGCCGACAAAGAGAAAGAAATCGGAGGGTGTTCGCGCGAGGGCGCGGAAGATCGCGTACCCGTCGCCGGGCTTGCGGCAGTGCCCACGGCTGCCGAGGTCGCCGCTCCAGGAGAAGCGCACCGGCCGCGCGTCGGTCGGAGCGGGCGCGGTCACGAACTCGCCGGTGGCCTCGGCCGTGTTCTGAGTCGCGGTGTAACGGTAGCGGGTCCCCGGTTCCAGCGGCTGGAGCAGGAGCTTCCCGGTCAGGTGCTGCCTCGGGCTCACCCGGATCTCCCCGCGGGCGCCCGCGGGCGTCCCGCCCTCGGCGGCCGGCGCGCGCCCGAGCGGCTCGTAGCGCACGGTGACCTCGCCCCAGGCGACGCCGCGCACCCACACCACCGCGGCGGTGTCGGTCACCTCGCCCACCGTGACCAGCAGGCCCGGCTCCGCGGCGGAGGCGGGCGAGACGAGCGCCGCGGCCAGGAGCAGGGCGAGACGGAGCGAAACCGACGCGTGGCGCATGCTCCGCGGCCGAGCCGCCCGGCTCAGACCATCGGGTCGTAGTTGAAGAACTGCCCCGAGGTGTCGAGCGGCGCCATGTGGTGCTTGAGCGTGCCCGGGAACATGGCGGCCAGCCGCTCCGGCGTCCAGCCGAGGTCGTGGTGAATGCTCCGCAGCGGGCGCATGTGGCCGAACAGCATGACCTCCTTGCCGCGCACCCCGAAGACCTGGCCCGAGATCTCCTTGGCTTCGTCGGTGGCCAGGAACACCGCCACCGGGGCGATGTGCTCGGGGCCCATTTTCTTGATCTTCTCGACACGGGCCTTCTGGGCCTCGGTCTCGGTGGGGATCGTGCCGATCATGCGGGTCCACGCGAAGGGCGAGATGCAGTTGGCGGTGACGTTGTAGCGGGCCATGTCGAGCGCCACCACCTTGGTGAAGCCCACGATGCCGAGCTTGGCCGCCGCGTAGTTGGCCTGGCCGATATTGCCGACGAGGCCGGAGGTGGACGTCATGTTGATGATCCGGCCCCACTTCCGCTCCCGCATGTGCGGGACCGCGGCCCGGGTCACCGCGAAGGTGCCCTTCAAGTGCGTGTTGAGGACGCCGTCCCACTCTTCCTCGGTCATGTTGAAGATCATGCGATCGCGGAGGATGCCCGCGTTGTTGACCACGATGTCCACGCGGCCGAAGTGGTCGAGGGCGGTCTGGATGATGTGCTGGCCGCCCGCCATGCTGGCCACCGAGTCGTAGTTCGCGGCGCCCTGGCCGCCCTGCCCCTTGATCTCGTTGACCACGTCGTCGGCGGGGCCGCGCGCGTCGCCCGTCCCGTCCGAGCCCCCGCCGTAGTCGTTCACCACCACCTTGGCCCCGTGCTTCGCCATGAGCAGCGCGATCTCGCGGCCGATGCCGCGCGCCGCGCCGGTGACCACCGCGACCCTGTCCTTGAGCATCATGGCTGAAGCCTCCTGTCGTTCTTAAATGATGCTGCGCGCGGCGAGCGAGTCGATCTCGGTGGTCGTGAAGCCGGCCTCGGCGAGCACGTCCCGGCTGTGCTCGCCCAGCAAGGGGGCCGGGGTCCGGATGGTGCCCGGGGTCTTCTCGAACTTCACCGGGGTGGCCACCGTCTTGAAGGTGCCCGCGCGCGGATGGCTCTGCTCGGTGATGAAGCCGGTGGCCGCCACCTGCGGATGCCGGACGAGCATGGAGTAGTCATTGACCGGGGCGCAGAGCACGTCGGCCCGCTCGAGCACGTCCATCCAGTGGGCGACCGGGCGCGCGCGGAACACGGGGGCCAGGATCGCCTCCAGCGCGCCGCGGTGCGCGAGGCGGTCTCCGCGCGTGGCGAAGCGGGGATCGGAGCCGAGCGCGTCCATGCCGACCGCCTTGCAGAAGGGCAGCCAGAGTCGGTCCACCCACGCGGCCACGAAGATCCAGCCGTCCGCGGCCTGGAAGGCCTGGTAGGGCACGATCTCGGGATGACCGCTGCCGTAGCGGGGCAGCGGCTCGCCCGTCTCGTGGAAGACGGAGAGGCGCGCGGTATGGGCGAAGAGCATGCCGTTGAGCAGCGAGGCGTCTATTCGTTGGCCTTGCCCACTGGCCGCGCGCGCGATCAGCGCGGTGAGGATGCCCTGGATCGCGAGCATCCCGCCCAGGGTGTCGGCCACCGGCGCCCCGCACAGCACCGGGCCGCCGTCGGGCTCGCCGGTGACGGCCATGAGGCCGCCGAGGGCCTGGGCGAGCGAGTCGAGGCCCGGCTTCTCGCGCCAGGGGCCGTCGGGGCCGAAGGCGGAGATCGAGCAGTAGATGAGGCGCGGGTTCGCGCTCTTCACCGAGTCGTAGTCGATGCCGAGCCGCTCGGCCACGCCGCCGCGGAAGCCCTCGATGATCACGTCGGCCCACGCGGCGAGCCGGCGGAAGGCCGCGCGGCCCTCCGGTTGCTTGACGTCGAGGCAGAGCCCGCGTTTGTTGCGGTTGACCGTGAGGTGCAGCACGCCCTCGCCGTTGCGCATCGCGCGCGGGTACACCGAGCGCCCCGCATCGGGCGCCTCCCGCGACTCCACCTTCACCACGTCGGCGCCCATGTCGGCGAGGTACATGCCGCAGATGGGCCCCGCGATCAGGTGGGCCAGCTCGAGGACCCGCACGCCGTGAAGGGGCGGGCGCAGAGGGTCGACCATGACCGCATCACCCTAGCACAGATCAGCCGCGGCTGGTCCGCATCAGGGCGGCCGCGAACTCCGCGCCCAGGATGAAGACGACGCCCGAGTAGTAGGCGAACATGGCGAGCGCCACCAGGACGCCGAGGGGGCCGTAGACCTGATCGTAGACGCCGAAGGAGAGGATGTACCAGCGGAAGAGCTGCTTCGCGGCTTCCCACAGGACCGCGGCGAGCAGGGCGCCCGCGAGCGCCGCCCCCACCGGGACGCGGCGGTGCGGGAAGTAGCGGTAGGGGACGAAGAAGAACGCGGTGCTGAGCGCCAGGGCCAGCCCCAGCGACCAGGAGCGCACCCAGTGCGACGGCATGCCCATGGTCTGGAAGAGCAGGATCTTGAGCCAGCCGAAGACGTCGCTGATCACGAGGCTGCCGAGGAAGAGCACGCCCATCGCCACCACCATCACCACGTCCCGCAGCAGGCCGCGGAGGAAGCCGGGGCCGCCCCGGAAGCCGAAGATGTCGCTCAGGACGACCCGGATCGAGTTGAAGAGCTGGCTCGCGAAAAGGAGCAGCACCGCGGTGCCGAGCAGGCTCGACAGGGTTCGCCGCCGGATGATGGAGGCGAGGGTGTCGTGGAGCTCGTTCTTGTAGACCGGAACGATGGCCGAGAGCTGGTTGAGGACGGCCTCCATCACCGTCCGGCGGCTCAGTACGAAGCCCGCCACCGACACGAAGAAGAAGAGCAGCGGGATGAGGCCCACGATGAAGTTGAACGCGAGCCCCGAGGCCAGGAACATCCCGCGGCGGGCGCGGAAGTTCGCGGCCGCGGTTCTCAGCGCGCCGATCACGAGCCCGCACTCTCCATGCGCCTCGCCGCGGCTAGACGACGCTCCGGATCAGGCCGCCGTCCACCTGGACCGCGGTGCCCGTGACGTAGGACGCGCGCGCGGAGGCGAGGAAGACCACCATCGCGGCGAACTCGTCCGGCGTGCCGATCCGCCCCATGGGGATGTCGGCGGAGGACAGCGCCATCTGCTGCTCCATCGTGATCCCGCCGCGCTTGGCCCGGTCGGTCTGGTGCTCGATGAACCGGTCGGTCATGATGCGACCGGGCAGCACGAGGTTGACCGTGATGTTGTCCTTGGCGAGATCGCCCGCCAGCGTCTTGAAGAGGCCCGCGATGCCGGGCCTTATCCCGTTGGAGAGGACCAGGCCGTCCACCGGCTGCTTCACCGAGCTGGACTGGATCGCCAGGATGCGGCCCCAGCGCGACTTCTTCATGTGGGGCAGGACCTCTCGGATGAAACGCACGGTTGACAGGTGGACCTGCTCGAAGGCCTTCATCCAGTGCTCGTCCGTCATGCTCTCGAAGGGCCCGGGGGGCGGCCCGCCCACGTTGGCCACCAGGATGTCCACGCCGCCGAAGGCCCGGTTGGCCTCCGTCACCACCTTCGAGATGTCGGCGGCCCGGCTCGCGTCGGCGGGCAGCGCCAGCACTTCCGCGCCGGTCTGCCGCTTCACCTCCGCGGCCGCGTCCTGGAGGGCCGCCTCGCCGCGCGCGCACATCACGACCCGCGCGCCTTCCGCGGCCAGGCCCAGCGCGCTCGCCCTGCCCATGCCCTTGCTCGCGGCCACCACGAGCGCGGTCTTGCCCTTGATGCCCAGATCCATGGGGACCCCTTTGTCGGACTGCGTGGATCAGGATGTCTGCTTGTAGAAGTCGGCCCGATCGCCGCCGGTCACGGAGAGTCGGCGCACCTCGTTGTCGCGCATGACCTCGAGCGTCATCTTCTCGCCCGGCGCGCGCTTCCACAGCGAGAGGTAGAGCTCCTTGCGCGTCGGGACCTCCTGGGCGTCCAGGGACACGATGACGTCGCCCTCCTGGATGCCGGAGCGCGCGCCCGGCCCATTGGGCACGAGGCCCGCCACCACCACGCCCTCTTCCAGCACGTGGGCGAAGACGCCGAGCCAGGCCCGCTGCGGTCGGCTCACCACCCGGCCGAAGCGCATGAACTCCTGCTGGTTGCGGCGGTAGCATTCGCCCGGAATGGCGAGCGAGCAGCGCGCGATCTCGTTCAGGTTGAGCGAGACGACGCCCACCATCTGGCCGGTCAGGGTGAAGAGCGGGCCGCCGCCGAAGCCCGGATTGGCGGCGCTCGAGACGATCCCGCGCTCGAGCAGGTACTCCCAGTAGGCCTCGAACTCCCCGAGGTAGGTCACGAGGCCGCCCGCCACGCGCCGCTCGCGGGGGCCGGTGGAGCCGATCGCGAAGACGGGCTCCCCGCGCGTCAGCGTCTCGGAGTCCGCGATGGGGACGGCCTGCAGCCCCTGCCGCTTCACGCGGAGCAGGGCCAGGCCGATCTCGAAATCCTGGGCGACGATCTCGGCCCGTAGCGCCCGCCCCCGCCCCAGGGTGACCTGGATGGTCTCGGCCCCCATCACCACGTAGTTGACGGTGAGGATGAGGCCGGCGGGGTCCACGACCGTCCCGCTGCCCATTCGCTCGTCACCCATGATCCGGGTGGAGGGGTGGCTCGAAGGGACCTCGGCGTGGATGTGCACCACCGAGCCGAGCAGATGTTTGACGAGCTCGACCGACGCGTCCATGAAATGAGTGCGGGCTCACGCTAGCACGCGCGGCCCGGCGCTTGCAACGCGGGAGCGGGCTATTTGAGGTGCCGCGCCAGGAAGTCCTCGACGCGGCGATAGGCGTCCGCCGCCGCTTCCGCCTGGTAGGAAACCGTGGCACCAAAGCCGCCCGGCCGGTTCTCGTTCTCCACCTGGGCCAGCACCTCGAGCCGCTGCCCCTCGACGTCGAAGTAGTGGTAGGCGCCCGGATAGGCGACGATGGTGGCGTCGGCGCCGCGGCTCCGCATGGCCTCGACCATCTCCCGGCACTTGGCCGCCGGCGTCCAGTCGTCGGCCTCCCCGATGAGCACGAGCAGCGGCCGGACCACCTGCTCCTTTACCAGCGAGAAGCAGCCGCCCGGGTAGACGCCGATGCCCGCCGCGAAGCCGCCCGTCGTGGATCCGATGGTCGGCTGCGAGACGCCGCGGCCGCGGGCGCGCTCGAGGCTCGGGCCGTTGATCACCGCCATGGCGGCGACCAGCCGATGGCGGCCACCCGGTCCGCGCGGACATAGGTCTGGGATTGGAGATAACGCAGGGCCCCGAACGCGTCGTCGAAGCGCGCGGTGAGCGGCGGATCATCCGGCCCCGAGCGGCAGTCACCCTTGAGGCGCCGCGGGCCGAAGCTGTCCACGACGAGGGCCACGTAGCCGCGGTCGGCGAGCCAGCGCGCCCAGCGGAAGGACCTCGCTTTGATGCCTTCGCAGCCGTGGAGCTGCACCACCGCCGGAAACGGGCCGGGGCCGGCGGGGCGGATGAGCGTGGCCTCGATCGCCACCGGGGCGCCGGGGGTGGCGTTGGGGAAGCGGACGGTCTCGCGCGCGGTGTGCGCGGCGCAGCCCGCGAGGAGCGTCGCCGCCATCACCGCCGCCGCGATCCGGTGCACGGGGCGAGCATACCAGGAGACCGGAGACCGCGCGCCGACGCGCCGGCCCGCATCCGCTGCGGTAGAATGCGGCCAGGAGGAGCCGGGCCATCCAGGAGGCGACCGAGCCGGGCCGATGAGCGACGAGCCGTCACGGGAGACGCGCGCGGAAGCGCAGCGCCATTTCCAGCAGGGCTACGAGGCGCAGATGCAGGGGCGCCTGGAGGAAGCGCTGGCGCACTACCAGCGGTCCATCGCGCTGCACCCGACCGCGGAGGCCCACACCTTCCTCGGCTGGGCCTACAGCCACCAGGGGCGGCCCGACGAGGCGATCGCCCAGTGCAAGATCGCGATCTCGGTGGACCCGGACTTCGGGAACCCCTACAACGACATCGGCGCCTACCTGATCGAGCTGGGGCGCGAGGAGGAAGCGGTGACCTGGCTCGAGCGCGCGAAGACGGCGGCCCGCTACGAGCCGCGCCACTATCCGTACTTCAATCTGGCCCGCGTCCACATCAAGCGCCACGAGATTCTCGCCGCCATCCGGGAGCTGGAAGGAGCGCTGGCCCTCGAGCCGCGCTACGTGACGGCCCGAAGGGAGCTCCACCGGCTCCGCGGCCTGCTCAATTGACGTCGCTCCCGCTGCCGTTCTACGACAATCCCCTGCTCTTCGGGCACGACGCGACCCGCGGCCTGCTCGCCTTCCGCCCCGCCGAGAGCCAGGTCACGGTGTACGCCCGGAGCGAGGGGGCCGTGACGACGACCGACGAGCCCTTCCGGCCATTCCTCCTCCTGGCCGATCCCGATCTCCTCAAGGAGCTCAAGGGCGACGTGGAGGTGACGCCCCTCGACGGCGACGGCGTCTACCGCTGGCTCGCGGAGTGCCCGTCCTGGCCGCAGGCGCTCCGGGTGCGGGACCACTGCCTGCGCGCTTCCGGCAAGGGCGCGGGGGCCCCCGACGCCCCGTATCGGTTCCTCAACGATCCGGTGCACCAGTTCCTGCTGCGCTCGGGGAAGACCTCGTTTCTCGGCATGGGCTTCGGCGACCTGCGGCGCATGGCGCTCGACATCGAGGTCACCACCGCGCCCGGCTTCGAGTTCCCGAACGCGGCCCGCGAGTCCGATCGCATCATCGCGATCGCGATGGCCGACTCCACCGGGTTCTCGGTCGTGCTGTCGGGGGTGGAGCTCTCCGAGGCCCAGCTGCTGGCCGAGTGCTCGCGCATCCTCCGCGAGCGCGATCCCGACGTGCTGGAAGGCCACAACATCTTCCGCTTCGATCTCGAATACCTGGAGGCGCGGGCGCGCCGGCACCGCGTGCCGCTCGCGTGGGGGCGCGACGCCTCCGTGCTGCGCGGCTATCCCTCGCGCATGCAGGTGGCGGAGCGCGCGATCGGGTACCGGCGCTACGGGGTGACCGGCCGCCACATCGTGGACACCTGGATCCTGGCCCAGCTCTACGACGTGGGGGCCCGCGACCTCGAGTCCTACGGCCTCAAGGACGTGGCGCGCCACTTCGGGGTGCCGGCACCCGACCGGACCTACCTCCCGCCGGAAGACATCCCGCGCATCTTCGCGGAGGACCCGGCCCGGCTCATGGCCTATGCGCGCGACGACGTGCTGGAGACGCTGGCGATCTCGGCCATCCTGTCACCGCCCTACTTCGTGCAGGCGCAGGCCCTGCCCTTCGACTACCAGACCACCGTGCTGCGCGGCAACGCGACCAAGATCGACGCGCTGCTGATGCGGGAATACGTGCACCGCGGCCAGGCGGTGCCCGCGCCCGGCGCGGGCCGCGGTGTCGCGGGCGGCTACACCGCGGTGTTCCAGCAGGGCGTGGCCCGCGACGTGCTGCACGTGGACGTGACCTCGCTCTACCCGTCCCTGATGCTGGGGCAGGACCTCTTCCCGGCCTCCGACCGGCTCGGGGTCTCGGCGTCCCTGCTCCGCGACCTCCGCGAGTTCCGCGTCTCGGCCAAGCGGCTGGCCCGCGAGGCGGCCGCCCCGGAGGACCGGATCTTCCTGAACGCGCTCCAGCAGACCTTCAAGATCTTCATCAACTCGTTCTACGGCTACCTCGCCTTCTCGCAGGGGCACTGGAACGACTTCGAGGTGGCCAACCGCGTGACCGGCGAGGGCCGGCGGCTCGTGCAGGCGCTGCTCGACCGGCTCGGCGAGCTGGGCGCCGCCGTGGTCGAGGTGGACACCGACGGCATCTACTTCGTCCCGCCCGCGGCCCCCCCCACGGCATCCGAAGATCATCTCGTGAGCGAGCTGTCGGCGGTTCTCCCGGAGGGGATCCAGCTCGAGCTGGACGGCCGCTACGTGGCGATGTTCAGCTACAAGATGAAGAACTACGTCGTCCTCGACGAGCGCGGCAAGCTCCTGATCAAGGGCTCGGGCCTGCGCTCGCGCGGCATCGAGCTCTTCCAGCGCCTGTGGATGGAGGAGATGTTCCGCCTGCTCCTCACCGGGCGCCGGGACGAGATCCCCGCCCTGGTGAGCCGCTGGGAGGAGGACTTCCGGGCCCACCGCGTGCCGCTCAAGCAGTTCATGAAGACGGAGACGCTGCAGGAGTCGCTCGCGGTGTATCGCCAGAAGCTCCAGGCGGGCGCGCGCAACGTGGGCGCGGCCTACGAGCTGGCCCAGGGCTCGAGCCGGTCGTATCAACCGGGCGATCAGGTCTCCTACTATGTCACCGGCGACTCCAAGCGGGTCAAGGTCAACGAGGCGGCCAAGCTCGCGGCCGAGTGGAGCCTGACCGCGCCCGACGAGAACACCGCGTACTACGTGGCCAAGCTGCAGGAGCTCTACGAGAAGTTCCGGCCGCTGATCGAGCAGGACGGCCTCTCGCCGGTCACCGAGGCGGAGCCCGCGCCCGTCGCCCCCGAGCAGGGGCGCCTCTACGACGATTGAGGCGGGGAGGATCGAGGCGGGGCCGCCGTTACCAGACCAGCGAGAGCTGGCGCGGCTGCGCGGGCGCCTCCGCGCGCACGCGGTCGTCGCGCGTGCGCGCGGGGAAGCCCACCTCCGCGGCCAGCCGGGCCACCCGCCGCTCGATCTCCTCCCGATAGCCGCGCGGGGCATTGCCGGGCGTCGGATAGAACGCGCGGTAGCGCGCGAGCGCCCACGGGAACTCCCGCTCCACGAACTCGAGGAAGAAGCGCCACGTCATCTCGGTCCGGAGGAACAGGGCCTGCGAGATCGCCTCGCGCGCACCCGCCGCGAGGGCGGCGGCCAGCAGCTCACGCAGGCTCGCGTCGCCGTCCGTCAGCATGGGAAGCACCGGCATGAGGAAGAGGCGCGCGCGGACGCCGTCGGCGGAGAGCGCCCGCATGGCCTCGAGCCTCAGATCGGGCCGGGGAGCCCTGGGCTCGAGCTGCCGCAGGAGCGCCGCGTCGAGCGAGATCAGCGAGACGTTCACCCAGAGGTCCGAAGACCGCGCGATGCGGGACAGGAGCTCGCGGTCGCGGAGGATGCCGGTGGACTTGGTCGTGAGCCCGATGCGGAGCCCGGGCACCCGCGCCATGACCTCGAGCACGCCGCGGGTCACCGCGAAGCGCGCTTCCGCCGGCTGGTAGGGGTCGGTGGCGGTGCCGATGGCGATCTCCTGCCCGGTTTCGCGGGCCCGGATCAGGCCCCTCAGGAGCCGGGCGGTGCCGGCTTCCTTGACGTAGATGCGCTCCTCGAACTCCTCGGGGTCGCCGTGTCCCAGGTACTCGTGCGTGGGCCGCGCGTAGCAGTACCGGCAGCCCAGCTCGCACCCGCGAAACGGGTTCACGGTCCAGCCGAAAGGCATCCTCTCGCCCGTGAGGCGATTCAGCAGGTTTTCTGATTTAAGCGTTTGGAATGTCACGCCTCGCCGTTGATCCACTATCCCACCGAGGCGCTTCACGAAGCCCGGGGCCGGTCGCGGGTTATCCATGGACTCTCCACATGGCGAGTACTCTATCACGAGAAAAAACCCCGGGGAACCGACCTGGCCTCCCCGGGGCCGAAGTCGCTCTAGCGGCGCCAGCCTCCTCCGCCGCCTCCGCCGGGCCGCCCACCGCCGCCGCCGCCCCGAGGCCCGCCACCACCACCGCCGCCGCTACGCTGGGGCTGGGGCCGTGCCTCGTCGACGACGAGGTTGCGATCCCTGAAAAGTCGACCGTTTAACATCTCGATGGCCTTGGCCAGCTCTTCCTTGGTGGCCATCTCGACGAACCCGAAGCCGCGGGGCCTGCCGGTGAACTGATCGGTGACGATGCGGACGGATTCGACCGTCCCGGCCTGCTGGAAGAGCTCCCGCAGGTCTTCTTCAGTCGCCTGGAAGGAGAGATTGCCGACGAAAAGCTTTGCAGGCATCGCAGAACCTCCTGCCGCGATCAGGACCGAGTAGACTCCCCCCCGGCTCGCCAGCGGCGTCTAGGAAAGCCATCCGCTCGTGGGCCTCGCCAGGCGGACCCGCAGCGTGGGCGCTACCCTACTGGTGGTCCTACCACCTGTCAAGCGAATCTTCCGGAGGAATGTTCTTTATTTCACTACGTTATGCCCTTACTGGGTGGGCCAGCCGGTGCATCAAAAATTGCTCAGAGGTATACCCCGCGCGTGATGCCGCCGTCCACCGTGACGGTGATCCCGGTGAGGTACGACGCGCGCTCGGACGCGAGGAAGCACACGACGTCGGCGACTTCTTCCGGCCGCGCGATGCGCCCGAGTGGAAATTCCTGACTACGTTCTCTTACGTAGTTCTCCGCGTCCTGCCCCGCCGCCTTCGCCTGCTGCGCCATCAGGCTGTCCCAGCGCTCCGTCTTCACGGGGCCCGGTGAGACGCCGGTGACCAGCACCTTCGACTTCACGCCCAGGTCGGAGAGCGCCTTGGTGAAGTTGATCAGCGCGGCGTTGGCGGTACCGCCCATCATGTAGGTGACGGCGGGGTTGCGCGCGGCGGCGCCCACCACGTTGACGATGCGCCCGCCGCCCTGGCGCTGCATGTGCGGGAGCACCTCGCGCGCCATGCGGATGTAGCCGAGGAGCTTGAGGCTCCAGCCGTTGAGCCACTCCTCGTCCGGCGTCGCGAGAAAATCGCCACCCTTGATGGCGCCCGCGTTGTTCACCAGGATGTCGAGGCGGCCGAGCCGCGCCACCGCGTCCTTCGCCACCCGGACGACCTCGGCGGGCTGGCTCAGGTCCGCGGAGGAGGTCTCCACGTGGCCGCCGGTCGCGCGCTCGATGTCCGCGGCCGCCTGCTTGAGGGTGCCCGCGTCGCGCGAGCAGATCATCACGCGGGCGCCCTCCGCGGCGAGGGACTGCGCGACCGCGCGGCCGATGCCCTTGCTGCCGCCCGTGACCAGTGCCGTCTTGCCCTTGAGCCCGAGATCCATCGCGTGACTCCTTTCGGTGAGCGATCAGCTTCGCGGCTTGTGACGCGCGAGCAGATCGTCGAACGTCTCCGCGGGCAGGGTCTCCACCCAGTCCCGCCCCTCGGAGTCGCGGCCGTAGTACTCGGCCATGTAGACGCGCGCTTCCTGCTTCGTCCGGAACAGGCGCCAGATGTGCGCGGCGGTTCCGCCGGGCCGCCGCAGATAGAAGATGGGATCGGCGGGGCCGGTCGGCTCGTACACGGTGCGCTGGCCGAATTGATCGTAGCTGATCCAGGCCACCGCGATGCCGCGCGCCGACAGCACCCGCGCGCGGAGCGACTCCTCGAGCGGCAGCGACTCGACGTCCTGCAGCCGCGGGCCGTAGTAGACGGGCACCGCCGCCGCGTCCACCGAGAGCGCCACCGGCAGCGCGCCGCCCGCCGTCTCCAGCAGCGCGCGCGCCTCGTCGCCCACCCAGGCCTGACCGGTGACGTAGAGATCGGGCCAGGCCTCGAGCAGCCGGCCCGGCGGCAGCAGCTTGCGCCGCTTCGCGACCTCCGCGGCGTCGGACAGCGCGTGCAGGCGGGGCATCGCGGCTCAGTCCCCCGCCGGGAAGCGCGGCACCCGGCTCCAGTCGAACCGCGCGGGCGCGTCCGCGCCGAGCGCGATGATCTCGCCGAGGCACCGCGCCACCTCGGCCGCGAAGGCGCTCGTGCCCCGGCCGTCCAGCCGGTGGCCCGCGAGCTTGGTGGCGCCGTCGCGCAGGAGCGCGCGCGCGCCGTCGAGATTGCCGTTGGCCAGGTGCTGGAATCCGACCGCCACCTGGATGAGGCCTTGGAGGGCCTCGCGCTCCGCGCCCTCGGCGCGCATCCAGAAGGGCTCGAGCACCTCGTGCGTCTCGAAGTAGAGGCCGGCCTCGTAGAGCGTGGCCGCTTCCGCGAGGGCCACCGGCCGCGGCGGATCGGCGGGGGCGAGCGGCCGGTCCGCGAGGGCCCGTGCGGCGCGGGACGCTCGCTCGCCGAAGGCAGCCGCGTGGGGGCCGAAGCCGGACCGGATGCGCCAGCCGTCGGCGCGGCGATCGAAGAGCTCGGCCGGAAAGCCCTCGGGAGGCGGGGCGGCCGGGTCGAGCGCGCGCGGATCGGCGCATACCGCGGCGACCGCCTCGAGCCCGCGCCGCGCGGCGCCGTCGTGAAGCGCGTCGAGGATGAGATCGGCGAGCCGGTTCCGCAGGGGCAGCGGCAGGGTCACGGTCTCCTGCGGCGCCGGCCCGCGAGGCGGCGATGCGCCGCGCGGATCTGCTCGAGGTGGTTCAGGTCGTGCTCGGCCCAGTGCGCGAGCATCTGCGGGATCGTGAGGCGGCCGTACTCCGGATGCCGCCCGTGCTGCCCCTTCTGCGCCGCACTCAGGCGGCCGACGTAAGCGAGGTTCGACCGGCGCAGCGCCGCGAAGGTGGCGAGCGCCTCGCGCAGCGGCGTGCGCCGGTAGCGGCCGTTGTCCGCCCAGCGGTCCTGATCCCACGCCACCAGCACGCCCCGCGGCTCCGCGGCGATCTTGCGGATCCGGAACGCGAGCGCGATCTCCGCGTCGGCGAGATGGCTCAGCACCTCGGCCACCGCCCACTCCCCGCGCCCGGGCCGGCCGGCCACCAGCCGCCGCGGGACACGACGCAGCGCGCGGGCGAGCCGGGCCGGCGCCCGTCGCAGCGCGGTCAGGGGGCGGGTGGAGCCAAGCCGGGCGTGGGGCGAGCGGCACATCGGGCAGGTTGCCATGGCGCCTCCTTCAGGTGACGTGTTCGACGCGGGTGCCCGCGATGAGGTCGTGCAGCGCGCGCTTGTCGGCACGGAAGGCGGCGACCAGATAGCCGATGCCGAGGATGGCCGCGGAGAGCCAGGAGCCGAGATGGCGGAGCGCGGCCTGCCCGAAGGACAGAGGGCCGCCGTCCCGCGAGACGACGCGGATGTGAAAGGCCATCTTGCCGAGGGTCTGGCCGCGCGCCCAGTGCAGGAACACGAAGTAGCAGGGGCTCGCCAGGAAGCGGAACGCGCGCGAGCCGGCGGCGGCCAGGCGGTCCTCGGCGAGCGCCCACATGAAGAACCCGAAGGCCATCTCCGCCGCCATCACGCAGACCACGTCGATCAGCAGCGCCCCGGACCGGATCCAGAAGCCGGCCGGGTGAAGGGCCGCGGCGGCCATCGGCGCGGTGACCCGCGCGTCCGCGGTCCCGGCCGGGGCCGCGTCCATTGAAGTGGTGGGCGGAGTGGCCGGCGCCACCGCCGGGGTCGCCACCGCGCTCACCGCGGCCATGTCGGCGCGGTAACGGGCGACGTCCACCCCGCAGCGCGGGCAGTGCGCGCCGTCGACCCGCGGCCAGCCGCATTGTGGGCATGACGACGACATCGGCGCGTATCGTAACATGCGTATCGTGACCGGGGGGATGCGGGCGGCCGCGCGGGCCGCACGGTATAATGCGCGTCATGATTTCGGTCGCGGACGCGCAGGCGCATATCCTGGCCCAGGTGACCAGGATCGCCCCGCCCGAGGTGGCCGCGGTGGGGGCCTGCCTCGGCCGCGTGCTCGCCGAGGACGTGCGCGCCGCCTTCGACGTGCCGCCCACCGACAACTCCGCGGTCGACGGCTACGCGGTGCGCTCAGACGATATCCCCTCGGAGGGCAGCCGGGAGCTCACGGTGGTGGCCGAGCTGGCCGCGGGCGCGGTCTTCGACGGCACGCTCGGACCCGGCGAGGCGCTACGCATCATGACCGGCGCGCCGATGCCGGCGGGCGGGGGCACCGTGTACCCGCAGGAGATCGTCGAGCGGAGCGGGCGCTCCGTGCGCGTCCCGGCCGGCCCGGCCGGCGTCAACGTGCGCCCCCGCGGCGAGGACGTACGGGCCGGGTCGGTGGTGCTGGCCGCGGGCACCGCGCTGCGGCCGCAGGAGCTGGGCGTCGCGGCCTCGCTCGGGCTGCCGCAGCTCCTCGTGCACCAGCGGCCGCGCGTGGCGATCCTCTCCACCGGCGACGAGGTCGCCGAGCCGGGCGACCCGCGCAAGCCCGGCCAGATCTTCGACTCGAACCGCTTCTCGCTGCACGGTCTCGTGCACGCCGCGGGCGGGCAGACCACCGACTACGGCATCGTCCCCGATCTCTACGACGTGCTGCACGCGCGCCTGCGCACCGCCGCCGCCACCGCGGACGTCGTGCTCACCTCGGGGGGCGTGTCGGTGGGCGACCACGACCTGGTGAAGGCGGTGCTCCAGGACGCGGGGGGGATCGATTTCTGGCAGGTGGCGATGCAACCCGGCCGGCCGCTCGCGGTGGGCCGGATCGGGTCCGCGCACTTCTTCGGCCTGCCCGGCAATCCGGTGGCCTCGATGCTGACGTTCCACCTCTTCGTGCGGCCCGCCCTCTGGAAGCTCGCCGGGCGCCGCGAGCTGTTCCCGCCCCGCTTCCACGCGGTCGCGATGGAGCCGATGAGCAAGAAGCCGGGCCGGCGGGAGTTCAAGCGCGGCATCCTCTCCTATGCCGGCGAGCGCTGGGAGGTGCGCATCACCGGGCCCCAGGGCTCCGGCATCCTCACCTCGATGACGCTGGCCAACTGTTTCGTGGTGATCGAGGAGGAGCGCGGCGACGTGGCGGCGGGCGATACCGTCTCGGTCGAGCCGTTCGCCCTCGCCTGAGCCCATGCCCCACGGGATCGAGACCCGGCTGATCGAGACCGTCACCCCGATGGTCCGCGAGCTGGCCACCACCCAGGCGCGTGCCCTCGCGGACCTCCGGTACGCCGACGTGAGGCTCGAGGTCAGCGAGGGCAAGTTCGCGGGCGCGGAGAACGGAGAGGCCAAGACCTCCGGCGACGATTACGCCTGCGCCCTCGGGATCCGCGTGCTGGCGGGCCGCCGCATGACCGCGCCGGGCTACTTCGGCCGCGGGCTCGGCGCCGCGGATGTCCCGCACCTGGGCCGGTTGCTGCGGGAGGGCTTGCTCGCCGCGTACCGGCGCGCGATGGCCAACGCGGAGATGAAGGCGGAGGTGAAGGGCAAGTTCGGCTCCCTGGGCGACGCGCTCAGCGACACCCGCCTGCACCCGGTCCCGGTACGCCAGGCGGTGGTCCCGGCCGTCTTCGAGGTCGACCCTCGATCAATTGCGCTCGACGACATGCAGCGGCTCACCACCGACGTGTCCCGGCGGGTGGCCGGCTTTCACGCGAGCGCGTCCTACAACTACATCTCCACGATGACCGAGCTCAGCCGCGAGCTCTTCGCCTCCTCGGAGGGCGCGGTCATCGACCAGTCCTTCGCGCTCACCCAGGGCATGTGCTACGTGGTGGCGACCGGGGCCGACAATAGCCAGGAGATCTACGACGTGCTCGGCCATCAGCGCGGGTGGGAGATCCTCACCCGCGGCGTCTCCGAGCCGCTGATCGAGTTCCCGCCCTTCCCGGAGTTCGCGCTGGCGCTGGCCGGGGACGCGGTGGAGCTGGCGGCCGCGCCCGCGCTGGTGGCCCCCGACGGGGAGATGCCGGTCGTCACCGACCCGCACTACAACACCCTGCTCTCCCACGAGATCGTCGGGCACCCGGTGGAGCTGGACCGCGGGCTCAAGATGGAGACCGCGTACGCCGGCCGCTCCTGGCTGCTGCGCGGCCTCGACGACACCCAGCTCGGCAAGCGCATCGCCTCCCCGCTGGTGAGCGCGTTCTCCGATCCGTCCCTGCCCGGCTACGGCCACTACGCCTACGACCACGAGGGCACGCCGGCGCGCCGGGTCGTCCACATCGATCGCGGGGTGTTCACCGGGTTCATGAACAGCCGCCAGACCGCGGCGGTCTTCGGCGGCGATCCCAACGGACACTGGAAGGCCACCGACGCCTCCCTGGTCCCGCTCGTCCGCATGTCCTCCACCGTGTTCGCGGGTGGAGATCGGGAGCCCGCGGATCTCATCAAGGAGATCGAGCACGGCTACTACCTGGTCGGCCACCGGACGCCCTCGATCGCGGAGAGCCGCGAGAACTTCCGGATCTCCGCCCGCAAGATCTACGAGATCGACCGCGGCCAGCTCGGCCGGCTCTACCGCGACGGCGGCATCATGGCGGACAGCCGCGACTTCCTGATGCACGTGGACGGCGTCGGCCGCGACTTCCGGCTCTACCCGATCCCCAACTGCGGCAAGGGCCAGCCCATGCAGACCCGCAAGCTGGGCAACGGCGGCCCCACCCTGCGCAGCCGCGCCATCGTGACCGGCGGAGCCTAGCCGCGTGGATCTCACGCGGGCCGTCCGGGAGGCGCTCGCCCGCCTCTGCGCCGAGCCCGGGGTGCGCGAGGTCGAGGTGTTCGCCGCCTTCAACCGCTCGCTCCTCACCCGGCTGAACTACACGTCGCATATCCCCTGCAACGGGGTGGAGGAGCCCAAGTCCACCGAGGCGGAGGGGCTCGGGGTCCAGGCAGTGTTCGACGGCCCCGAGGGGCGGCCCCTCATCGGCTTCGGCTCGGAGCCGAGCGATCTCACGCCGGACGGGGCCCTGCGCGCGCTCGCGAAGGCGCGGCAGGCGGCGGTGCACGATCCGGAGTTCCGCTCGCTGCCGCGGCCCACCGGCCTACCGCGGGCGCTCGTGGGCCATCACGACTCGCGGCTCATGCGCGTGGAGGACGCCGAGCTGGTAGAGGCGGGCTGGAAGGTGATCACCGGCGGGCTGCGCGCTTTCATGGCGTCGTCCCGCCTCGCCGACCTGGTGCCCGACGAGGCGGGGCTCAAGCGGCTCGGGCTCATCCTGGGCGGGGACGTGACGATCCTCCAGTCGCGCGTGGCGATCGCCTCGAGCGCGATGCCCGAGCCCCAGGCCGACGACTGCGCGTTCATGTCGGCGTCGGCCACCGGCATGGTGGAGGCGCGCGACGCCAAGGGCTCCGGGTGGTCCATCTGCACCCGGCTCGAGCACTTCACCGACGAGGCCGGCGGGGAAGCGGCGGACAACGCGGTGGCCGCGATGGACGGCGAGCGGGTGCCCTCCGGCGACTACCCGGTGATCTTCGGTCCGCAGCCGGTGGCCGATCTCTGCAATAACCTGATCGTCCCCTCCTGCCAGGCAGGCTCGTTCTACTCCTCGAGCACGCCGTTCCTGGGCCGGCTCGGCCGGATCGTCGCGGCGCGCGGGCTCAGCGTCTACGACCACGGCGCGATGCCGGGGCTGGCCGGCTCGCGCGGCATCACCTGCGAGGGACTGCCCACCGGCCGCACCGACCTGATCAAGGACGGCGTGCTGGTCGGGCTGCTCAGCCACTGGTACGACACGCAGCGCCTGCTCCACGATCCGGCCGCGCGCGAGAAGCTCGGGGTGGATCCCGCCGCGGCGGCCGCCGCGCTCGCGCCCCGCAACGGCTTCCGCTACGAAGGCGGCTCCGGCCGGTCCTTCGATACCACGCCGGGAACCGGAGCGTCCAACATCCTCGTGGAGGGCGCCGATCCGGTGTCCCTCGCGGATCTCGCCGCGCGCGTCGGCAACGGCCTCTACGTCGGCCGCATCTGGTACACGTACCCGATCAACGGGTTGCGGGCGGGCGACTTCACTTGTACGGTGGTGGGGGATTCCTTTATCATCCGCGACGGCCGGATCGCAGCGCCGCTCAAGGCGAACACGATCCGGATCAACGACAACGTGACGCGGCTGCTCGGAGCCGTCGTCGGCACCACCAAGGATGCGCGCGGCACGCCGCTGTGGGGGGCCGACGAGGTCGTGTACGCCCCCGCGATCGCGGTGACCGGCGTGCACGTGGACGCGATCGCAGGCTTCATGGAGGGATTGGACTGATGGCGAATCCGGACCTGGCGAAGCTCGAGTCCATCGCCCGCGAGGGGCGGGCGCAGATCATCCGGATGCTCACCCACGCGGGGTCGGGGCATCCCGGGGGCTCGCTCTCCGTGATCGACATCCTCACCACCCTCTTCTTCAACCGCTTGCGCTACGATTCCAAGCGGCCGCACTGGGAGGACCGCGACCGCTTCGTGCTCTCCAAGGGCCACTGCGTGCCCGCCCAGTACTACTGCATGGCGAAGGCCGGCTTCTTCCCGATGGACCGGCTGATCACCCTGCGCAAGCTCGGCAGCCCGCTGCAGGGGCATCCCGACCGCGTGATGCTGCCGGGCATCGAGGCCGCGACCGGCTCGCTCGGCCAGGGCATGTCGGTGGCGATGGGCATGGCGCTCGGGTTGAAGCTCGCGGGCAAGAGCGCGCGCGTCTACTGCGTGGTGGGCGACGGCGAGACCCAGGAAGGCCAGATCTGGGAGAGCCTCATGTCGGCGCCGAAGCTGGGGGCGCCCGATCATCACCTGGACAATCTCTGCGTGATCCTCGACTACAACGGCATCCAGCTCGACAACTTCGTGAAGAAGATTCTCGACCTGGAGCCGGTGACCGACAAGCTCAAGGCCTTCGGCTGGCCGGTGCTCGAGGTCAACGGCCACGACATCGCCCAGGTGGACAAGGCGCTGGACCAGGCGGAGGCCACCAAGGGTGGCCCCACGTTCATCGTGGCCCACACCGTCAAGGGCAAGGGCGTGTCCTTCATGGAGAACGACCCGGAGTGGCACGGCAAGGCGCCCAAGCCCGAGGAAGCGGTGCGGGCGATCCAGGAGATCGTGGGGAGCCCGGTGCCCAGGTGGGCCGAGCCGATCATCGCGGAGCTCGCGGCCCTGGGGAAGAAGTGATGGCGGCCAAGGCCTCGCGCGCCGCGTTCGGGGAGGCGCTGATCGAGCTGGGCGCCAAGGATGACCGAATCGTCACGCTCGACGCCGATCTCTCCAAGTCCACCATGACCGCCGGCTTCGCCAAGAAGTACCCGGGGCGCGCCTTCAACCTCGGTATCGCCGAGTCCGGCATGATCGGGGTGGCCGCGGGCCTGGCCCTCGCCGGCCGCGTGCCGTTCGCGTGCTCCTTCGCCTGCTTCCTGGTCGGCCGGTTCGAGACGATCCGGGTATCGGTCGCCTACAGCGAGGCGCCGGTGAAGCTGGTCGGCACCCACGTGGGCGTGGCCATCGGTGAGGACGGCTATACCCAGATGGGCCTCGAGGACATCGCCTGCCTGCGGTCGCTGCCGAACATCCCCATCATCCAGCCCGCCGACGAGCTCGAGACGAAGCAGGCGGTCGCCTACGCGGTCGAGCACCCGGGGCCGCTCTACCTGCGGCTCACCCGGCAGAACCTCGAGCCGGTGCACGACGCGGCCTACCGCTTCCAGTTCGGCAAGGCCGACGTGCTGCGCCCCGGGCACGACGTCACCCTCCTGACCACCGGCGGCCCGGTCTGGAACACGCTCGAGGCGGCGAAGAAGCTCGCGGCCGAGGGGATCCACGCCGAGGTCATCAACGTGGCCACCATCAAGCCGCTCGACGAAGAGGCGATCCTCCGCTCGGCGGGCCGTACCGGCCACGTGATGACGGTGGAGGACCACAGCATCCACGGCGGCCTGGGCAGCGCGGTCGCGGAGCTGCTGGGCGAGGTGATGCCCACGCCGATCAAGCGGCTCGGGGTGGCGACCTTCGGGGAGTCGGGCGACTACAAGGGCCTCTACGCCAAGCACGGCCTCGACGCCGAGGGGATTACGGGCGCCGTCCGCAAGTTCCTCAGCCGATAGGCCGACCTCGCATGGTCGCCGCGGTCGTTTCGTCCCTGCACCTGCTCGCGCTGGCCATCGGGCTGCCCGCGGTGTTCCTGCGCGGCCGCGCGCTCAAGGGTCAGCTCGACGCGGACGGGCTGCGCCGCCTGCTGGCCGCCGACAATGCCTGGGGCGTCGCGGCGGTGCTCTGGATCGTTACCGGGCTGCTCCGCGCTTTCGGCGGACTCGAGAAGGGCACCGACTTCTATCTCCGCTCGCCGCTCTTCTGGACCAAGATGGCCCTCTTCCTCCTGATCCTCCTGCTCGAGGTCCGCCCGATGGTCACCTTCATCCGCTGGCGGATCCAGCTCGGCCGCGGTCTCCCGGTGGACACGTCGGTGGCGCGGCGCCTGTACACCCTCAACCACATCGAGCTGGCGCTCGTGGTGGTGATGGTCTTCGTGGCCGGCATGATGGCCCGCGGGATCGGGTTCTAGCCGAGATAGCCGTGCGCGCGCAGGGTGTTCTCCACCCGCGCGCGGTGCTTGCGCTCCCACTCCGGCAGGCTCTCCGCCGCGTCGCGGGCCGCCTTGGCCCGGGCGTTCTTGAGCACCGTCTCCGCCCGGGCCCGGGCCACCACCACGATGCCTTCCTCGTCGGCCACCACCACGTCCCCCGGGTTGACCCGGACCCCGCCGCACGTGATGGGGCCGCCGATCTCGCCGGGGCCGTCCTGACCCGCCGGGATGGGCGACACCCCGCGCGCGAAGACAGGGAAGCCCCGGCCGCGCGACTCGGCCACGTCGCGGATCACCCCGTCGACGACGAAGCCGGCCACGCCGCGGCGCTGAGCCACCGCGCAGACGTGGCCGCCCGCGCCGCCATCCGGTCGTCGCCCGCCTGGACCACGATGACGTCGCCCGGCTCGGCGTGGTAGATCGCGGTGTGCAGCATCAGGTTGTCGTGCCTGACGGTGCGGACCGTGTAGGCCGGGCCCGCGACGCGCGGCATCGGAGCCCAGAGGGGCCGGATCACGTGGCGCATCACCGAGTCGAGCGTGAGGAGCTCGGCGAGCGTGGTGGTGGGCAGGTCCTGGAAGCCGGCGACCAGGCGCTTCGGCGGGCGCTCCATGGTGAGCTTGAGCGAGGCGCCGCCCTTCTTCATCGCTTCACTCCGAGAGCTTGAGGAGGAGGCCGGTCCGGCGGGATCGGGTGACCGCGGCGGCGAGCGCCCAGTGCGCGAGGATCGCGTAGAGCAGCGAGAGCGCGAACCCGGTGGCGAAGGGATAGGCGAACTGGGACGGGAAGCCGTAGCCGGCCCGGATCCCGTCGAGGAAGTAGGTCAGCGGGATCGCCGCGGAGACCGCCTGCACCCAGCCCGGCAGCACCGAGATCGGGTAGTAGATGCCGCCCAGCATCACGAAGAAGTTCACCGCGGCCCACGCGGAGGTCTCGGCCCGGGTGCCGAAGAGCAGCACCAGCGCGCAGACCAGCAGCCCGATCACGAGCGCGGTGAGGAAGCAGCCGAGCAGGAAGAGCGCGACCCGGAGGGGCCCTGGCCCGAGGAAGTCGAAGCCGAAGGCGCGACCGCCGATCACCGCCATGAGGGCCCACACGATCACGCCCCGCCCCACCCCGACCAGCCAGGAGCCGAGCGCCAGGTGGTGGATGCGAACCGGGGTCAAAAACTGGTGCTTCATCGACTTGGACCAGATGTCGAAGAGGACCGCGTAGGCGACGTCGAGCTGGCAGACCTGGACCGCGGAGAGGGCGACGGTGCCCACCAGGATGAACGCGGTCATCTCGGGCGTCAGGTCGAGAAATCGGGTGAGCAGGCCGTGCGAGAGCATGGCCACGCCCGGCCAGAACGTGAGCTCGAAGAGGAAGAACACGTTGCGCCGCGCCATGATCAGGTTGCGGTAGGCGAAGGCGGTCAGCCTCGCCCACTCCGCGGCCCAGGATTCGGTGGCGCCCGGCGCGAGAGGCTCAGCGCGCGAGCTCAACGAAGACCTCCTCCAGGTCGGGCTCGCGCACCTGGCAGTCGCGGACGAGCACCCCGCGGTCGCAGAGCCACTTCAGGATGTCGGGCAGACGCTTCTCGGAGGAGTCCACCGTGCACTCGATCCGGTCGCCGCGCGACTGCACGGCCAGCACGCCGGGCAGCTCGCCGAGCCCGGCGGGGACCGCGGGGTCCAGGCGCAGCGAGATCACGTCCCCGATGTGGATCTGGCGCTTGAGCTCGTCCGCCGAGCCTTCGGCCAGGATGCGCCCGTCCTTGATGAAGGCGATGCGGTCGCAGAGCTCCTCGGCCTCCCGCATGTAGTGGGTGGTCAGGATGATGGTGGTGTCCCGCTCCCGCCGCAGCTCGGCGATCTGGGCCCGGATGCGGATGGACACGTCCGGATCGAGGCCGAGCGTCGGCTCGTCGAGGAAGAGGACCTCCGGATCGTTGAGGAGCGCCTTGGCGAGGGCCAGCCGCTGCTTGAGCCCGGTGGAGAGCTCGTTGTACTCCGTCTTGAGGTGCGCGGTCAGCTCGAAGCGCTCGAGTAGCTCGTTCACGCGGCGCTTGAGCGCGCGCCCGTGGAGGCCGTACAGGCGCCCGTAGAAGGCGAGGACCTCCGCCGGCCGCAGGCTCCACACGAACGACGCGTTGCCGCTCGCCATGTTGAGGCGGCGCCGGATCGCGAAGGCCTCGCGGACAATATCATGTCCGAGGATCGTGGCGGAGCCGCTGTCCGGCAGCAGCAGGGTGGCCAGGATGGACAGCAGCGTGGTCTTGCCCGCCCCGTTGGGGCCGAGGAGGCCGTAGATGGCGCCGCGCGGCACCTGGAGGCTCGCCCCGCGCAGGGCGGGCGTCTCCCGGTGGCGGAGCCATCCGCTGCGGAAGGTCTTGGCGAGATCGCGCGCTTCGACCGCGAGGGGCGAGGCCGGCATGGCCCGCTCATCGTACCACGGGGCTTCGGAGGCGATTCCGCCGCGGCCGCGCGTTTGCCGAGGCGCGATCGATCTGATAGAACCTCCCCGTGGACCCGACGGGCCGCGTAGAAGTCGAGGAGGCGAACGCGCGCTTCTACCGCGTCATCGAGAGCCTCGATCTCCACCAGATGGACGGGATCTGGGCCCACGAGGACTACGTGCGGTGCGTGCATCCCGGCTGGGCCCTGCTCGCGGGCTGGGAGGCGGTGCGGCACTCCTGGGAGGTCATCTTCAAGAACAGCCAGGAGATGCGCTTCAGCATCACGGACGTCCACGCGCACGTGGAAGGCGAGTTCGGCTGGCTCACCTGCACCGAGAACATCCTGTCCGAATCGCGCGGCAATATCTCGGTCACGTCGGTCCTGGCCACCAATATCTTCGAGCGAAGCGGCGAGGAGTGGCTCCTGATCCACCACCACGCGTCCCACATCCTCACCGGCGACCCGTCGGCGGACGCGTGACGCTCCAGGGAGGAACCAAAATGGAAGGCGTGAAGGACGCCAGTCACCTCTACGAGGTCGAGCGCCGCGCCCGCCACGCCGAGCGGCCCGGCTTCCGCATCACCGAGCTGCAGATCGGCCCGCGCCAACAGGTGCCGTGGCACTACCACACGAGTATCCGGGACACCTTCTACGTCCTGGAGGGCCGGCTGCGCCTCTTCCTCCGCGATCCGAAGGAGGAGGTCCGCCTCGAGCCGGGTGAGTCGTACGCGGTGCGCGCCGGGCGTCCGCACCTGGTCACCAACGGCGGGGAGACGTCCGCGGTCTTCCTCGTCCTGCAGGGCGTGGGCGAGTACGATTTTGTCCCGCTGACCTGACGGTGGGCGGTTGTTCCCCTGACGTGAGCTGATGCCCGCCGGCCCGGCGGCTCAGAGGCGCCGAAGGAGCAGGTGCGGCCCCCCCTGGGCGGCCACCGCGTAGCGCCGCTCGACTCCCCCGGCCACGATGGTCACGCGGGCCCCGTCCCGGGTCAGGGTCACGCCCGGCAGGTTCCGCCACGGATAGCTGTCGAGATTCACGAGGACGTAGTCGCTCTTCTCGATGCCGACCGGGAAGACGAAGACGAGCGGCCGCAGGCTCAGGTGGGGCACGTAGGGATCCTGCGCGGAGACCGCGGCGCCGGGAGGCACCCGGGACAGCACCTGGTAGGCGGCGCGCTGCTCCGGGGCGGGCCAGAAGCGGGCGATCGCGAGGTTGTTCACGGTGCGCGAGGCGAGCGCGAGGCTCGCCACCATGGCCACCACCAGCACCGCCACCGGCCAGGCTCCGGGCCGCCGCTTCGCGAGCCGCGCGTAGCCGCCGACCGCGGCCAGGATCAGGAAGGGCAGGACGAAGGACTGGTACTGGGCCCGGAACCCGTAGAGCACCGGGTCTCCGCTGAGGAGATTCTGGGCCAGCGCGGGCAGCACCCCCAGCAGATCCCACCCGCCTAGCAGCGGCAGGAACGCCAGCGGGGCCAGCATCGCGGCCAGGTACCCCGCGCGGCCCACTGTGCCCAGCGTGCCCAGGGTGCGCCACGGATGGAGGATCGCGTTCGCGACGATCTCCGGGAGCGAGCCGCCAAGGTGTGCGTAGCGGCCGAGATGCGAGTAGGGCTCGCCGCGATAGGCCGGGATGATCCAGCGCACGTCCACCGCCAGCAGGGCCAGCGCGGCGGTGGCGGCAACGGCCCCCGCGAGCCAGCGCCGATGAGCCGCCGCCATCCAGGCGCCCAGGCCCATCACGGGCAGCGCGGCGTCTTCCCGGCAGAGGAGCGTGAGCGCGCCGGGCAGGAGTGCCAGCCACGGCCGGCCCGCCTCCACCGCCCAGAAGGCGGCCAGGAGCAGCGGGATCGCGAGCGCGGCCGCGTGGAAGTCGCGCACGTTGATCCCGTGGAGCGACGGGTTCACCAGGTAGAGCAGCGCGAACACGGCGGCGGGGCGCTCCTCGCCGAGCCGGGCCCGGGCCAGGCCGAACACCGCGATGCCGCCCAGGGCCAGCGCCACCGACTGGGCCACCAGCAGGACCACCGGGCCCGGGACGAGCCAGTAGGCGGGCACGAAGAGGTACATGATCGGCGAGAGATGATCGCCCCAGGCGTGCATCTCGGGCAGGCTCACGTAGGGGCCGGCGCCCCGCGCCAGGTTCCACACGAGCTGGACGTAGTAGCCGAGATCGAGCGCGTGCGTCGCGAAGGTCAAGTGACGGGTGACCGTGACGAACGAGAACACGACCGCGTAGGCCGCCACCCCGACCAGGACGGCCCGGCGGGGCCGCACCGCGGGGATCGGCCGCGGGGCCAGCAGCACGCGCAGCGCCACGAGCCCCAGGAGCAGGAGGAAGAGGTGCTCGGGCCTCCAGGGCCAGTGCTCGCGCCGGCCCGACCAGAACACGAGTGCGGCGCCGAGCCCCGCCGCGGCCAGGACGGCCGCGCCGTCGAGCAGCCGGGCGACGATCACCGGCGCCCGAGGCGCCTGTAGCGACCCGCGATCGAGCCGAGCCGGCGCGACCGCTTGATCCCGGTCCGGTGAAGCAGGTAGCGCGCGACCACCCAGAGGATCTTGAAGCCGTAGACGCAGGAGGCGCTGAAGCTCGCCGAGGAGGCCTCCGGAAAATACCGGACCGGCACCGGGATCTCCGCGATGCGGAAGCCGGTGGCCACGACCTGGGCGACGATCTCCTGGTCGAAGACGAAGCCGTCGGAGTTCATGCGGAAGTTCACCGCGTCGAGCACGTCCTTGCTGAACGCGCGATAGCCGGTGTGGTACTCGGACAGGCGCAGGCCGAAGGCCGCGTTCTCCACCCCGGTCAGGAATCGGTTGGCCACGTACTTCCACCACGGCATGCCCTGCTCGATCGCCGAGCCGCCGCCCGCGAGCCGAGAGCCCAGGACGAGGTCGGCCTCCCCCCGCACGATGGGGGCGATGATCTGGGGCACCAGGGTGGGATCGTACTGGTAGTCGGGATGGACCATCACCACGATGTCGGCGCCCGCCTTGAGGGCCTCGGTGTAGCAGGTCTTCTGGTTGGCGCCGTAGCCGTAGTTCTTGTCGTGGACGAAGATCTCGAGCCCGAGATCGCGCGCCACTTCCAGAGTGGCGTCGGTCGAGCCGTCGTCCACCAGGATGACCAGGTTGACGGTGTCCTTGGGCAGCTCCTCGTAGGTCATGCGAAGCGTCCGGCCCGCGTTGTAGGCGGGCATCACCACGACGACTTTCGGAGTGCCCTTCGCGGGCGGAGCAGCCTTCGCGGGCGGGGCGACCATCTAAATTAGCGCTCCCTCGCGCGGCAGACCGCGACGAACTGGTAGGCGAGCCCGCCCGGCCACCCCCTCGCCGCCCCCGCGCTCAGCGCGTGCACGCGCGGGAGCCACCGGCCGTGCCAGCGCGGCGGCACCACCAGCGGCAGCGGCACCGGGGTGACCGCGAGCTCGACCACGGTGAGCCCGGCGGCGCCGAGGAGTTCCCGCAGGGTGCGCCGCGTGAAGAAGCGGAGGTGGGTGCGATCCAGGATGCCGCGATCCGCGTAGTCGAACCGCCCCGCCAGGAGCGACAGGCGCACCCAGAGATGCGCGACATTGGGCACCGAGACGATCACGGTGCCCCGGGGGGCGAGGGTCTGGTCGAGAGCCCGCAGCACGGCCCCCGGGTCACTCAGGTGCTCGAGCACGTCGCCGTAGACGATGGCGTCGAAGGGGCCGTGCAGCAGCGGGGGCGCCGACTCCAGATCGGCCACCACCACCTCCTTGCATCGCCCGTGCGCGCGCGCGGCCAGCTCCGGGTCGCGCTCGAGCGCGGTCACGCTCCAGCCCTGGGCGGTGAGGCGCTCCGCGAGGAAGCCGTCGGCCGCGCCCACGTCCAGCGCCTTGCGGCCACGGCCCTCGCCGAGGCGCGACAGGATGACGGAGTGGCTCGAGTGCGGGTCGTCCTTGAGCCGATAGGGGGAGACGCTCATGATCAGGGCCGCGGCGCGGGCGTGGCCAGCCACGTTTCCCAGGCCTCGTAGCGCGGAGCATTGGCGAGCAGGAGCGCGAGCGAGAGCGAGCCGAGCAGGTAGAAGTCGAAGAAGAGGCCGCCCAGGACCACCAGGATGAAGCCGGCGATCGCCGGGAACTCCGCGAGGCCGGCCACCGCGACGGTGGCGAGGGTGAGCCGCGCGATCGCCCGCTGCCGCGTCTCGTCCGAGCGCCGGGTCAGGAGCACTCGCTTCAATCCGGGGATGGTGAGCACGACGACCCCGCTCGCGATCCAGGCCGCGTAGCGCGCGAAGCTCATCTGGGGCGCGGGAAGGCTCGCGACACCCTCGGAGGGCGCGTGGCTCATGCGGAACACGCTGGCGATCACGGCGTACATCACCAGGCCCGTGATGAGGCCGCCGGTGATGAGCACGGCGGTCCGGTGCGCCTGACGGAGCTCGCTCGCGGCGTCCATTCCTCCTTCTCCAGAGCCAGGATAGCACTCGCCACGCTTAGGGCCGGTTGGAATAGAGCCGCCGGCCTCCGCCCTCGACCAGGAGATGGACGCGCTCGGCCGGCAGCTCGTGCACCACGCTCCGGGCGGGAGTGGCGGCCGAGAGCAGGAAGACGCGCCGGTCCCCCGCCCAGGCGCGCGCGAGCGCGCCGGTGTCCCAGAATAGCGGCCGCGCCTCGGGGAAGGTCGAGCCGAAGGCCAGGTTGGACTGCCGTCCATTGACGATCTGCACGCGCCGATCCAGCCGCAGCAGCGCGGAGGCGCTGTTCTCGATCGCGCCCTCGTGGGCGAGCACGTCCGCGGGTCCGATGCGGAGCTGGATCGCGTCGGTCATCAGCCGCACCGAGCGGCTCTTGGCGAAGAGCGTGAGGCCTTCGACGGAGAGCGGCAGGAAGGCGATCATGGCGGCCAGCAGGGCGCCCAGCCCCAGGCGCGGGAGCCGGCGCCAGGCCGCGACCGCCAGCGCCGCCGTCGTGAGCAGGAAGATGCCCGCGATCGGGCCGAAGAGGGGCCGGAACTGCGCCAGGAAGTCGGTGGTCGCGGCCTGGCCCTGGGCGGCCATGTTCCGCGCGGAGACGTCGGCAACCGCGACCGCCTCCGGGGAGAGGCGCAGCCAGCCCAGCCAGGCGCCGAGCGTCGCGCCGGCCACGATGGCCGTCGCGAGCAGCGCGGGGGCGAGCAGGCTGAAGGACCGCGGCGCGCCCGCCGGCCGCTCGATGGCCTCGTCCCAGAGCTTGGCCACCAGGAGGGCCATCGCGGGAAACGCGGGAAGGCCGTAGTGGGGCAGCTTGAAGGGCGACAGGGCGAAGACTCCCAGGACGCCGATCGTCCAGAGGGCGAGCAGCATCCACACCCGCGCCTCCGGCGTCTTCCACGGGCGCCGCCGGACTACCCGGGCGACCGCGAGCGGCAGCGCGAGCACCCAGGGAAAGAAGCCGACCGCGGTGACGCCCAGGAACTCGAGCGTCGACAGCGGCACGTCCTCGTCGGGGAAGACGCGCTGGCGCGCGACGTTCAGCAGGTGGTTGTCCACCACCGTGTACCAGAGGAAGCCGCGGTACTGCGCCTCGACCAGCAGGTGCCAGGGCACCGCGACCGCGAGCAGGAGCAGGATCGCGGACATCGGAGCCCACTGCCGCCACGACCCGCCCTCGTGGGTGAGCCAGAGGAAGAGCGCCACGATGGCGAGCGGGCCCAGGGCGCCGAGGAAGTCCTTGGCCAGCACGGCCAGGCCCAGGCCGCCGTAGCCGAGCAGGAGCGGCCACCGGCCGCCGCCCAGGTAGGCCAGGATGAAGCCGTAGAGGCCGAGGAGGATGCAGGCCACGAAGAGCATGTCCGGCTTGACCATGCGGCCGAAGAGGAAGACCTCCAGGTTGGCCGCGACCATCAACCCCGCCATGAGACCGACCCGCGCCGAGGCCAGGCGGGTGCCGATGAGCGCGGTGAGCACGGCCACCGCGACCGCGGCGAGCGCGGACGGAAGCCGCGCCGCCATCTCGGTGGGCCCGAGCCAGGCGAAGGCGGCCGCCATGAGCCAGTAGGGCAGCGGGGGCTTGTCGAAGTAGGGCACGCCGTTGAGGTGCGGCGTGATCCAGCCCGCGCCCCGCAGCATCTCCCAGGCGATCTGCGCGTGGATCCCTTCCGGAGGATCGAGGAAGGGCGCGGCGCCGAGGCGCGCCACGTACAGCGCGGCGGTGACGATCGCGACGGCGAGCGGGACGGTCAGGAGACGCGGGCGCGCCGGGGCCTCACCGGTCGACCCGGACCACCGCGTCCTGAGGAAGGCGGCCCAGGAGATCGGTGACCGCATCGTCGAGGTAGCCGCGGTCCTTGGACTCCAGCGTGACCTTCACCTTGTATTCCGGGTTGGAGAACTCGGGATACGAGCCCAGGAGCAGATCCGGATGGCCGGCGAGCAGCGCGTTCAGGTGATCGGCGAGCGTGCCCTCCCCCATGCTCACGTACACGCAGCAGAGATGGAAGGGCGCGTCGCGGAAGCGCTCCTTGAGCGCGTCGAACTTCTGGCGGAAGATCTCGGGCACGCCGGGCAGGATGTAGATGTTCCGCACCACCACCGCCGGGAAGACCAGCTCGCCGTCCGCGGTCAGCTCCGCGCCTTCGGGCACCTCCGCCATCTTGAGCCGCGCCTCGTTGAGGCGGCCCTTGTAGTAGCCCTCGAGCAGGCGGACCAGCCGCGGCTCCCGCACCACCGGCACCTCGAGGGCCCGCGCCACGCCCTCGATGGTCACGTCGTCGTGGGTGGGGCCGACGCCGCCCGAGGTGAACACCACGTCGTATTCCGCGCTGAAGGCACGCACCTCGGCGGCGATGAGGTCCACCTCGTCGGGGATGACGGTGATCCGCCGGACCTCCACGCCGAGTCCCCGCAGCTCGCGGCAGAGGTAGGCGGCGTTGGCGTCGGTGATCTTGCCCGAGAGGATCTCGTTGCCGATCAGCAGGATGCCCGCCGTTTTCGCCATGGGCGAGCCACATCGTAGCACGCGGGGAGTTCTGATAGAATGGGGCGCGCTCCGACGGGCGACTCCCGCGATTCGAGGAATGCGATGACCACCGACGCCTCTCCGATCACGCTGCGCGGCTGGGCCCTGATCCTGGGCGCCTCCTCCGGCTTCGGCGCCGCCACGAGCCTGGCGCTCGCGCGCGCGGGGCTCGACGTGTTCGGCGTCCATCTCGACCGCAAGTCCACCCTGCCCAACGTCGAGCGCCTGGCCTCCGAGATCAAGTCCCTCGGACGGGAGGCCCGCTTCTTCAACGTCAACGCGGCCGACGAGGAGAAGCGCGCCGAGGTCGCGACCGAGATGGAGCGGATGCTCCGCGAGCGCAGCCAGATGGGCCAGGTGCGGGTGATGCTGCATTCCCTGGCCTTCGGCACGCTCAAGCTCTTCGTGGCCGATCCGATGAAGGAAGCGGTGACCAAGGCCCAGATGGACATGACGCTGGACGTGATGGCCCACAGCCTCATCTACTGGGCGCAGGAGCTGGTGGGGCGCGGCCTCATGAGCCGGGGCGGGCGCATCTATGCCATGACCTCGGCGGGGGGCGCGCGCGTGCTGCCCCACTACGGGCCGGTGTCCGCGGCCAAGGCCGCGCTGGAGTCGAATATCCGGCAGCTCGCGGCCGAGCTGGCCGCGCACGGCATCACCGCCAACTCCATCCGCGCCGGGGTGACCGCGACCCCCGCGGCCCAGAAGATCCCCAACTATGAGGAGTTCTCCCAGCAGGCGGCGCGGCGCAACCCGCATCGCCGGCTGACCACCACCGACGACGTGGCCCGGGCCATCGTCGTGCTGAGCCACCCCGACACGCACTGGATCACCGGCAACGTGATCGGAGTCGACGGCGGCGAAGAGATCGTGGGCTGACCCGCCAGTGCCCGCCTGGCTGGCCGTCACCATCCTGGGCGTCATCGAGGGCGTGACCGAGTTCCTGCCCATCTCCTCGACCGGGCACCTGCTCCTGGTGGAGAACGCGGGTTGGGTGCCGCGCCAGTCCGACCTCTTCAACATCACGATCCAGTCCGGCGCGGCCCTCGCGGTGCTGCTGGTCTTCGGCGGCCGCCTGCGCGATCTGCTGGGGCGCCTGCACGAGCCGGCCGCGCGGGCGTATCTCATGAAGCTCGCGCTGGCCTTCGCGATCACCGGGGTGGGCGGGCTTGTGATCAAGCGGCTCGGCTTCGCCCTGCCGAAGGAGACGGCGCCGATCGCCTGGGCCACGCTGATCGGTGGCGTGGCGATCCTTGCGGTGGAATGGTCGCTCCGTTCGCGGCCGTCGGTCTCGAGCGTGAGCTGGGTGATGGCGGTCGCGGTCGGGCTGGGGCAGCTCCTCGCCGCGGTCTTCCCCGGCACGTCGCGCTCGGCCGCCACCATCCTGATCATCATGCTGCTCGGCCTGAGCCGGCCCGTCGCGACCGAGTTCTCGTTCCTGGTCGGGGTGCCCACCCTCCTCGCGGCCGGTGGGCTCGAGACGCTGCAGGCCCTTCGCCATCCCGCGGGCCCGCCGACCGACTGGGGGCTCCTCGCGCTGGGCACCGTGGTGTCCGCGGTGACCGCCTTCGTGGCGGTGCGGTGGCTGCTCCGATGGATCCAGACGCACAGCTTCGTCCCGTTCGGCTGGTACCGGGTGGCTCTCGGTCTCGTCCTGCTGACCCGGCTCGGCTGAGCCGGCCGGACTGGAGGTAGTCGACGCGATGGCGCACGACGTGGTGGTGATCGGCGGCGGCAATGCGGCTCTCTGCGCGGCGCTGGCCGCGCGCGAGGGCGGGGCCTCGGTGCTGGTGCTGGAGAAAGCGCCGGAGCCCGAGCGGGGCGGCAACTCCTTCTTCACCGCGGGGGGCTTCCGCTTTGCCCACCAGGGCCTCGAGGACCTGAGGCGCGACGTCATCCCGGATCTCAGCGACGAGGAGGCGCGGAGCATCACCATCCCCGCCTACACGGAAGATCAGTACTACGACGACCTGATGCGGGTGACCGAGGGCCGCTCCGATCTCGACCTGGCCCAGCACCTGGTCCAGCGCTCGAAGCCCACCGTGATGTGGATGCGCACCCAGGGGATTCGCTGGATCCTCATGTTCAGCCGCCAGTCCTACAAGGTGGGCGACCGTCACCACTTCTGGGGCGGGCTCACTCTAGAGGCGGTGGGCGGCGGGCCCGGCCTGGTCGAGGCGCTCTTCGAGCGGGCGGCCAAGGTGGGCATCGAGGTGCGCTACGGGGTGGCCGGGCACAAGCTGACCCAGGATTCGTCCGGCCGCGTGACCGGGGTGGTGACGCGCAGCGCGGCGGGCGCGAGCGAGATCCCCTGCCGCGCGGTGGTCGTCGCCTCGGGGGGCTTCGAGGCCAACCCGGAGTGGCGCACCCGCTATCTCGGGCCCAACTGGGACCTCGCGCGCGTGCGCGGCACCCGCCACAACGTGGGCGAGGGCATCGCGATGGCGCTCGAGATCGGCGCGCAGGCCTACGGGCACTGGTCGTCCTGTCACGCGGTGGCGTGGGATCTCAACGCCCCCGCCTTCGGCGACCGGCGCGTGGGCGACATGTTCCAGAAGCACTCGTACCCGCTCGGGCTGATCGTCAACGTGAAGGGCGAGCGCTTCGTGGACGAGGGCGCCGACTTCCGCAACTACACCTACGCCAAGTACGGGCGCGAGATCCTGCGCCAGCCGCAGGAGGCCGCCTTCCAGATCTTCGACCAGAAGACGGTCGAGCTGCTGCGCGAGGAGTACCGCATCCGCGAGATCACCAAGGCGGAAGCCGCCACCATCGAGGAGCTGGCCAAGAAGCTCGAGGTGAACCCGGAGGGGCTCAGCCGCACGGTGCGCGACTTCAACGCGGCGGTCATGGACCAGGTGCCGTTCAATCCGGCGGTCCTCGACGGCCGCGGCACGCGCGGGATCACCCCGCCCAAGTCCAACTGGGCTCAGCGCCTCGACACCCCGCCCTACGTGGGCTTCGGCGTGACCTGCGGCATCACCTTCACCTTCGGCGGCCTGCGCGTGGACACGCGCGGCCGGGTGCTCGACACGTGGGACCGGCCCATCGCGGGCCTCTACGCGGCGGGCGAGCTGGTGGGCGGGCTCTTCTACCACAACTACCCCGGCGGCACCGGCCTCATGTCGGGCGCCGTCTTCGGCAAGACCGCGGGCGACTCCGTCGCCGCCGACCTAGGAGGGGTCAGGTCTTGAATTACGACATTTCCGGCGCGCGAGGACACGTCTCCCGCGGACAAATGTCGTAATTCAAGACCTGACCCCAGATCAGGCGTCGTGCTTGAAGTGGCGGAGGATTTCCAGGAAGGTCTCGACGACGCGCGGGTCCCAGTAGCCGAGGTCGGTCTCGCGGATCAGCGTGGAGACGGCCTCCGAGCGGGACAGCGCCGCCTTGTACGGCCGCTCGGTGTGTAGCGCGTCGAAGACGTCGACCACCGAGATGATGCGGGCGCCCAGCGGGATCGCCTCGCCCTTGAGGCCGTCGGGGTAGCCGGACCCGTCCCACTTCTCGTGATGGTGGCGCATGATGGGACGGACCAGCTCCATGCTGCGCAGGCCCAGGACCAGGTCGGAGCCGGCGCCGGGATGCGCGCGAATGCGCTCGTACTCGATGGGATCGAGCGGGCCGGGCTTCAACAGAATGCCGTCGGGCACCGCGATCTTGCCGAGGTCGTGGAGGTAGCCGCCCAGGCGCAGCGAGCGCACCATCTCCGGATCGAGCCCGAGCCCCTCGCCCACCGCCACCGCGTAGCGCGACAGCCGGTCGCAGTGGCCCAGGGTGTACGGATCACGCGCCTCGATGGTGAGCGCCAGCGTGGTGATCACCGCCTCGGCCCGCTCGAGCTGGCTCAGGAGCAGCCTGACCCGCAACAGGGCGCCCAGCCGGGTCCGCAGCTCCACGAACGCCACCGGCTTGGTGAAGAAGTCGTCCGCCCCCGCCGCGAGCCCGGCCACCCGCGCCTCCAGGTCGCCCACCGCGGTCAAGATGACCACCGGCATCAGCTCGTAGCGCGGATCGGCCTTGAGCCGGACGCAGAGCTCGATGCCGCTCATGGCCCCGAGATGCACGTCGGTGAGCACCAAATCCGGGCTCACCACGTTGAGGGCGTCGAGCGCCTGCTCGGCCGAGGCGGCCATGAGCATCCGGTAGCCGAGCGTGCCGAGCAGCCCGGAGAGGACGTCGCGGATGTGCGCGTCGTCCTCGACCACCAGGATCGTCGGCCGGTCGGCCGGCGAGGACCCCAAATCGAGCTTAGCGCTCATCGAGCGCGCGCTCCATCCACGCCAGCATGTCCTTGAACGGCTGCTCCCAGCCCTCCTCCAGCATCAGCATGTGGGCGTGGCCGGCCGCCTCCTGGTACTCCGCGCGGTAGCGCGCGGCGATCCGGCGCTGGAGCGCCGCGGGCGTGATGCGGTCGTGTAGGGCGCCCACCACCAGCGTGGGACACCGGACCGCGCGCGGGTCCACCGCGAGGCCGCCCAGGGCCAGCTCGCGGGCGGCGCGCCCCGACTCCGCCCCGAAGCGCGGGAAGGCCCAGTCCCGCTGCTCGGGCGTGAGCCCGTTGAGGAACAGGAAGTCGGCGTGGGCGCGGCTCACCGTGAAGGCGCGGCCGGCGAGCATGGCCGGCACGTAGCGGGCCATGCGCGCGAGCACCGGCCACTCGAGCGCGTTGATCCCGCGCGGGGGCGCGCTGGTGAGAAAGACCGCCGCCGCCACCCCGCCGCCCTCGGCGGCCTTCTGGGCGATCAGCCCGCCCATCGAGTGTCCGACGAGCACCGTCTCTCCGAGGTGATCGAGGCAGCGCCGGACGTCGGCGACGTAGTCGGCGAGGCCGACGTGCCCGAGCCCGCCCGGCGCCGGACTCTCGCCGTGCCCGCGGAGGTTGAGCGCCCAGGCGTCCCAGCCGGCCTGCGCGGCCGCGTAGAGGTAGTTCCGGAGATACCAGCTCCCGCCCCACATGCCGTGGACGAACAGCACGGAGCGGGAGCGGGACCGTCCGGCGGGGGCGGCGTGCTCGAGGGTCAGATCGGCGATGCGCTCGGTCAACGTGTGTCGTCCGGGTGAGATCCGCTCGGGTATCTTACGCCAACCGGAAGGCGAGCGCGTCGCTCAGACCGTTGCGTTGGCGCGAACCGTCTCGACGACGAGCCCGGCGGTGAGCACGAGATCGCGGACGTCCACCCACTCGTTCACGGTGTGGATCTCGCGCATGCCGCAGGCGAGATTGGCCACCTCGAGGCCGCGCTCCACGAAGACATTGGCGTCCGAGCCGCCCCCGGTGCTGCGCGTGGCGCAGGCCCGCCCCATCGCGCCGGCCGCCGACTGCACCAGGCGGACGATCGCCGCCTCGTCGCGGATGTCGAGCCGGCTGTACTGGCGGTCCACCTGGGCCTCGACGCGCGCCTGATACTGGCGATCCCCCACCCGCACCCCGTGCCGGGCCGCCGCCTCGTCGAAGCAGCGCCGCATGTGCGCGGTCTGAGCCTCGAGCTTCTCCAGGCTCAAGCTGCGCGTCTCGCCCCGCACCGTCACGGAGGCGGGCACGATATTGCCGGCGAGACCGCCCTGGATGATGCCGAGGTTCGCGGTCGTCTCCGCGTCCAGGCGGCCGAGCTTCATCGCCGCGATGGCCTCCGCCGCGATGCGGATCGCGCTCATCCCCTGCTCCGGGCAGATGCCCGCGTGGGCGGCGAGGCCGTGGACGGTGAAGCTCATGCGGTTGGCCGCGGGCGCGCGCGTGATCAGCTCGCAGACGCCGTCCACGTCCAGCACCAGCCCCCGCTTCGCGTGGAGGCGGCCGGTGTCGAAGTTCTTGGCGCCCAGCAGCCCGTATTCCTCGGAGATCGTGAGCACCACCTCGAGATCGCCGTGCGGGATGCGGCGCTCGCGGAGGACGCGGACCGCCTCCAGGATCGCCACCACCCCCGCCTTGTCGTCGCCGCCCAGCACGCTGGTGCCGTCCGTGCGCACCACGTCGCCCTCGACCACCGGGTGGATGGCCTCGGCCGGCCCCACCGTGTCCATGTGGCCCGAGAGCAGGAAGGGCGCGGCGCCGGGCGTGTTGCCGGGGAAGCGCGCGAGCAGGTTGCCGGTGTCGCCGCCGATCTTCTCTCCCGCCCCGTCCACCTCGACGCTCGCGCCCATGCCCTTGAGAATGCCTTCGAGCCGCCGCGCGATCGTGCCCTCGCGCCTCGAGGGACTGGAAATGGAAACCAGTTCCAGGAACTCGTCCTTGAGTCGCGCCGCGTTGATCATCGGGTCCTTCCTGTCGGCGCGGTCCGATCCGCCGGGGCCGCGAGGGGCAGATGAGCGAGCAGCCAGCGCCGGCTCTCCTCGAGAGCTTCCCGACGGTGAGCCGCCTCGGAGAGCCGGTGATCGGCGCCCGCGATCACGTGCAGCCGCTTCGGGTCGCGGGCGCGGTCGAAGAGGGCGCGCCCATGCGCGGGCGGCACCACCTCGTCGCGGTCGGCCTGGATGACGAGGAGGCGCCCGACGCCGGCGGGCGCCTCGGCCCGGGCGCCGCGCCTGACCTCGGCGACCAGGGCCGCGCCCGCTTCGCCCGGATCGGCGTGGGACAGCTCGCGAAGCGCCGCGGGGGTATTCCAGGTCACCACCGGCCGCGGCGCGCCCGGCGCGACGCGGCTCGCCGCCCAGAGGGCGACGTAGCCGCCGAGGCTCGAGCCCAGCAGCCCGAAGCGGCCGTCGAGCCCCGGCTGCGCGGCGAGATGACCCAGGACCGCTTCCAGGTCCTCGATCCGGGTCTCGATGGTGGCATCGCGTTGGAGCCCGGCGGACTCCCCGCTGCCCCGGAAGTCGAAGCGCGCCAGGGCGAGCCCGGCCGCGGGCAGCTCGCGCCCGAGCAGCAGGTACTTGTCGCTGTCCTTGGAGGCGCCCATGCCGTGACAGGCGATCACGCAAGGGCTCGGAACTTGCCCGCGCTCTGGCCCTGGCCGGGGGTCGTCGGGCAGGTGGAGCACGCCGGCCACCCGGCCGGCGCCGATTGCCACCGTGAAGCGATGCTCGCTCACGCCCAGACGATGTCGAAGACGCGGCAGGTGTTGACGGTGAGCTGGTACATCGCCTCGTCCACCGGCAGGCGCTTGATCTTCGCCACTTCTTCCGCCACGCGCGCGACCAGCCACGGCCCCGAGGTGACGTTCTCGAACTCGCCCTGGTACTGCCACGGCGCGTCACTCTCGACCAGCAGCGACTCGATCGGCACGCGCTCGACCATCTCGCGGTCGCGGTCGCGGTAGACCAGGTCCGGCGTGACCGAGACGAGGTAGCCCGCGTCCACGATCTCGCGGGTCACCTCCACCGAGGCCTTGTGCCAGTGGAACACCGCGCGCTCCACGCCCCGCCGCTTGAGGACCGCGAGCGCGTCCGCCGCCGCCCCGTGGGGCGCGTGGAGGATGACCGGCAGGTCGTAGCGGCAGGCCAGGTCGGTCAGTCGCTCGAGGCGCTCGCGGGCCTCGCGGCGGACCCCATCCGCGTCGGCGGCCGCGCCGAGCCCGTACCACGGCAGGCCCACCTCGCCGATCGCGACGAGCCGCGCGTGGTTCGCGTGGATCTGCGCTTCCACCGCTTCCAGGTCCACACGGGTGAGCGTCCACTCGGGATGGAAGCCCAGCGCCGGCCACACCGCCTTCCCGTTCTCCGCGGCGGCCTGCAGCGTGCGCTCGTTGGTGGCGAGATCGCAGCCGACTGCCACCGCGCCCCACACGTTGTGCTCGGTGGCGCGGATGATGGTGCCGCGGACGTCCGCGAAGGCCGGGTCGTGCAGGTGGCAGTGGCTGTCGATGATCATGAGCCGGCCACCGTCATCCGGCCGATGAGCAGGGTCGGGGCGGACGTGCGGTCCCGGAACACCAGGTCGTTGCCGATGCCTTCCACCGCGTGAAACATGTCGAGCAGGTTGCCCGCGATGGTGATCTCCTCCACCGGGTAGGCCAGCTCGCCGTTCTCGATCCAGAGGCCCGCCGCCCCGCGCGAGTAGTCCCCGGTGACCCCGTTGACCCCGAAGCCGATCAGCTCGGTGACGTAGAGGCCGTTCTTCACGCTCCGGATCAGATCCGCCGGATCCCGGTCCCCCGCCTTGAGATGGAGATTGGTGGTGGACACGCTCACCCCGCTGCCGTCGCGGGCCGCGTGATGGGTGGACGGCAGCCCGAGCTTCCGGCCGGTGTAGGTGTCGAGCAGGTAGGAGCGCAGCACGCCCTGCTCCACGACCACCGTGCGGCGCACCGGCAGCCCCTCGCCGTCGAACGGCCGCGAGCCGAGGGCGCCCGGGATGGTGCCATCGTCCACGATGGTCACCGACGGTGCCGCGATGCGCTCGCCCAGCTTGCCCACCAGGAAGGAGGCGCGCCGGTAGAGCGCGGGGCCGGCGGCCGCGCCCGCGATGTGCCGCACGAGGCCGGCCGCCATCTCCGGGTCGAAGATCACCGGCACCTCCGCGGTCTTCACCCGCCGCGCCCCGAGCCGGCGCACGGCGCGCCGCGCCGCGATGCGGCCGATCTCCTCCGGCGCCTCGAGGAGGGCCCGCTTGCGGGTGACGTGGTACCAGGAGTCGCGCTGCATCTCGCCGTTCGCGGCCGCCACCGGGGAGACCGCGAGGCTGAACGAGGACGTCTCGTACTCGCCCGCGAAGCCGTGACTGGTGGCGTAGGCGTAGCGCGCGCGCCGGTCGCTGAAGTCGCCGCCCTCCGAGTTGGTGATGCGGGGATCGGCTTCGAGCGCGGCCGCCTCGCAGCGGCGGGCCAGCTCGATCTTCTCCTCGGGGGTCAGATCGTGGCCGCGCGGATCGTGCAGGTCGAGGTCGGGCACCTGCCGCGCCAGCTCCGCGGCCTCGGGCAGGCCGCCCAGCTCGTCCGGGCTCGTGATCCGCGCCAGCGACACCGCCTCGTCCACCAGCCGCGCCACCGACTCGGGCGAGAGATCGGACGTGGAGGCGGCCGCCACCGACTTGCCCACGAAGACCCGCAGCGCCATGTGCTGCTCGCGGGCGTGCTTGACGGTGTCCACCTGGCCCAGGCGCACCTGGGCCGAGAACGACTGGTCCGCCACCACGAAGGCGTCGGCGGATGTCGCACCCCGGCGCGTGGCCTGCTGCAGAAGATCGGCGAGCAGCTCCTGCATGCGCCTCAGACCTGGGTTCCGCCGACCGTCATCCGGTCGATGCGGATCGTGGGCAGGCCCACGCCCACCGGGACCGATTGACCATCCTTGCCGCAGGTGCCCACGCCCTCGTCGAGCTTGAGGTCGTGGCCGACGCGGCTCACCCGGGTCAGCGCCTCCGGCCCGTTGCCGATCAGGGTCGCGCCCTTCACCGGGCGGGTCACGCGGCCGTCCTCGATCAGGTAGGCCTCGCTCGCCGAGAACACGAAGCGGCCGTTGGTGATGTCCACCTGCCCGCCCCCGAAGTTCACCGCGTAGAGGCCTTTGGACACGCCGCGGATGATGTCGGCGGGCTCGTCCTCTCCCGCGAGCATGAAGGTATTGGTCATGCGCGGCATCGGGGGATGCGCGTAGGACTCACGCCGGCCGTTGCCGGTGACCTCCATGCCCATGAGCCGCGAGTTGAGCCGGTCTTGCAGATAGCCGCGCAGGACGCCCTTCTCGATGAGCACGTTTCTGCGGGTGGGCACGCCCTCGTCGTCCACGTTGAGCGAGCCACGGCGGTTCTGGATCGTGCCATCGTCCACCACCGTCACCAGCTCCGAGGCCACCGACTGGCCGAGCCGTCCCGAGAACGCCGAGGTCTTCTTGCGGTTGAAGTCGCCCTCGAGGCCGTGACCCACCGCCTCGTGGAGCAGGATGCCGGGCCAGCCGGGTCCGAGCACCACCGTCATCTCGCCCGCGGGCGCGTCCACCGCGTCGAGCTTCATGAGGGCCTGGCGCACCGCCTCCCCGGTGAAGCGCTTCCAGCGGTCCTGCTCGAGGAAGAAGTCGAAGGCCACCCGCCCGCCCCCGCCGTAGCTGCCGATCTCGCGCTTGGCTCCGTCCTCCACGATCACCGTGATATTGAGCCGCGTCAGCGGGCGCACGTCGCCGACCGTCCAGCCGGACGGGGTCGCGATCATGACCACCACTTCCTCGCTGCCGAGGGTGGCGATGACCTGGCGCACCCGCGGATCGAGGCCGCGGGCCTCCGCGTCCATCCGGCCCAGCAGCTTGATCTTGCGGTCCAGATCGGTCGCGGTGGGGGGCTCGGCCAGCGTGTAGAGGTCGTGCGGCGGGCCGTCTCCGCCCACCGCCACCACCGCCGAGGTCGAGGCGCGGTCCGCAATCGCGCGCGCCTGGCGCGCCGCCTCCTCGAGATTCGGTAAGGCCAGGTCGTCGGTGTGCGCGTAGCCGGTGCGCTCGCCGGACTGGGCCCGGAGGCCGGCCCCCTGGCTCACGTGCCGGGCCGCCTTCTTCACCGCACCCTCCTCCAGCACCAGCTCCTCGCTGGTCCGGTACTCGAGGAAGAGATCGGCGTGGTCCACGCGGCCGGCCAGGGTCGAGCCCAGCAGCCGCTCCATGGTCCCCGCGTTGAGACCGAATCGGTCCGCGAAAAAGCGCTCGGGGCGCGCTAGCATTTCCGTCTCCTTGGAGGTCTCAAAGGGGCTTCATCCTAGCATCGGCTCCGGGAGGGACCCCCATGTTTAGTACGTGATGAAGCGTCGGCTGCGACTGTTTCGATTATCTCAGATGTGTCCACGTCTTGCCCGCACGCGATTGAGGCGCGAGTCGAGATCAGTCGCGCGCGTCGAGGGCTTCCTGCACCAGCTCGTGGAGCCGCCTCAACCCGATCAGCAGCGATGGGCCCGGGCTCAGGATGTCGGCGCCGTCCATCTCGTGGATGCGGTGGCCGCGCACCGCGCTGATCCGGTCCCAGCCCGGGCGGGCCGCGATCGCGTCGAGATCGGCCGGCTTGCCGCACCAGGACGCGACGATGACCTGCGGGTCCCGCCGGACGACCTCGTCGGGATCCACCACCCGATCGCGCGCGCTCTTCCGGTCCCGGAGATCGGCGAACACGTCGCGCCCGCCCGCCAGCTCGATCAGCTCCGACACCCAGCGGATGCCCGCGATGAGCGGCTCGTGCCACTCCTCGAAGTAGACCCGCGGCCGGTCTGGCCACACCCGTGAGAACTCGCGCACCTGGGTGATCTCGTCGCGCATGTCGAGGACGAGGGCGCGGGCCGCGGGCTCGGCGCCGAGCAGGCCGCCCACCGTGAGGATCGTCTGCATCACCTCGTCCACCGAGCGCGGGTTGGCGCAGAACACCGGCAGCCCGGCCCGGATCAGCTCCGCGCTCATGTCGGCCTGCAGATCCGAGAAGGCCAGGATCAGATCCGGCTGGAGATCGAGGATCCGGTCGACGCGGAAGGTCGTGAAGCCGCCGACGCGCGGCTTGTCCGCCGCCTCCGCGGGCCGCCGCGCGGTGCCGGGCACGCCCACCACCCGGTCGCCCGCGCCGAGCGCGTAGCAGATCTCGACGTGCTCGGCGGTCAGGCAGACGATGCGGCGCGGGAACTCGACCGGGGACTTGCCGTACATGAGACCTCCCCTCACCCTGCCCTCTCCCCAGAGGGGAGAGGGAGATGAGCGCTACTTGCTACCGTCGTAGAGCTCGGTCTTGGAGATGCCGCGCTGGAAGGTGAGGTACTCCTCCTTGGTCATGCGCGGCTTCCAGGCCTTGAGGATGTCACGCGCGGCGCCCCCGTCATCCCAGAGCAGGTCCACCGCCATCAGCGCGAGCTGCTTGGCCGGCTCCACGTAGGCGAGCTTCGGATCCGCGATCGCGTAGTCAGCGCCGTGCCCGCCGCCCACCGCCCCGCCCATGTACGGATGAAGCGTCGGCATCACGTGGGAGATATCGCCCATGTCGGTCGAGCCGCTGCGGTGGCCGGACTCGGTCACCTGGTCGGCGCCCAGGAGCGCCGCCGCGTTGGCCTTGAACTGCTCCGCCATGCCCATGTGGTTGAAGAGCGGCAGGTACCCGGGCAGCGTCTCGATCTCGACCTGGGCTCCGAGCGCCAGAGCGCCGGCGCGCAGCGCGCGGTCCACGCGGCGGTTGGCCTCGAGGATCGCCTCCACCGTCTTGCCGCGGACATAGGTCTCGAGACGCACCTCACCCGGGATCACGTTCACCTGGCTGCCGCCGTGAGTGATGATCGGGTGCACGCGGATGGAGTCCTCGTCGCGGAAGGTCTCCCGTATCGCGTTGATCGCGGAGAGGCCGATGTTGGCGGCGTAGAGCGCGTTGATCCCCATGTGGGGCGCGCCGCCCGCGTGGGAGGCACGGCCGATGTAGCGCACCGTCTTCACGAGGCAGCCGTTGTTGGAGGCGGCCACGCCCGCCTTCTTCATGTCGGGCTGCGACGTGGTGTGGATCATCATGGCGAGGTCCACGTCGTCGAAGTGGCCGAGGCGCAGCAGCTCGGGCTTGCCGCCGAGGAACTCGAGGCGTCCCGCGCGCGCCTGCTGCACGCGCCACTCGACATCGCCATACTCTTCCGCGGGCACCGCGAAGAAGACCACGCGGCCGGCCAGATGCTCGAAGGCCCGCGCCTCACAGAGCCCCATGGCGGCGCCGAGGAGCCCCGCCATCTGGGCATTGTGGCCGCAGGCGTGGGCGGCGCCCGTCTCGGGGTCGGCGATCGGATGCCCCGCCACCACGAGGCCGTCCAGCTCCCCCAGCAGCGCGAAGGTCGGGCCGTCCTTGACCCCCGCGACCTCGGCCCGCACGCCGGTGAGCGCGAGGCCGCTCCGCGGCTTGAGCCCGAGCTCGCCGAGCGTCTCCTCGGCCAGCCGCGCGGTCTTGAACTCCTTGAAGCCGAGCTCGGGCTGGCGGCGGATGCGCTCGCCGAGCCCGATGATGCGCTCGGCGTTCCGGTCGATGGCCTGGCACACCGAATCTTTAAGCTCTTTCTTAGTCGTCATTGGTCTTTCACTCCGCCTTGAGGTTTGGCCTCTTCGCCCCCTGCGGGGCTCATCGGGGCGTGCTGGCGACCGGGTGCGAATCGGCCGGGGAGAAAGGAAGTGATCGACGCCGGGGTGTCGCCGTCGACGATACAGCGGGTCATCAGCGCCGCGGTGATGGGCGCCATGAGGATGCCGTTGCGATAGTGCGCGGTGGCCGCGAAGAGGCCCGCGATGTCGGGCCACGGGCCGAGCACCGGCTGGCCGTCGGGGACCCAGGGCCGGAAGCCGCACCACGAGCGGGTGACCGGCCGGCGGCCGATCTCGGGGACGAGGGCGACGGCGGCGGCGATGAGCGAGCCGAGCCCGTCGGGCGTGACCGCGCGCACGAAGCCCGCGTGCTCCACGGTGGCGCCGATGAGGACCTCCCCCGAGGGCCGCGGCACCACGTAGATGTCGTCGCCGTGCACGGCGCGGGTGATCAGCGGCGGGACATTGCTCACCGCCAGCATCTGGCCGCGCACCGGCGCCACCGGTAGCCGGAGGCCGATGGCGTCAGCGAGCGCCCCCGACCAGGCGCCCGCCGCCAGCAGTACCGCGTCGGCGTGGATCGCCTCGCCGTCCACGAGGACGCCGCGGGCGCGCCCGCTCTCGATCAGGATGCGGCTCACCTCGGCGCCGGTGCGGACCGCGACGCCGCGCGCCGCGGCGGCCGCCGCGTAGGCGATCACCAGGCGCTGGTTGTTCACCCAGTGGTCGCCGCGGATCAGCAGGGCCGCGCTCACATCCTTCGAGAGCGCCGGCTCGAGCGCGCGCAGGTCGCTCCCCTCCACCACCTCGATCCCGAACTCCCCGGCCAGTGGCCACGTCCGGCGAAGACGGGCCGCCTCGATCTCTCGCGGAGAATGGAGCGGGTAGAGCGTGCCCGCGGTCATGTGCTCGACGTCCACGCCGGTCAGGTCCCGGAGCTCGGATGCCACGCGCGGGTAGAGGCGCCAGCTCTCGATCGCCAGCCGGTGGAAGGGGCCGGGCTCGGGCGACGGGCCCAGCGGGGCCAGCAGGCCCGCCGCCGCGCTCGAGGCTTCGGCGCCGGGGCTCGCGCGCTCGAGCAGGGTGACGCGGCAGCCGCGCTTGGCCAGGTCCCCCGCGGTGGCGCAGCCGATGATGCCGCCGCCGATCACCGCCACGGAGGGCGCGGCCATCACGCTCGCCCCAGCGCGTCAAGAAACGCCTTGGTGGCGTCGGCGGGCCGCACGGCCGCGTAGATCGCGCCGATCACCGCGACGCCCGCGGCGCCGGCCGCGAGTACCTCCGCGACGCGCTCCGGAGTGAGTCCGCCCACGGCCAGGACCGGCCGGTCCACCGCACGGGTGACGGCCTCGAGCGCGGCCAGTCCCTGCGGCGGGCCGTAGCGCCGCTTGGACGCGGTATCGTAGACCGGCCCGAAGACGACGAAGTCGGCGCCCTGCGCGGCGGCGTCCCGCGCCTCCGCCTCCGAGTGCACGGAGGCACCTACGAGGAAGCCGGCCGGCGTGATCCCGCGCAGCGCCGACACGGGCAGCGAGGCGTGCGTGCGCTGGACGCCGTCCGCCCGGGCGGCCAGCGCCACGTCGGCCCGGTCGTTCACGATGAGCCGCGCGCCGTGACGGTGGGTGGCCTCGCGGAGCGTGTCGGCCAGCGCGAGCAGCTCCCGCGTCTCGAGATCCTTCTCGCGGAGCTGCACGGCGCGAAGGCCTGCGGCCAGACACTCCTCCACCACGTCGGCGGGCGGCCGGGACGCCGCCGCGCGGTCGGTGATCAGGTAGAGGGAGAAGCCTAGCTGGTCCACTCGGGCACGCCCTCCAGCGGGGAGGACGCGGTGGCGTAGAGCTTCTTGCCCATTCGCCCGGCCTTGAAGGCGAGACGGCCGGCCTCGACGGCCAGGCGCATGGCGGTGGCCATGGCCACCGGGTCCTTGGCGGAGGCGATGGCGGTGTTCATCAGCACGCCGTCGCAGCCGAGCTCCATGGCGATGGCCGCGTCCGAGGCCGTGCCCACGCCCGCGTCCACGAGCACGGGGACCGTGACCGCCTCCAGGATCAGCTTGATATTGTACGGGTTGCGGATGCCGAGCCCGGAGCCGATCGGCGCGCCTAGCGGCATGACCGCGGCCGCGCCGGCGTCCTCGAGCTTCTTGGCCATGACCGGGTCGTCGTTGGTATACGGCAGCACCGTGAAGCCCTCGCGGGACAGGGTGCGGGTCGCCTCCAGCAGGCCGAGCACGTCGGGGAACAGGGTGCGCGAGTCGCCGATGACCTCGAGCTTGACCAGGGTTCCGAGCCCTGCCTCGCGGGCCAGGTAGCAGGTCCGGACCGCCTCGTCGGCGGTGTAGCAGCCGGCGGTGTTCGGGAGCAGCGTGTACTTCTTGGGGTCCACGAAATCGAGGAGGGATTCCCCCTGCCCCGGGAGGCTCACCCTCCGCACCGCGACCGTGACGATCTCGGCGCCCGAGGCCTCGATGGCTTCGCGCATGTTCTCGAACGACGGGTACTTTCCGGTCCCGACGATCAGACGCGACTTGAACTCTTTTCCGCCCAGCCACAGTGACGTGTCGTACATGATGACCCCCCTTCGAGTTCTCCCCTCACCCTACCCTCTCCCCAGAGGGGAGAGGGGGAGTGGGGTGCTAGCCGCCTCCCATTGGATGGACGATCTCGATCTTGTCCCCGTCGGACAGCACCGTCTCGGCGTAGCGGGCCCGCTGGGTCACCTCGCGGTTCAGGGCCACCGCGGTGAACTCGCGGCGGATTTTGAGCCTGGACAGTAGGTCGTCGATACTGAGCCCCTCGGGCAGCTCCATCGGCTTGCCGTTGACGGTGACCGTCATGAAAAAACCGCACACCTTTCCAAGAAAGGGTGCGGTCCAGTCGTCGTGCGCCGCGTCGCGTTCCCTTCGCTGGAATTACCCAGTGCAGGTTCGAGGGGTCCCGGGCCGCACCCGGTTCTCAGGAGACCTCCCCCAGCGACGCGTCCGGATTATACCCCAGCGTCGAGCTGTCGCGCGAGCGCGTCTGGGTCGGTCACCGGGAGCTGGCAGACGTAGCGCCGGCACACGTACGCGGTCGGCTTGCCGTCCACCGCGCCGCGGTCGGCCAGGAGCGGCAGGCCCGCCGCGCCCGGCGCGCCCACCTCGGTGCCGACCACCACCCGGTTCGGCTGGTAGCGGCGGAATACGGTCTCGGCGAGCGGAGCGGCGGCGCGCTCGGCGCCGGCCGGCCACACCAGCGCCACCTCGGCCACCGGCCCCAGGTGGAAGTCGAGCGCGGAGAGGTAGCGGCCGAAGCCGGAGGGGTACTTCTGCATGACGTCGGCCATGGGCCGGAGCGCCTGCAGCGCGACGGCCTCGTAGCGCTCCTCGCCCGTCACGATCGCGAGCCGGAGCAGCCATTCGATGGTCACCGACGTGCCGCTCGGCACCGCATTGTCGAAGATGTTCCGCGGCCGGACCACGAGGCTCTCCTGGTCGTGGCCGGTGTCGAAGAATGTCTCGCGCTCTCCGTTCCAGAACAGGCGCAGGGTCTCCTCGGCGAGCCGGCGCGACTCGTCGAGCCAGCGCCGGTCGAAGGTCGCCTCGTACAGCGCGAGCAGGCCCGTCCCCACCATCGCGTGATCCTCGAGGTAGCCGGTGATCCGGGCCTGGCCGTCCTTCCAGGAGCGCAGCAGCCGGCCGTCCCGCACCATGGAGGAGGTCACGAACTCCGCGTTGCGGACGGCGGCGGCCAGGTAGTCGGGCCGGCCGAGCGCGGACGCGGCCTCGGCGAGGGCGGCCAGCATGAGGCCGTTCCAGGAGGCCAGCACCTTGTCGTCGAGACCCGGGTGGACACGCTTCTCCCGGTGCGCGTAGAGCATGGAGCGCGCGCGGGCGATCCGGGCGGCGAGGTCGTCCGCGCTCTGACCGAGCATCTCGGCCACCTCCGCGGGCTCGCGCGGCACGAAGAGAATGCTGTGGCCCTCGAAGTTGGACCCGTCGTCCACGCCCCAGTAGGCCAGGGCGGCCCGCGCCAGCGCCTCGTCCCCCAGGACCGCACGGATCTCCTCCGGCGACCAAACGAAGAACTTCCCCTCGACGCCCTCGGAGTCGGCGTCCTGGGCCGAGTAGAACCCGCCGGCCGGATGGGTCATCTCGCGGAGCACGTAGTCGAGGGTCTCCTCGGTCACGCGCCGGTACTCGGCCTCCCCGGTGGCGAGCCAGCCGTGGAGGTAGAGGGAGGCGAGCTGGGCATTGTCGTAGAGCATCTTCTCGAAGTGCGGCACCAGCCACTGCCCGTCCACCGAGTAGCGATGGAAGCCGCCGCCGAGCTGGTCGTAGATGCCGCCGCGGGCCATGCGGGTCAAGGTGTGGCGGAGCATCTCGAGCGCGCGCGCGTCGCCGGTGCGCTTCCATATCCGCAAGATCGCGTCCCAGGCCATGGGCTGCGGGAACTTGGGCGCCTGGCCGAGGCCGCCGTCGCGCTCGTCGAACTCGCCGGAGAGGCCCAGGTAGGCGCCCACCAGGACCTCCCGCGTCAGCAGGCTGGCGGAGCGGGTAAGGCGTTCTGACTGGCGCATGCTCTCCACGAGCTGGCGGCCGGCCTCGAGCACCTCGCCGCGGCGGCCGTGATAGGCGTCCGCGATGGATTGCAAGAGCCGCGGGAAGGCGGGCATGCCGTGGCGGTCCACCGGCGGGAAGTAGGTGCCGCCGTAGAACGGCACGCCGTCCGGCGTGAGGAACACGGTCATCGGCCAGCCGCCCCGGCCGGTCATGGACTGCACGGCCTGCATGTAGGTATGGTCCACGTCCGGCCGCTCCTCGCGATCCACCTTGATGGACACGAAGAGGCGGTTCATGAGCGCGGCGATCTCGTCGTCCTCGAACGACTCGCGCTCCATGACGTGACACCAGTGGCAGGCCGAGTAGCCGACGGAGAGCAGCACCGGCCTGTCCTCGCGGCGGGCCAGATCGAAGGCTTCCGGGCCCCACGGGTGCCAGTCCACCGGGTTGTGGGCGTGCTGGAGCAGGTACGGGCTGGTCTCGGAGGCGAGTCGGTTCGCGGGACGAGAGGAGGACACGAGAGAGGGCTCGCTCAGGCCTGCGGGGCCTGGACGAACGGCAGCGCGGCGACGCGGGCCGGCTGCTCGCCGGCGCCGTCCACCACCGTGACCGCGGTGCCCGGCTCGAAGTGCTCCCGCCGGACGTAGCCGAGCGCGATCGGCCGGCCCAGCGCGATCGAGCGCACCGCGGAGGTGACGCGACCGACCTCCTTGCCATCCACGGCGACCTGCGCGCCCTGGCCGGGAACCCGCTCGCCCTCGATCACGAGGCCGCTCAGCGCGCGGTTGACGTGCCCGCGATACTTCACGCGCGCCACCGTTTCCTGGCCGATATAGCAGCCCTTGGTATAGCTCACCAGGGCATCGAGCCGCGTCTCGGGCAGGATCACGGAGTCGTCGATATCGGTTGGGTACCACGGCTGGCCCGCCTCGATCCGCAGCACCTCGAGCGTCTCGGCTCCCGCGGGCACCGCGCCGGCCGACTCGAGCGCGCTCCGCACGGCGGCGGCGTGCTCGGCGTCCACCCAGCAGTGGAAGCCGGGCGCCGGCGCTTCCGACCGATTGACCACTCGAGCAGATGCGCCGCCGATGGTGACCTCGGCGTGGGCGTAGGGCGCAAGCTCGAGCGCGGCGCCGGCCAGGCCCTCGAGCAGGCCGCGCGCGGCGGGCCCCTGCACCGACAGGATGGCGAACGCGTCGTCCACCGCCTCGAAGTAGGCCTTCTCCGAGATGAGATAGCGATCGATCGTCTGCAGCGTCTTCTCGGTGAGGCTCGCGGGCAGCTCGATCAGCACCCGGTCGGCGGTCACGTAGACCACCAGCAGCACCGTCACCTTGCCGTGGGCGTCGAGGAAGGCGGCGGGCGCGCCCTGGCCCGGCTGGAGGCCCTTGACGTCGTTGGTGAGCATGCCCTGGAGGAATGCGAGCCGGTCGCGCCCGGTCACGCTGACTTTTCCGAGCGTGGAGCGGTTGAACAGGGCGGCACCCTGGCGGGCGGCGCGGTACTCGGTCCCGAGGTCGTGCATAGACTCGTTGTCGGGCATGGACTCATTGTTGTCGCGCGTGAGGCGCCTGTCAACTTGCGGGTCCCGGCCGACTCGTACACAATGGCCGCCGTGCCGCCCACCGCATTGCCCGATTTCCGGGCCCGCTCGCGCTTCCGCCGCCGCCTGCTGCAGTGGTACGGTCGCCATCGCCGCGACCTGCCGTGGCGCCGCACCGAGGACCCGTATCACATCCTCGTCTCGGAGATCATGCTCCAGCAGACGCAGGTGGAGCGGGTCGTGCCCAAGTACCACGAGTTCCTCGATCGCTACCCGACGCTCGAGGCGCTGGCCGGCTCCGCGCCGGAGGACGTCCGGCGCCTGTGGTACCCGCTCGGCTACAACGTCCGCCCGCTCAACCTGCACGGGATCGCGCGCGAGGCGGTGGCGAGCTACGGCGGCCGGCTTCCCGCCGACGCGGCCGCGCTCCGGGGCATGCGCGGCATCGGCCGCTACACCGCGGGCGCGCTGCTCTGCTTCGCCTACGGGCGCGCCGTGCCCATCGTGGACACCAACGTGCGCCGGGTGCTGGGACGCGTGTTCCTGGGGCCGCGGCGCCTCGCGGCGCTACGGGGCCAGAAGGCGATGTGGGATCTGGCGGGCGCGCTCGTGCCGCGTCGGCGCTCCTACGACTACAACCAGGCGCTGATGGACTTCGGCGCCACCTGGTGCACCGCGCGGGCGCCGCGCTGCCGCCCCTGCCCCATGAAGCGCTTCTGCGCGACCTATCGGATGACCGGCCGGACGAATGGGAGGACCGATGGGCGCGCTTGACGGCAAGGTCGCGCTCGTGGCGGGCGGCGGTACCGGCATCGGGCGGGCCGTTGCCGAGCGGTTCGCGCGGGAGGGTGCGCGCGTGGCCGTCTTCGGTCGCCGCCCGGAGCCCGTACGGGAAGTCGCGAGCGCGATCAGGGGCGCCGGAGGGGCCGCGCTGGCGATCGCGGGGGACGCGGGTGTCGAGAGCGACGTGGCCGACCTGGTGGCGGCCGCCCGGACCGAGTGGGGCGGCGTGGACGTCATGGTCAACTCGGCGGCGGTGCGCCTTCAGTCGCCGCTGACCGAGATCTCGGCCGCCGACTTCGCGGAGGTGCTGCGCATCAACCTGGTCGGCGCCTTCGTGCTGACCAAGCTCGTGACGGGACCGATGCGCGAGCGCGGCGGCGGGAGCGTCATCCACATCGGCGCCGCGCTCGGCGCCGCGGCCGCGCCGTTCTTCTCGCCCTATGTCGCCTCCAAGGGTGGGCTCAACGCCCTGGCCCGCGCCGCCGCCGTCGAGCTCGTCCAGGACGGCATTCGCGTCAACGTCGTGGCTCCCGGTACCATCGACACCACCATCAACGCGGGCGTGAGCGAGTTCCGGCGGAACATGCTGACGCGTCGCATCCCGATTGGACGCGCGGGGCATGTGGATGACGTCGCGGCCGCGTGCCTCTACCTGGCGTCGGACGCGGCCCGTTACGTGACCGGCTCGACCCTGGCCGTGGACGGGGGGTGGACCGCTTCATGAGCGGGCCCCTCACCCTGCCCTCTCCCCAGGGGGGAGAGGGGGGCAAGGTTGTCGAAGTGGTGGCGGCGGTGATCGAGCGGGAAGGGCGGATCCTCATCGCGCGTCGGCCGGCCTCTCTCCACCTGGGCGGGTTGTGGGAGTTTCCGGGCGGCAAGCAGAAACCGGGCGAGAGCGCGGCAGCGGCCCTCGAGCGCGAGATTCGCGAGGAGCTGGACGCCGCGGTCACGGTGGGGCCGCTGTTCGAGACGGTGGACTGGACGTATCCCGAGAAGCGAGTGCGCCTTTCCTTCTTCCGGTGCACGATCGAGGGCGAGCCGCGCGCGCTGGAGGGCCAGGAGCTGGCCTGGGTGCGCCCCGCCGATCTCGGGCGCTACGAGTTCCCCCCCGCCGATGCGGTGCTGCTCGACCGGCTCGGCCGCGGCTAGCCGCGGGGCCGCTTGACGCGGACCGGTTCCGACCATACGATGCGGCTCTCCTGTCCTCTCACACCACCTGCGCGCGGAGGATGCAAGACATGAGTAGACGGCTGACTGCCATCGTGCTGGCGCTCTTGACCCTCGCCGTGTTCGCCACGCCGGCCCTCGCCCAGAAGCCGGTGAAGATCGGCGTGCTGACCCCGCTCTCGCCGCCCGGCGACGCGTCCGCGGGCCAGTTCATCGTGCGCGGCGCCAAGATGGCCGCCGACGATATCAACGCCAAGGGCATCCTGGGTGGGCGCAAGATCGAGCTGGTGATCGAGGATGATGCCGGTACGCCAGAGAAGGGCGGGGCCGGTTTCCGCAAGCTGGCGACGCAGGACGGCGTGGTCGCGGTGCTGGGCCAGTTCCACAGCTCAGTCGCGCTGGCGGTGCAGGATCTCGCCGAGCAGTTCAAGGTGCCGCTCTTCGCGACCCAGGCCTCCTCGCGTGTCTTCACCGAGAAGCATCTGAACTACAGCTTCCGCACCCACGTCATCGACACCGACCGGGTGCAGCTCTGGAACCGCTGGATCAAGGAGAAGGGCTTCAAGAAAGTGGCGGTGCTCGCCGAGAACACGGACTACGGGGTGGGGCTGGTGGAAGACACCAAGAAGCTCTTCGTCACCATGGGCGTGTCGGCGGAGCTGAAGACGATCATCTTCGATCGCGCGGTGGTGGACTTGACGCCCCAGCTCCTCGAGATCAAGAATTGGAAGCCGGATCTCGTGATCAATATCGGCGTGGGCACCCCCGCCTACCTGATCATCAAGCAGGCGGCCGACGTGGGCCTTCTCCCCGCCACCCCGATGCTCGTCTCCTACGACATGCCGGCCCGCCCGGAGTTCTGGAAGAACCTCGGCGACAAGGGCAACTACGTCTCCTTCATGGTCTACTACCACCCCACCATGAAGCTCACGCCCCGCGGAGAGGCCTTCCGCACCAAGTACCGGGAGCAGTTCAAGGAGGATCCGGTCTACGCGGCACTGAACGGCTACGCGCAGGTGGCCCTCATCGCCGACGCTCTCGAGGCGGCCAAGAGTGACTCCAGCGAGGCGCTCGTGCGCTCCCTGCTGGCCAACAAGTTCCAGGGCTGGAGCGCGACGATCAGCTTCACCCGTGGCGAAGGCCCCTACTGGCAGCAGTGGACCCCGCCGATGCTGATGCTGCAGTACACGCGTCCCGAGATGCCCTTCACCGAGGCCAAGATCATCTACCCGGCCGAGTTCAAGACCGGCGAGCTGGCCGTCCCGCGCTGACCGGCTTCGGACCGGGCCCGGGGGCGACGCTCCCGGGCCCGGCTTGGCCATCACCGATGGACCTCCACCTGTTCTCGCAGTACCTCCTCTCCGGCATCGTCATCGGCGCCATCTACAGCCTGATGGCCCTCGGCATCACGTTCATCTACTCGGTCATGAAGATGATCAACTGGTCGATGGGCGAGTTCTACATGATCGGCAGCTACGTGCAGTATGCGCTCCTCGCCTCCCTCCTCGGCTGGGACCGCTGGTACCTGGCCCTGCCTCTGGCCATGGCGTCGGTGTTCGTGCTCGGGCTCGTGGTTCAGCGCTTCCTCCTGCGGCCGATGTACGTGGGCGGCGTGGAACGGCGCGACGAGTACGCGACCGTCATGACAATCGCGCTGATGGTGCTCTTCCGGAACCTGGCCATCGTGCTGGGCGGGCCGAATCAGTACGCGCCGCGCGACTACGCGAAGCCCACCACCCTGCTGACTCTTCCGCTGTCCGGTAACCGCGTCGTGGCCCTCGTCGGCGCGCTGGTGCTGCTCGGCCTCTTCTACGTGCTCGTCACGCGGACCTGGGTGGGGCGCGCGCTGCGGGGTGCCGCCCAGAACCGGATCGGCATCCAGACCGCCGGCATCGACGTCCTGCGCCTCGACATGCTGGCGTTCGGGGTGGGCGTGGCGATGGCCGCCGCGGCCGGAGCCTTGCTCGCGCCCGACTTCCTCGTCTACCCGGAGAACGGGGCGATCTCGACCTTCAAGGGCTTCGAGATCATTGTGATCGGCGGGCTGGGCTCGATCCTGGGCAGTGTGGTGGGCGGGGTGCTCCTGGGCGTGATCGAGGCCCTGGGCTCGGTGTTCATCTCGCCAGCCTACAAGGATCTCTACGGCTTCCTGCTGCTGATCGCCCTGCTCGTATTGCGGCCCACCGGGCTCTTCGGGGAGCGCGAGCGTACGGTCTGACGCGGCGCCGTTCCCGTCAGTCGGCCGGCCTCCGGAGTCCGAGCAGCGGGGCCAGCGCGGGCAGCCGCGTCCCGACGCGTTCTCCCGCCGTGCGCAGCAGCCCTGCCAGGCCCGCCGGGTAGAGCCGCACCACCACGATCACGAGGAGGGCGAAGAGCACCATCCGGATCTCTCCCCAGCTTCGCAGCAGCTCGGAGAGCACCTCGATGAAGATCGCGCCGAGGGGCGGGCCCCCGAAGGTGCGCAGGCCGCCCGCGATGACCATGATGATGATGGTGGCCATCTCGTTGAACTTCATCGGCGTGGGGGAGAGCAGGCCGATGTAGTGACCCTGGAACGCCCCCGCCACCGCCGCGAACATCGCGGAGACGACGAACGCGAAGCGCTTCCACTTGAACGTGTCCACGCCCATGGTGGCGGCCGCTTCCTCGTCGTCGCGAATGGCGCGCAGGTAGGCCCCGATCCGCGAGTGCACGATCTGCCAGCCCGCGAGCAGGGCGGCGAGCGCCAGGCCCAGGAACAGGTAGTAGTAGGGCCTCGCCCGGGGAGTCCCGAAGAGGAAGGGCGTGGTCAGTCCCAGGTCCCCGCGCGTGATCTGGTACTCGACGGTGACGAGCAGGCGGACGGATTCCGCGAATGCCCAGGTGGTCAGGGCCAGATAGATCGCGCGCATGCGGAGGCAGAGGCTGCCGAGCCCGTAGCCGACGAGGGCGGCCACGATCGTCCCGGCCACGACGCCGGCCAGGATCGGGATCCCGGCCCGCTGCACGAGGAGCGCGGACGTGTAGGCGCCGATTCCCGCGAACGTGTGGTGAGCCAGCGAGAACTGGCCGGTGTAGCCCGCCAGGAGATTCCAGCCCACCGCGAGGATCACGTAGTAGAGGCTGATGACGAGGATGTGGGTGTGGTACTCGGACGTGATCAGCGGCACCCACGCCAGCGCGGCGTAGGCGACGAGGCAGAGGCCCACGCGTCGGAGGAATCCCTTCATCCGGTCAGGCGCCGAGCAGCGAGTCGCGGATCAGCTCGCGCAAGTGGTCCGCGAAGTCGGCCTGCGGGCCCTGGCGGCGCACCTGCCCCCCTTCGATCACGTAGAGGTAGTCCGACACCTCCACCGCCTTGGTGATGTTCTGGTCGACGAGGAGAATCGTGACGCCGGTCGCGCGCGCCTCCACGAGCCGCGCGTACACCTCGTGCGAGATGCGGGGAGCGAGCCCCGCGGAGGGCTCGTCCACGAGGAGCAGCTTGGGATCCGTCACCAGCTCCTTGGCGAGCGAGAGCATCTTGGCCTCGCCGCCGCTCAGCGAGGTGGCGCGATCGCGGCGCTTCTCCCGGAGGCGGGGAAACGTCTCGTAGGCCCGCTCCAGCATCCGCGCCACGCGCGCGCGGTCGCGGCGCTCCACCCAGGCGCCGAGGAGCAGGTTCTCCTGTACGGTGAGCTGGGGGAAGACGTTCGCGCCCTGAGGCACGTAGCTCACCCCGCACCGCTTGACCTCGTGCGGGGCCGACCGCTGGATCTCGCGCCCGTCGAATGCGATGCGGCCCCGGCGGGGATGGAGGAAGCCGAAGATGGTCTTGAGCAGCGTCGACTTTCCCGCCCCGTTGGGCCCGATGATGCCGGTCACGCTGCCCGCCTCGACCCGGAGGCTGATGCCGGCCAGGATGTCGATCCCCTCGACGTAGCCGGCCGCGACCTCGTCCACCTCGAGCAGCGCCATCTACTTGCCCAGGTAGGCTTCGAGGACCACGGGGTCGTTGGCGACCTGGGCGAGCGGTCCCTCGGCGATGAGCCGCCCGTCGTGCATGACCGAGACCCGGCCGCAGAGCTTCCGAACCTCGGCCATCTCGTGGGAGACGATCAGGAAGCTCACGCCGTGCTCGCGGTTCATCCGGAGGATCGCCTCCATGATGACCTCCCGGATGGTCGGATGTACGCCCGCGAACGGCTCGTCCATCAGCACGATGTGGAGCGGGTGGATCATGAGCGCCCGCGCGATCTGGACCAGCATGGCCTGCCCGCCGGAGAGCTGCTTGGCCAGCGCGTGGCGATGCCCGTCCATGGCGACGAAGTCGAGCAGGCGCCGCGCCTGCTCGGAGATCTCGGTCATCGGGCGCGCCCCCGCCCGGGCCCGCTCCGCCTGGCCCGGGAGCAGCACGTTGTCGAGCACCGTCATGTTGGCGAAGAGCTTCGGAATCTGGAACGTGCGGGCCACGCCCTGCGCCGCGATCTCGTGAGGCCGGAGCCGGTCGACGCGGCGGCCGTCGAGGTGGATCTCGCCCGCGTCCAGTCGGTGCAGGCCGGAGAGGACGTTGACGGTCGTGGTCTTGCCGGAGCCGTTCGGGCCGATCAGCCCGCGGATCTCGCCGCGGCCCACCGCCAGCGAGAGGCCGTCGACCGCGACCACGCCCCCGAAGCGCTTGACGATGCCGCGGGTCTCGAGCATCGGCCCCGCGGCGGCGCGGGCCGGCGCGGTCAGGGTCGGCGCGTCCATCGACCGAGCGCCGCCTCGTCCACCTCCACGCCGAGTCCCGGCCCGTCCAGCGAGAGAATGCAGCCGTCGGCGTACTGGACCGGTTGCCGCGTGATGTCGGCGGCGAGCAGGAGCGGCCCGAAAAGCTCGCAGCCCCAGGTGACCGGGGCGGCCGCCAGAGCCAGGTGCAGGTACGCGGCGGTACCGAGCGAGGTCTCGATCATGCAGCCCACGTAGCAGCCCATGCCGGCGGCCTCGGCGATGCGCGCGATGGCGAGGCTCCCGAGGAGGCCGCCCGACTTGGTGAGCTTGAGGCTCAGGATGGAGATCGAGCCGAGCCGGGCGAGTGCGAGCGCGTCGTGCGCGGTGAAGCAGGACTCGTCGGCCATGATCGGTACCGCGGAGCGCTGGGCGATCATGGCCAGCCCTTCAAGATCCCAGCGCGCCACGGGCTGCTCGATGAACCCTATGTCGTAGGGCTCGAGCGCCCGGACCGCCTGGAGCGCGGTCGGCCGGTCCCAGCCCTGGTTGGCGTCCACGCGAAGCGAGACCGCGGGGCCCAGGGCCTCCCGGAGCCGCCGGACCCGCAGCACGTCGTCGGCCAGGGAGCCCGCCGCGGTCTTGATCTTGAAGATTCGGTGCCCGAGCGCGACCTTGGCCTGTGCCTCCTCGAGTTCGGCCTGCGGATCGGCGACCGCGAGCGACCACGACAGCGGCACGCGATCCCGGACCCGGCCGCCCAGCAGGCGATGCACCGGGACGCCCAGCGCCCGCCCGGCGAGATCCCAGAGCGCCATCTCCACCGCGGCCCGCGCGAACGGATTGCCCTGCACCCGTGTCGCCATCTCGATCCGGAGAGCCTCGATCGCCGTCGGATCCCGGCCGATGAGCCACGGGGCGATGTAGCGCTCGATCGTCACCGCCACCGACTCGGCCGACTCCTCGCTCCACGTCGGGCCGCCCAGACAGGCGGCTTCCCCCCAGCCGACGTGGCCGTCGGAGGTCTCGAGGCGGACGAAGACGAAGTTCACCGTCTCGAGCGTCGTGAAGGACATCTTGTGTGGGCGCTTGACCGGGATATCGGCCAGCACCACGCGGAGGTTGCCGATCTTCATGGCTAGAACATGGTGGCTTCGGTGCGGAGTCGTCCCGTCGCGAACCGGTCGAGCGACAGGGCGCCAATATCCATGCTGGTGGCCCGGCCGTCAAGGAGCATCTCGGTCATCAGGATGCCGATGGCGGGCGAGTGCATGAAGCCGTGCCCGGAGAAGCCGCAGGCCACGTGGAAGCCGGGCGCCTGCGCGGCGGGACCGAGGATCCCGTGGTAGTCGGGCGTCAGGTCGCGCACGCCCGCGTAGGCCCGCATCACCTGGGCCTCGGCCAGCGGCGGCACCCGGAGAGCCGCCGCGCGGAAGACCGCGTCGAAGGCGTCCCAGTCCACCGTGGTGTCGTGCCCCGGCTTGATGTCCTTGTCGGTGCCGCCCATCAGCACCGCGCTCAGGCCCTGGCGATGGACGTAGAAGCCGGTATCGAGATCGACGATCAAGGGGAAGACTTCCGGGAGCACCGGTAGCGGCTCGGTGACCATCACCTGCCGCCGGTACGGTTTCGACGGGATGTCCACGCCGGCCATCGCGCCGATCTCGTCCGCGTGGGGGCCGGCGCAGTCGATCACGATCGGGGCGAACCATTCCTCGCTCGGCGTCTGCACGCCGGTCGCGCGCTCGCCGGCCTTCACGATGCCGGTGACGGGCTGGCCGGTCAGCAGGCGCAGGCCCCGGCTCCGCGCCACGGCCAGGAAGCCCGAGAGCAGCGAGTACGGATCGGCGGAGCCGTCGTCCGCGCAGAACGTGCCGCCGAGCAGGTCGGCGGTCACGAGCGGCGCCAGGTGGGCCTGGATCTGGGACGGGGTCAGCAGCTCGCTCGCCACCCCGAGCCCGCGCTGCAGCTCCACGTTCTGGCGGCACTGCGCGAGCGTGCCCGCGTCGGTGGTCACGAACAGATAGCCGTGGCGCAGGAAGTCCACCGAGCAGCCCAGGATCTCGCGGTCGTGCGTGAAGTAGCGGTACGAGAGCTGGGTGAGGCGCACGTTGGCCTCGGTGGAGAACTGGAAGCGCACGCCCCCGGTGGCCTTCGAGGTGGCCCCGGTCCCGGGCTCCGTCTCCTTCTCGAGCATGACCACGCGCAGGCGTGGGTCCCGCTCGAGGAGATGAAACGCGATGGAGCCGCCGATGATGCCGGCGCCGATGATGACGACGTCGGCGGTCTGGGTCACGCGCGGAGCGGGATCAGGCGGGGCGCGGCGCCAGCCCGTGGCGCACCGCCTCGTGCACCATGCGGACCAGCGTCGTGATGTCGAAGACGGGCAGGCCCGTGAGCGCCTGGATGTCGGCCCGGTAGGGCGGCATGTTAGTGCACTCGAGCACGAGGGCGCCGATCTCGGGGTGTGCGTGCATCATGCGCCGCACCACCGTGAGGTGCTCCTGGCGCGCCGCCTCCACGTCGAGCGTGAGCTGATCGTCGAGCAGCACACGGGTGAACTCCTTCTCGGTCTCGAGCCCCGCCACCACCACCGGGACGTCCGGGGCGATCCCCGCCCCCGCCATGTGCTCGGCGTGGAGGGCGGAGGCGTTCACGGTGAGGATGCCGACCGCGCGGCCGGGCGGGAGCATGCGGTGTACCAGCGGTACCAGCATGAGGCTCGAGGTGAACACCGGGATGGAGACCGCGGCGGCCAGCTCGGGCTGGAACTTGGCGAGGAACCCGCAGTTGGTGGTGACCGCGCACACGCCCTCGCGCTCGAGGAAGCGCGCGCCCTCGATGAAGGCGGGCAGCAGCTCCCGCTGGCCCTGGCGCACCACCCGGTCCGGGGAGGCGCCGGCCACGCGATGGTAGCGCACCGGGAAGTCGAAGGTGGAGGCATTGCCCATGTCGCCCGGGATGCGCGGGAACTGCGTGTCGAGCATCAGGATGCCCACCGAGAAGCCGTAGAGGTTCTGCCCGCCCTGGACGCGCATGAGAGGGGATGGCTAGTTCAGCTGCGCCAGCTTCTGGCGGACGCGCCGGAGCTGGTTGCGGACCTGCTCGTGGTCCGCCGCGTTGGGGAAGTCGGTCAGGTACTGCTCCCAGTCGGCCACCCCGCGCTCGAGCCGCCCCATATTGCTCCAGGCCGCGCCGCGGTCGCGCCGCTCCCCCGCCGAGGCGGGGTTGAGCACGAGCAACCGGTCGATCACCCGCACTACCTGATCCCAGGCTTCCCGGCGCCAGTAGACGCCCTTGAGGTTGGCGAGCATCCGGGTCAGGAACTGCCGGTTTCCCACCGGCGCGAAGTGCTCCGGCGCGAGCCGCACCGGCCGGCCGAGGGCCTGGCTGACCAGCTCCCGGCAGCTCTCCGTCGTCAGGAGCGCGCCGCGGTTGAAGGGATCGAGCAGCACCTGCTCTCCCGCGATGCGGGCGCCGGTGATGAAGTGCCCGGGCAGCCCGATGCCCTCCATCTCGAGATCGAGCCGACGACCCACCTCGATGAGCACGAGGGACAGCGTGATCGGGATGCCGAGCCGCCGATTCAGGACTTCGTTGAGGTGGCTGTTGCGCGGATCGAAGTAGTCGTCGCGGTCTCCCGAGAAGCCCAGCTCCTCGAAGAGGTACTCGCGGAGCCGGTGGAGACGGCCGAGGGCGTCGTCGGCCCGCCGGGCCGGCTCGGCCGCCTCCGCCAGCGCGGAGAGGCGCCCGAGGTACTCGTCGACATTCAGATCGGGCTGCTCGCCGGCGGCGATCAGGAGCGCGGCGTGGGCCAGGTGGATCTGGTCGTCCGGGCGATCCACCGCCACGGCGAACGCGGCCAGCGACGCGTCGGAGTCCATCAACAGCCGGGCGCGTGGTGGATGCCGGCGGTCCGGAGCGCCGCGCCCTGCAGCTCTTCCGCGAGCGCCAGCGTGCGCGCGGAGGCCCGCCGCGCCGCCTCCTGCGTCTCCGGCGTGGTGGCCAGCTTGAGCAGGAGCGAGCGGCCGAGCTGGTGATGGAAGCGCTCGTCCGGCTCGATGATTTCGCGATAGAGCGTCGCCGTGAGTCGGTCGCCCGCGCGGTCGCAGAACTCGATGAACTGGCGGTTCTTCACCACCGCGACCGCCTCGCGGGTGAACTGGCCGGCCGCCACCCGCTCGACGGTGGTCGGGAGCGAGTCGAGGTACTTGAACAGCGGTCCGAAGCCCTGGGCGAGCGGATCGAAGCTTCGCGCGTCGAAGCCCAGCTCCCCGAGCCGCTCGGCGATCATCCGGTAGTGCTTCGCCTCGTCGCCGGCCTGGCGCGCGAAGGCCATCTTCACCTCGACGTCGGTCGTAACCACCAGCCAGCGCGCCGCGATCTCGGTGGCTTCGATCTCGTTCTTGAGCGCGACCTTCAAGAGATTGGTCACGTTGAGCGCGCCGGACACTTCGGGCTTGAGCGTGGCCTCCGGCTCGAGACGGCGCAGGACGGCCTGGTTGGTCTCGTCGAGCTGGGCGACGAACTCGGCGGCGGTCACGCGGCGAGGCCCCGCTGCAGGAGCTCGGGCAGCTCCTGGGTTAGCGTTTCTTTCGTCACCACCCGGCGGCAGCGGGCGTGCAACGGCTGGGTTGTCCGCGCCAGGGCGTGGGTGGTGTAGCCGAGCACGGCGACGGCGGGCACGCGCTCCAGGGCCGTGAAAATCGCTTCGTAATCCCAGCCATTGGTTGTGAGATCCACGATGACCAGGGCGGGTGGCTCGCCTTCCAGGGCCGCGGTCAGCTCCTCGGGGGTGCGGGCGAAGACCAGCGCGGTGCCGACCAGACGGGCGGTTTCCCGGATGCGGGCGACGAAGAAGAGATCACGGACGACGGCGACGGCCTTGATGGCGCGGCTCCGCCTAGTCGTCCTGCTCCTGGATGCCGAGCCAGTACTTGTTCCACTCGGCCAGGTGCGTGAGGGTCGACAGGTCGCGCATCCGGTCGACGTAGACGATGCCGTTCAGGTGATCGGTCTCGTGCTGGATCACCCGGGCGAAGAACTCCTTGGCCACCACGTCGATCGGGTTTCCCTCGCGGTCGCGCGCCTCGAGCCGCACCGACCCGAAGCGCGGGACGATGCCCCGCAGGTCGGGCACGGAGAGGCAGCCCTCCCAGCCGTATTCCATCTCCTCGGTGAGCGGGGTCACCACCGGGTTGATCAGGACGGTCAGCGGGATGGCGGGTGCGTCGGGATAGCGCGGGTTGCCGTTTACCTCGATCACGCAGATCTGCTTGAGCGCGTGGACCTGCGGGGCGGCCAGGCCGGCCCCGTTGTATTCCCTCATCGTCTCGACCATGTCGTCGATCAGCCGCTGGGTTTCCGCTTCGCCGATCTCGCTTACCGGGACGGGGGCGGCGACCTTGCGAAGCACCGGATGTCCGAGACGCGCGACTTTCAGGATCGCCATACCGATCTCCTCTCGCGATCGGATTGTAGCATAGGCCCTCCGGCGCCCTGGAAGCCGGCGAGGACGGCGGGCCAGCGCGGATCGTCGAGCGAGGGCTGGAAGGACGGGTAGAGCTGGGTGCGGGCGTAGAGGCCGCGGTAGCGCTCGCGGATCCGCTCCCCGATGGTCGCGAACGATCCGCTCACCGCGAAGTGCTCCAGCGTCTCGTCTCTGATGAGGTCGGCCATGCCCTCCCAGTCGCCCGCGAGCGACTTCGCGTGCAGTCGCCCGCGAGCGACTTCGCGTGCAGTCGCGGGACGAGATCCTCGAGCCCGTGCACCGCGAGCACGTCTGGTAGGTTCGAGTGGACGCGTAGAAGAAGATCCGCTTCTTGACCGCCCGCGCGTTCTTGCGGAGGTCCTCCTCGGTGTCGCCCAGCCCGATGTCGAGGTTCACGCCTCATTCTCCAGGTAAATCTGGGCATTGCGGCGGAGGCCCGCAGGCTTCGCTCGAAGCAGCGGAGTTCCCGCGAAGCGGCGCCGGAGCGTCTCGTCGTCCATGGAGGACATGGCCGCGGCGCCCGGGTAGGGCGCGGGAGGCTCGAAGGCCACCTCCCGGGTTATCGGCGCCTTCCGGTTCCAGGGACAGACGTCCTGGCAGATATCGCAGCCGAACTGCCAGCCGGCCATCCCGGCGTGAACCTCGGGATCGATGTCCCCGCGGTGCTCGATCGTGAGGTAGGACACGCAGCGCCGGGCGTCGAGCACGTAGGGGGCGACGAAGGCGCCCGTCGGGCAGGCGTCGAGGCAGGCGCGGCAGGTGCCGCAGCGGTCGGCGAGCGGCTGATCGTGAGTCAGTTCGGCGGTGGTCAGCAGCACGCCGATGAAGAACCAGGAGCCCAGCCGGGGGTGGAGCAGCATGGTGTTCTTGCCGATCCAGCCGAGGCCGGCCCGCGCGGCCAGGTCCCGCTCGAGCACGGGCCCCGTATCCACGTAGCCGCGGCTGCGCGCGCCGGCGGCCTCGGCCAGATACCCGCCGAGCCGCTCGAGCCGCGGCCCGATGACGTCGTGATAATCGTGGCCCCAGGCGTAGCGGGCCACCGGACGCCAGGAAGCATCCGCCGGTTCACCTTGAAAATAGTTGAGCGCCACGCACAGAACCGAGCGTGCGCCGGGCAGCACGCGCGCGGGGTCGAGCCGCTCCTCCACCCGGCGCTCCAGGTAGCCCATGGTGCCGGCGTGGCCCGCCTCGAGCCAATCCCGGAGCGCGGGTCCGTGCTCGGGCGGCCCGGCCGGCCCGGCGGTCACGAGGTCGAAGCCCAGCTCGAGCGCCAGCGCCTTGACCGAATCGGTGAGAGCGGCCGTGAGGAGGCTCACGCGCGGCGGGCCTTCACGAGGAGATGGCTGCGCGTGAGCGTGCGCCCGCCCGATTCCAGGAACGCGATGTAGCGAAACCAGCGGCCGTCCGCCTTCCAGCGGTCCTCGAGGCCCACCGCCGCGGCCAGACCCTCCTCGACCGAGTCGAACCGGCGTATGTCTCTCTCGACCTCGAGCGCTTCGACCGCGAAGCCCCGCGACTCGAGATCGGCGCGCATCCGGGCCTCGTCGTAGGCAAACCGCGACACCTTGCCGGTCTCCTTCCACTGGTCGACGTGAAACGAGACCATCGCGAGGCAGGAGCCGCGTACCAGGGCCTGGGCCGCACGCTCGATGATGGCGTCCGAGGCGCAGAGGTGGGCGGTGACCAGGTCGGGGCGCCAGGACTCGTACGAATCGGCCTCGACATCGGCCTCGTGGAATTCGACGTTCGCGAGATGCGCGACCGCCGCGCGCCGGCGCGCCTCCTGAATGAGCGGCGCTTCGCGGTCGAGGCCCACCACCCACTTCGAGGCGGGCGCGAGCGCCAGCGAGAGGCGCCCCGCGCCGCAGCCCACGTCGAGGATCCGGCTCCGACCGAGCGGCTCCTGGGCGAGCAGATCGAGGAACCGGGCGCTCACACCGGGGGCCTGCAGCAGGCTCGGCATGTGGGAAGCGGCCAGCTACTCGGCCTTGAAGTACTTGGCCTCGGGGTGGTGGAAGACCAGCGCGGAGACCGACGCCTCCGGGTCCATCATGAACCCCTCGGTGAGGCCGAGCCCGACCTGCTCGGGCTTCAACAGGTCGAACAGGATGCGCTGGTCGGCGAGATCGGGGCAGGCCGGATAGCCGAACGACACCCGGATTCCGCGGTAGTGGGCCTTCAGCTTGTCCGAGAGGGCCAGGCCGGGCGGATCCGGGAAGCCCCACTGGGTGCGCAGCCGGGCGTGCAGCATCTCGGCGAAGGCCTCCGCGGTCTCGATGGCCAGCGCCTGCAGCGCGTGGGACCGGAGGTACTGGCCTTCCTCCTTCCAGCGCTCGGCCAGGTCGCGCACCCCCGCGCCGCAGGTGACCGCGAAGAGCGCGACGTAGTCCTTCTCGCCGTTGCCCTGCTCGCGCACGTAGTCGGACAGGCAGAGCCGCTCGCCCGCGGCCTGGCGCGGGAAGTGGAAGCGCGTGATCTCCGCACCTGCGTCGAAGAGCAGGAGATCGTCGCCCGCCGCCGCCGCCTCGTAGAACCGGTAGAGGCCGTTCGCCTGGATCAGCCCCTGCGCGATCGCTTCGCGCTCGAGCTGCTCGACCACCGCGTTGATCTCGACCGTCTTGGCATCGCCCTGCTCGAGGAGCCGCGCCACCGAGCCCTTCACCCCCAGGTGGCGGCCCAGCAGCATCTGGAGGTTCAGGTACGGGAAGACGTGGGTGAGCGGGACGTTCCGCAGCAGGTGGAGCTTGAGGTCCGGCGGGGTCGCCACCGGCACCGAGCGCGAGACCGCGGATCGGCTCGGCGTGGCCGTGGTCGCGGGCGCCTCCGCCGCCGCGGCGACGGCCTCGGAGCCCGCGCGCAGGGCTTCCTGGTCGGCGCGCAGGCGCTCCACCAGCGCGTCCCGCGTGGTGGCGCCGAAGAGCCGGTTGGCGAGGTCGAGGCCGTCCATCGCGTCCTTGGCGTAGAGGGTGAGACCGCCGTACTCGCTGGCGATCCGCGTCGCGGTGAACTTTCGCGTCAGCGCCGCCCCGCCCACGAAGAGCGGGATCTCCACCCCGGCCGCCCGCAGATCCTGGGCGGTGATCACCATTTGCTGAGCCGACTTCACCAGGAGCCCGGACAGGCCGATCGCGTCGGGTTTGTGGCTGTGGTACGCGGCGATCAGGTCCTCCGGCGGCACCTTGATCCCCAGGTTGACGATCCGATAGCCGTTGTTCTTGAGGATGATCTCGACCAGGTTCTTGCCGATGTCGTGGACGTCGCCCTTCACGGTGGCGAGCACGATGGTGCCGCGGGAGGCGTTCTCGTCCTTGGCCATGAACTGCTCGAGGTAGGCGACGGAGGCCTTCATGGCTTCCGCGGACTGGAGCACCTCGGCCACGATGAGCTGGTTGTCGTTGAAGAGGCGCCCGACCTCCCCCATGCCCTTCATGAGCGGTCCGTTGATGATGTCGAGCGCGCCCATCTCCTCGAGCTTGAGGGCCAGATCGTCCAGCAGGCCCTCCTTCGAGCCCTCCACGATGTAGCGGGCCAGCCTCTCGTCGAGGGGCAGCGGGACGCCGGTGTCCTTCGGGGCCCTGGTCCGGCCGCGGAAGTGGGCGGCGAAGGCGGCCACCGGGTCCGCGCCCCGCCAGTAGATCAGGTCCTGGGAGAGCCGGCGCTCCTCTTCCGGGATGGACGCGTAGCGCTCGAGCCGCTCGCTGTTGACGATGGCGTAGTCCAGGCCGGCCTTGGTGCACTCGTAGAGGAAGACCGCGTTGAGCACCTCGCGGCCCGCGGCGGGCAGGCCGAAGGAGACGTTCGAGATGCCGAGAATGGTCTTGCAGTTGGGGAAGCGGGTCTTGATCGCCCGCACGCCCTCGATGGTCTCGACCGCGGAGCCCACGTAGTTGACGTCGCCGGTACCCACCGGGAAGACGAGCGGGTCGAAGATCAGATCGCGCTCGGGCACCCCGTATTTCCCGGTGAGTAGCTCGTGGGTCCGCTCCGCGACGGCCAGCTTGCGCTGCCGGGTGACCGCCATGCCCTGCTGCTTGTCCTCGTCGATGCAGCCCACCACCACCGCCGCGCCGTAGGTGCGGATCAGCGGGACCACGAGCTCGAAGCGCTCCTCGCCGTCTTCCAGGTTGATCGAGTTGACGAGGGCCTTGCCCTGGCACTTGCGCAGCGCCAGCTCGAGCACCCGGGCGTCGGTGGAGTCGATCATCAGCGGCGCCTTGACCTTGCGGGTCACGAAGTCCATGAAGCGGTCCATGTCGGCCGCCTCGTCGCGATCCGGGTTGGCGAGGCAGACGTCCAGCACCTGCGCTCCGCCCCGGACCTGGGCCCGCCCGACCTCGGAGGCCTCCTCGAACTTCTCCTCGACGATCAGCTCCTTGAAGCGGCGCGAGCCGATCACGTTGGTCCGCTCGCCCACGATGACCGGCCGCAGGTCCTCGCTCGGGTACACCGACTCGATGCCGCTCACCGCGGGCGCCCGGTCCGACGCGGGCACGCGCGGCACCCGCCCCGCCACCAGACCGGCCAGCGCGCGCGTGTGGTCTGGAGTCGTCCCGCAGCAGCCGCCCACCACGTTCACCCAGCCCTCGTCCACGAAGCGGCGCATCTTGTGGGCGAGGCTCTCCGCGGTTTCTTCATAATGGCCGTGCTCGTCGGGCAGGCCCGCGTTCGGGTACACCGAGACGAAGCACGTGGCCACGTTCGAGAGCGTGCGCAGGTGGTCGGTCATGAACTCGGGGCCGGTCGCGCAGTTGAGCCCGATCGAGAAGAGGTCCAGGTGCTCGAGCGAGGCGTAGAGGGCGTCAACGTCCTGTCCGGCCAGCATGGTGCCCATGGGCTCGACGGTGCCGCTGACCATGAGGGGAAGGCTGACTCCGGCCTCGGTCATGGCCTGGCGGACCCCGATCGCGGCCGCCTTGACGTTCAGCGTGTCCTGGCAGGTCTCGAGCAGCAGCGCGTCCATCCCGCCCTCGATCAGGGCGCGCGCCTGACGATAGTAGGCGTCGCGCACCTCCTCGAAGGTCACGTTCGCGGTGACGCTGATGGTCCGGGTCCCCGGCCCCATCGCGCCGATGGCGAAGCGCGGCCGGTCCGCGGTGAAGGCCCGGTCGACGGCCGCTCGGCAGATCCGGGCGGCGGCCAGCGTGATGTCGTGGCAGCGCTCCGCCAGCCCATATTCGGCTAGAACATACGGGGCGCAGCCGAAGGTATTGGTCGAGATGAGATCGGCACCTGCCTCGATGTACGCCGCGTGGATGTCGGCGATGACGTCGGGGCGCGTGAGGTTGAGCTGCTCGTTGCAGCCCTCGTACTGGGCCCCGCCGAAGTCGGCGGCGGTGAGCCCCCGCCCCTGGATCATGGTGCCCATCGCGCCGTCCAGGACCAGGATGCGGCGGCGCAGCAGGTCGCCCAGGAGCACCGAGCGCTCAGGAATCGTCATACTGCCATTCTAGCGCATGGCGTAGTTCATGGCCGCCTGGCCCGCCGCGTGCGGTCAGCCGCGCTTCTTGCGGGCCCGGACGTCCACCGCCCCCGGCCGGCGCCGAGGATCCTCGCCCCGCGGGAAGAGCTGGGTCTTCTGGACCTTCTGGGTGCCGGTGGTGGGCAGGCTCTCCACGAAGAGCACCCAGCCGGGCGCCTTGAAGTAGGCCAGGCGCTCCAGGCAGAAGTCGCAGAGGCGCTCGGCCAGCGCCCGGTCGGCGGTGGTGCCGGGCATCGGCACGACGCACGCGAGGACTTCTTCCTCGCGGAGCTCGTCGGGTACCGCCACCACCGCCACCTGGGCCACCGCTTCGTGGGCCTGGAGCGTGGCCTCGACCTCC
>WNFA01000079.1_pt1 | contig 72370 bp, 63 predicted proteins | sample 5400481 | NCBI WGS metagenome assembly WNFA01 (sample SAMN13153340, study PRJNA577476) | soil metagenome | isolation source: 120 cm saprolite under Douglas fir tree site 2 hole 1 replicate 2 | place: USA:California | collected 2015-04-18 | reverse complement strand
CCGAATTCCGTTCCTGGCGGCGGCGGTGTACCAAAGGCAGCCATCGACAACGTGGTCGTGGCCAGCTTCAACAATTTGAAGAGTGTCGAGAATCGCTTCAAACAATATCCCGGTCAGATTGCGGCAATTATTCTGGAACCGATCATGATGAATGTCGGCTTGTGCATTCCGCAGCCTGGCTTTCTGGAAGGCTTGCGGAAGCTGTGCGATGCCAATGGCGCGTTGTTGATTTTTGACGAAGTGAAAACTGGTGCAAAACTCGCCTGGGGCGGCGCCAGCGATTATTTCGGCGTGAAGCCGGACATGATCTGCCTGGCGAAATCGATTGGCGGTGGTTTGCCGTTGGGTGCATTCGGCGCGAGCAGCAAAACGATGGGACTGATCTCCGACCATAAAGTTTTCCACGGCGGAACTTACAACACGAATCGCGTGGCGATGGCAGCGGGGCTTGCGACTTTCCGGGAAGTGCTGACGCGGGAGAATTACACGCACGTCGGCAAGCTGAGCAAGAAGTTGTCGGAAGGTTACCGCACGATCGTCGGCAAGGTGGGGTTGAAAGCATATGTGGTTAGCGCCGGAGTGAACGGCGCGCTGATGCTTTACCCGCAAGAAATCAAGAACTACCGCGACTGGACCAAAATTGATGTGGACCTGTGGCGGCACTACTGGTTCGCGATGGTGAACCGTGGCGTGCTGGCGCAGCCTTACTGGTGGGACGAGCAGTGGACGATTTCGGTGCAGCACACTGAAGCAGACATTGACAAGCACCTCGCGGTGTTTGAAGAAGTCGCGCCGGGATTGGCCAAAGCGCAAGCCGAACGCGGCCTGGTGACTGCGGCAGCAGGACACTAATCGTTCGCGATGGAGTTCTCTCGTAAGATCGAAGAGAGATTCCTCGCTGCGTCTGCCTGCGGCAGGCAGGTTCGGAATGACGCGGCTTAAGTGTAGCAGCGGCCTGCTTGCCGCAGGCAAGCTTTGTGCCGCTGCGGTTTTGAATTGGTGCGACGTCTTGCACCAGGAAGAGCCAGACGGCGGGACAAACCCGCCGCTACGCAAACCAGCCCAAGGGTTGCGAGCGTGTTGAATTCCGCGGAGACTTTCGGAGAAGAACGTTGGCTCAAGACGTGCGTAACGCGGAAACCCAGCCGCATCTAAAACGAGTTCTCGGACAGCGCGACTTGGTGCTGCTCTTCGTAGTCGCCGTCTTCAATTTAAACGTGCTGCCATCGATTGCGGCCAACGGCGGCGTCACCATTTGGCTTTGGATTATTTCGCTGGTGCTTTTTTTCTGGCCGCAGGGAATTGCAGTGATTGAACTGGCGCAACGTTATCCGGGCGAAGGCGGCGTTTATCTGTGGGCCAAAGAAGTCTTTGGAGACTTCCACGGATTTCTCTCCGGCTGGTGCTACTGGACCAACAATATGATGTACGTTCCCACGGTTCTGCTTTATTTCGTTGGCGTTTCAGTGTTTGCGCTGGGCGTCGGACATGAACAACTTGCGGACAATAAGATTTTTGCGCTGACATCGTGCGCGGCGTTGCTGGCGATTCTGGTAGTGCTGAATATCGTTGGTCTCGGAGTCGGCAAGTGGGTCAACAACATCGGCGGAGTGGGAACTTTTATCGCCGCCGGGCTGTTGATGGCTCTCGGGCTGATCGTGTGGTCGCGTTTTGGAACAAATGTGACCTGGGCCGATTTCAAGATTCCAGAAAATTCGCGGTTTGTTCTGAATTCGTTTGGCGTGATCTGTTTTGGTCTGGTCGGCCTCGAGCTTGCTTCGATCATGGGCGACGAAATTAAAAATCCACAAAAAACGCTGCCAGGAGCCGTCGCGTGGGGTGGCATACTCTCCGGCGCGCTTTATATCGGCGCCACGCTGACGTTGCTGGTCGCGGTAAGCAAACAGGACATCAGCGTGCTGCAAGGTATCGTACAGGCAGTGACGCACATGGCGGAACGCGTCGGAGTGTTGTGGATTGTCGCGCCGTTTGCGTTTCTATTGAGTTTGTCCATCGCCGGTATTGGTTCTGCGTGGCTTGGCGGCTCTGCGCGCATTCCGTTCGTTGCCGGTTTGGATTCCTACATGCCTCGCTGGCTGGGTAGCATTCATTCGAAGTACCGAACACCGTACGCTGCGTTGCTGGTGCATGCGGGCGTTTCATTCGCCCTGGTTTTGATGAATTTCTGGGGCTCAGGCGTGCAGGAATCCTTTCAGCGGCTACTCTCTTTGGCAGTGGTGCTGCAACTGATTCCTTTTCTGTACATGTTTGGCGCTTTGCTGAAGCTTGCTCTGGCCGTGGACTTCCAACAGGTACGCTACAGCAAAACAAAACTAATTCTTGCAGGAGCGAGTGGCCTGGTGACTACCGCGCTGGGAATCGGATTGGCATTTTTCCCGGCGCAACAGATCACGTCACTCTTCTCCTACGAAGTCTGGATGTGGGGCGGCACGCTGCTGTTTGTCGGAGCAGCGGGTTTTTTCTTTTTCGTGTACGGGCGACGCAAGACCGCGCTGAAAGCGGCGGTGTAGTGAAATTTGGGAATTTTGCGGCAGGAGGTTGAGATGTCGAGCAGTGCAACAGCTGGAGTACGCAGTTATCAGAATTTTGTGAATGGCAAATGGGAAAGCGCAACTTCGGGCAAGACTTTTCCTGTCTACGATCCTTCCACGGAAGAAATAATCGCTCAGGTTGCCGCGGCCGATGCCGCTGACGTGGACCGTGCCGTCATGGCCGCACGCGCAGCTTTCGATTCCGGTCCGTGGCCACAAACCACCGCCCAGGATCGCGGGCGGATTCTCTTCAAACTTGCGGAAAAGATTCGCCAGAACACCGCGACACTCGCTGAACTCGAATGCCGCAACACCGGCAAACCGATTGTCGAAGCTGAATATGACATCGCGGACGTCGCGACCTGTTTCGAATACTATGGCGGCCTGGCGAACAAGGTGACCGGCCATGTGAATCCGGTTCCGGCAAACGCGCTTAGTTTTACTTTGCGCGAACCGATGGGAGTGGCGGCGCAGATTATTCCGTGGAATTATCCGCTGCTGATGGCGGCCTGGAAATTGGCGCCGGCGATCGCAGCGGGTTGTACTTGCATATTGAAACCGGCGGAGCAAACGCCGCTCACGGCTCTGGAATTTGCCAATTATTTCGCAGAAGTAGGCCTGCCCCCAGGTGTCGTCAATATTATGAATGGACCTGGTGAGACAGCCGGCTCCGCGCTTGTTGCCCATCCCGGTGTGGACAAGATTGCGTTCACCGGAAGCGCCGCGGTCGGAAAAACCATTGTCAAAAGCGCCGCGGACACTCTGAAGCGTGTGACGCTTGAACTTGGTGGAAAATCGCCAAACGTATTTTTTGCCGACGCTGATTGGGAAGCGGCCGTGGATGGGGCGCTGTTTGGAGTGTTCATCAATCAGGGAGAAGTCTGCTCGGCCGGCAGCCGCATCCTGGTGGAAAAAAAGATTTACTCGAAATTTGTCGAAGCCATGACGGAAAAAGCAAAGCGCATTAAGCTCGGTCCGCCAATGGACCGCGATACGAAGATGGGGCCGCTGATCAGCAAGGAGCAGTACGATCGCGTCAGTTCCTATCTTGAACTAGGAAAAAAGGAAGCCAAGACGGCCATCGGCGGCGGGCGGCCAAAACAATTCGGCAAGGGCTTTTACGTCGAGCCGACAATTTTTTACGACGTGGATAACAGCGCACGAATTTCGCGCGAAGAAATTTTTGGACCGGTTGCCTCGGTGATTCCGTTCGAAGGCGAACCCGACGCCATTCGAATCGCCAACGATACGCCTTATGGGTTGGCGGGAGCAGTCTGGACTCGCGACATCTACAAAGCGTTTCGCGTTGTGAAATCGCTGCGCGCTGGAATTATTTGGGTCAATCACATGCAGCCCACCTATGTCGAAGCACCCTGGGGCGGATACAAACAGTCGGGCTTCGGCCGCGAACTCGGACCGTGGGGAATGGAAGAGTATCTGGAAACGAAACAAGTTTTCGTCAATCTGGACGAGACGCCCATCGGCTGGTACTGAACGGAATTTCGAAACACCGCGCAAAGAGAGATGGCCATGAAAAGCATTCAACTTCGAACCGAAATTCCCGGGCCCAATTCCAAAGCGTTGATGAAGCGCCGCGAGGCCGCTGTTCCGCGCGGACCATATCACGCAACGCCGATATTCGCTGCGCGCGCGGAGGGCGCGGTGATTGAGGATGTTGACGGCAACAAGTTTCTCGATTTTGCCGGAGGGATCGGTTGCCTGAATACCGGTCACCGCCCCGCGCAAATTGAAAGTGCCATTCGGCAGCAACTCGGGAAATATCTGCATTTGTGTTTTAGCGTTACGCCATACGAAGGCTACATCGCGGTCGCGGAAAAATTGAATGCGCTGGCTCCGGGCAAATTTGCCAAGAAAACATTGCTGGTGAACAGCGGGGCGGAAGCTGTCGAGAACGCCGTGAAGATTGCGCGCGCGTACACAAAACGCCCAGCGATTATTGCGTTCAATGACGCGTTTCACGGGCGCACAATGATGACCCTTTCGCTTACCAGCAAAACGCATCCATACAAGGCCGGGTTCGAACCCTTTCCCGGTGATGTGTATCGCCTGCCGTACGCATACTGTTATCGCTGCTCGTACGGGCTCACCTATCCGAGTTGCAAGCTAGCTTGCGCGACCGCCCTCGAGGATGCCTTCAAGCGCGTCGTGTCGGCGGAGTCGGTTGCGGCGGTTATAGCCGAACCGGTTCTTGGCGAAGGCGGCTTTATCGCTCCACCGAAGGAGTATTACTCCCTGTTGCAGGAAATCTGCCGCAAACACGGCATTCTGTTTATCGCCGATGAAGTGCAGTCTGGCATTGGGCGCACCGGAAAATTCTTTGCGATCGAGCACTACGGCGCGGAGCCGGACATTATCACCTCGGCAAAATCGCTGGGCGGAGGTTTGCCGATGGCGGCGGTCACCGGCCGCGCGGAAATAATGGACGCTGCCGAAGTTGGCGGTCTTGGCGGAACGTTTGGCGGGAATCCTGTGGCCTGTGCGGCAGCGCTCGCGGCTATGGAAATCATCGAAAAGGACGGACTGCTCGCGCGCTCTACTGCGCTTGGCAGGAAATTTGAAGAGCGCGGCAAAAAATGGGAAAAACAATTTCAGGTGGTCGGCGAGGTTCGCGGCCTGGGTGGAATGTGCGCGATTGAGCTGGTCAAAAATTCGATAACGCGCGAACCCGCTGGAGAAGAAACAAAAAAGCTTGCGCAGTATTGTTACGAGCACGGAGTCATCACGATTACCGCTGGGACCTACGGCAACGTGATGCGAATTCTCGTGCCGCTCATCGTGAGCGACGCGCAATTTAGCGAAGGGCTGGACGTTCTGGAAGCTGGGCTCGCGCATGTTTGCTCGGCCGCACCCGAGAGGCAATTCGTAACATCGAATTTGTAGGAGCACGATCATGGCGAATAGTGTTGTACAAGCTACCGCAGGCGGAGTTGCGTTGAAGGACGCGCGATTGCTTCGCGAAGCCTGCTACATCGACGGCGCGTGGCTGACTTCTGCAACCGGAGCAACGACAAACGTTGACAATCCGGCGACCGGAGAAATACTCGGCACGGTACCGAAACTAGGCGTCGCGGAAACGCGCGCTGCGATTGAAGCTGCTAATCAGGCATTCCCCGCGTGGAGCAAAAAAACCGGAAAAGAGCGCGCCGCCGTTCTTCGCCGCTGGTTCGACTTGATGATGGAGAATCAGGATGATCTGGCGCGTTTGATGACGCTGGAGCAGGGCAAGCCGCTTACCGAATCGCGCGGCGAAGTTGTCTATGCCGCTTCATTTTTGGAATGGTTTGGCGAGGAAGCCAAACGCGTTTACGGCGACACTATTCCCGGGCATCAAGCCGACAAACGAATCGTGGTGATCAAGCAGCCAATCGGTGTGGTGGCGTGCATCACTCCGTGGAATTTTCCGCTGGCCATGATTACCCGCAAAGCCGGACCCGCAATCGGCGCCGGCTGCACCGTGGTCCTGAAGCCTGCCGGGCAGACGCCGTACTCGGCATTGGCGCTGGCCGAACTTGCTGAACGCGCAGGCGTGCCGAAAGGAGTGTTCAACGTCATTACCGGTTCGGCAAAAGAAATTGGCGGGGAACTCACCTCGAATCCAATCGTCAAAAAACTTTCGTTCACCGGCTCAACCGAAGTTGGAAAAGTATTGATGCAGCAATGCGCCGGAACGATCAAGAAACTTTCGCTTGAGCTTGGCGGCAACGCGCCGTTCATTGTTTTTGATGACGCCGATCTGGACGCCGCGGTTGAAGGCGCCGTCGCGTCGAAATATCGCAATACTGGGCAAACCTGCGTGTGCACCAACCGCGTCTTGGTACAGGAAAGCGTTTACGATGCCTTCGCGGAAAAACTGGCGAAGGCGGTGAAGGCTCTGAAGCCAGCGTCCGGCCTCGAACCTGGCGCGACGCAAGGCCCGCTGATTGACGATGCAGCGGTTGCCAAAGTAGAAAGCCACATTGCGGACGCTACCAAAAAGGGCGCCAAGGTCCTGGTGGGTGGAAAACGGCACGAGCTCGGCGGCAGATTTTTCGAACCCACCATTCTGACCGACGTAACGCCAGCCATGGCTGTAGCTCGCGAAGAAACGTTTGGTCCGGTCGCTCCGCTATTCCGCTTCAAGACAGAAGCCGAAGCCGTCGCGCTCGCGAACGACACTGAATTTGGCCTGGCCTCCTATTTTTATGGCAAGGACATCGCCCGGGTGTGGCGGGTTGCGGAGGCGCTCGAATACGGCATCGTCGGCATCAACACCGGCATCATCTCGACGGAAGTGGCGCCGTTCGGCGGCGTCAAAGAGTCTGGCCTCGGGCGCGAAGGCTCCAAGTACGGCATGGACGAATATCTGGAGATCAAATACCTGTGCTTCGGAGGTATGGCGTAAGATCAAAACGCGTCATTCCACCAGGTTTGTTTAAGCGGCCTGCGCGGCCTGGGCGCAGTTCACCATCCACGAAATTCCAAACTTGTCCTGCAGCATGCCGAACTTCGCCGACCAAAAAGTCTGCTGCAAGGGCATGTCAACCTGCCCGCCCTGCGACAGCGCGTTAAAAACCCGTTCGGTCTCGGCCGGATCTTTCGTGCCGACCGCAACCGAGAATCCCTGCGGCTTGGTGTAGACCTGCGGCGGACAATCGGACCCATAAATCACGCTGTCTCCGGCGGCGAGTCTGGCGTGTATCACTTGATTCTGCATCGCAGCCGGCATTTTGCCCGATTCCGGCGATTGGCCGTAGGTCATCAGATCCAGCTTTCCGCCAAGGGCCTTTTCGTAAAACTCGAAAGCCTCTTTACAGTTTCCCAGGAACAATAGATATGGAGCCACTTCCATGCGTCACCTCACTTTTATAGTTTGAAATGCTTGCAGCGCTCGGCCGCGGAGGCGCTTGCAAAGTTTTTGATGCTAACCGCCCGCGATCGCTCCCACCACCAGTAGCGGCTCTTTTCCGTTCACCACCGCTTCTGGTAACGGGGTCTCCGGAGGCTCGTGCGACCAATCCTCGCCGCACGCAAAAAATCGCAAAAAAGGCCGACGCTGCTGCGTCACATGATCTCGAATCGTTCCGCGCAGCATCGGGTACTGCGTTTCCACTGCGTCCAGCACCGACAGCACGGACACCGTCCCGGCCACTTCCACCGTCACCTCGCCCTTCACATGCGCGAGAGCCCGCAGGTGCCCCGGCAATTCCACTCGAATCATGGCTGCGTCCTGATCACAGCGTCTGCACCTCGACCGAATATACCGCCGGCAAATCGCGCACAATCGGCGCCCAGCTGTCGCCGGCGTCCGCCGAACAGTACACCTGCCCGCCGCTCGTTCCAAAATATACGCCACACTTGTCCAGCGCATCCACCGCCATCGCGTCGCGCAGCACGTTCACATAGCAATTGCTCTGCGGCAAACCTTTCGTCAACTCCTCCCATTCGTTGCCGCCGGTCCTGCTGCGATAAACCCGCAATTTTCCATCCGGCACAAAGTGCTCGCCGTCGCTCTTGATCGGCACCACGTAAATCGTTTCCGGCTCGTGTGCGTGCACATCGATCACAAAGCCGAAATCCGTCGGCAGATTGTCGCTCACTTCCGTCCATGTTTCGCCCGCGTCAAACGACCGCATCACGTCCCAATGTTTTTGCATGTACAGCAATTCCGGCCTCGATTTTGCCTGCGCGATGCGATGCACGCAGTGCCCGACTTCCGCTTCCGGATTCGGAATGTACTGCGATTTCAGCCCTTTGTTGATCGGTTTCCACGTTTTTCCTGCGTCGTCGCTGCGAAACGCTCCCGCTGCCGATATTGCGATAAAAATTCTTCCCTCCGTTTTGGGATCGAGCACAATGGTGTGCAAACACATCCCGCCCGCGCCGGGCTGCCACTGCGGACCGGTCCCATGTCCGCGCAATCCCGACAGCTCCTCCCAGGTCTTTCCGCCATTGGTCGAACGAAACAGCGCCGCATCTTCCACTCCGGCATAGACCGTGTCCGGATCGCTCAACGAGGGCTCCAGATGCCACACCCGCTTGAACTCCCACGGATGCTGCGTGCCGTCATAAAACTGATGCGTGGTCAGCGGCTTGCCGGTTTCCGCCGAAGTGTCGTACACAAATTTGTTGCTTTCGCCCTTTGGCATTCCTCCCGGCCCCGTTGTTTCTCCTGGCGGCGTGCCCGGCTGAAACCAGGTTTTTCCTCCGTCATCCGAGCGTTGAATGATCTGACCGAACCATCCACTGGTCTGCGACGCATAAATCCGATTGGGGTCCGCCGGTGAACCCTTCAGGTGATACATCTCCCAGCCCGCAAAGTGCGGCCCGCTCACGTCCCACTTTTCTCGCTTGCCGTCCGACGTCAAAATAAACGCGCCCTTTTTCGTTCCCACCAGCACCCGCACTCCGCTCATGGTTCCTCTCCGTTCTTTGAACTTTACTTCCATACTTCTTTACGTCGTCTTTCGACTCTTTATTTCGCCACCAGTTTCTCCAAGCTCGCTTGCATAACGCAAGTTAAATTTGCTAGCCTGCCAAAATGGCAGGGAAAAAGCCCGCCTCCAACCGCCGCTCGGGGTGTCCTTTGAACGCCTCGGTAGAAATGCTGGGCGATCGCTGGTCATTATTGATCATTCGAGACATGATGCTGCTCGGCTACCGCACCTTCAAGGAATTTCTCAACTCTCACGAACGTATCGCCACCAACATCCTAGCCGATCGTCTGAAGCGTCTGGAAAAATACAGCATCATTTCTGCGGCGCCAGATCCCTCCGACGGTCGAAAAATGATTTATTCCCTTACGGCAAAGGGCCTCGGGCTCGCTCCCGTCCTCACCGAAATGGTTTTGTGGGCCGCGGCGCACGAAGAAACCGGCAATCAAGCCCTCGTCCGCCTGATCCGAAAGGACAAGGAGCATTTCCTTGACGAGGTCCGCAAACGCTGGTCCGCGCCGCGAAACGAGTAACGCATTCGCGAAGACCCGGAACTCTCGTCCTCCTCTCGCTGGGGTTGGCGTTATAGTCTTAACTCAACCCGCTGCATCGAAAGAACATTGTGCCTAAACTTCCCGGCAGCCCCAACCGCATCGGTCATTCAGAGAGGGCCTCTCCTCGTTCGGCGGCTGGCGCGACCGCCGCCCCGGCTGGCAAGCCCAAGAAATCAGCCACAGAAACATGGAAAGCCCTCCCCGAAATTTGGGCGCTGCTCCGCCCGCGCAAGGGCATCATGCTTCTTGGACTTTTATTAATGTCCATCAACCGCGTCGCCGGTCTCGCTCTGCCTTTCTCCCCCAAATATTTTTTCGATGATGTGATCGGCAAGCACCAGACCAATCTGCTGCTGCCTATCGTGCTGGTGGTAATCGGTGCGACCATCGTTCAAGGCATTACTTCTTATTCGCTCACCCAGCTTCTTTCGAAATCCGCTCAGCGCATGATCACCGACATGCGCAAACGGATTCAAGCGCACATTGGCCGCCTTCCGGTCACTTACTACGACTCGCATAAGACCGGCGAGCTCGTTTCGCGCATCATGAGCGACGTCGAAGGCATCCGCAATCTCATCGGCACCGGCCTGGTCGAATTTCTCGGCGGCCTGATGACTGCGGCCATCGCATTTGTGATTTTGCTAAAAACCAGCGCCATCATGACTCTCCTGGCGTTCCTGATCTTGGTGACGTTTGGCCTGCTTATGAACAAAGCGTTCGCCACCATCCGGCCGATTTTCCGCGCGCGGCCAAAAATAAACGCGGAAGTCACGGGCCGCCTTACGGAGTCGCTCGGTGGCGTGCGCGTCGTGAAGGGCTACCACGCGGAAGAGCGCGAAGAAAAAGTGTTTGCCACCGGCGTGCAGAAGCTGCTGGATAACGTGCTCAAAACGTTAAATGCTACTTCGCTGATGAGTCTATCGGGCGTGGTGCTGATGGGCTTGGTAAGCGCGATGATCATGTTTCTCGGTGCAAAGCAGATCGTTGCCGGTCACATGACGCCCGGCACCCTGGTCAGCTACATGGCATTCCTGGCGATGCTCATCGCTCCCGTTTTCCAGATTGTTGCCATCGGTACGCAGCTTACCGAAGCCATCACCGGCTTGGAGCGCTCGCGTGAAATCCTGAACGAAAAAATCGAAGACGAGGATGACGGCCGCCACAAAGTCATTGACCGCATTACCGGCGAAGTCATTTTCGAAGATCTGGATTTTTCCTACGAACCCAGTAAGCAGATTCTCTTCGACATTGATTTTGTCTCGCTGCCCGGTACGGTCACTGCTCTGGTCGGCCCGTCCGGTGCGGGGAAGTCCACCATCATCGGGCTCATCGCCGCTTTCTACAAACCGGAACGTGGCCGCGTCCTGGTCGATGGAATGGATCTCGCCACCATCAAGCTGAGGAGTTATCGCACGCAGCTTGGTGTGGTGCTGCAGGACACTTTTCTTTTCGACGGTTCCATTCGCGAAAATGTAGCCTTCGCCCGCCCGGACGCCAGCGAAGAAGAAATCATGGAAGCGTGCCGCATCGCCAGAGTCGACGAATTCGCCGAGTCCTTCGAAAAAAAATACGATACGGTCGTCGGCGAACGCGGTGTAAAACTTTCCGGTGGACAGAAGCAGCGCGTCTCCATCGCCCGCGCCATTCTCGCCGATCCACGCATCCTCATTCTCGATGAAGCGACTTCCAGTTTGGACTCCGAATCGGAAGCGCTCATTCAGGAAGGGTTGCGTTACTTGATGCGCGGCCGCACTACATTTGTCATCGCCCATCGCCTCTCGACCATTCGCCGTGCCGAGCAAATTCTCGTCGTCGAGGCCGGTCGCATCATTGAACGCGGCACTCATCAGTCGCTGTATGCTCTCGGTGGCCGCTACTACGATCTATACACTCGTCAGCACGGCCTCGAAGCCAATCTATTCCTCGCGCCTGGCGAAGGCGACGGCTCGCGCATCGAGGAATCCTCGTCCGCTGAAACCAACGGCCGCTCGCGCGACACCGCCGATCCTCTCAATCTCCTACGCGGCTCAACCTAAGAATAAAGGGCGCAAGCCAATTCGCCCGCGCCCTCGCTCTTTCAACTGCTCGAACTACTTTTTAGCACCCGGAACAGGAGGCGCAACAGTCGGGCGAATCGCAACACGACGCGTTCGCCGCCTTTGCCGCTCCCGCAAAACCGAGTGCGATTACCGCTAACAGCAGAATTGCTCTCATTTTCTTCATTGGATATCTCCTTTTGAGATCGAAAGAGTTATTGTCGGCCGACAGCTTCGCCATCGGCGCATCAACGAAATATTGAATGCGAGAGTGATTCCTAAATTCGAAGCAGATGCGTTTCGAGGAGGGTGTCTCGCCCAGTGTGTGGGATGGGCGGAGCGGTTTCGATCATGGCCGAAAAACCGCTATCCATAAGGTCGAAATTCGCAGGCTGAACAAAATCGTGCGAGACAGCGGCACTCGTTGCCTCTGGATTCCACTTTTGCGTCAGCGTGATCTCAACAGGACAGCAGGACACTGCGTAATTCGGGAAGGGCTTTTTGTCTTTTCCCGGCGCCGGGCGCCGGCCACTTGAGTGGTGGCAGCCTTCCATGTCCGCCATGAGTCCAGTGCGCCCGTGGTTCGTCGCAACGCTGGCCTGCGATCCTGTGATCGCTGGCAGCGTAGAGCCCATGACGCACGCCACCACCGCAATCCACAGGGAAACGCCAACAGCCGTTCCCGCCTTAACGATATGCCAAGTCAAGTGCATACTTACTTGCACTACACACCTGCTTCAGTTGTACTGACACTCTGCCGTGCTAGCGCCGCATTAACTCGTCTCAGCCGCGGGCAATTTCACCCACGCCAGCACAAAAATCAGCATGGTCGCCGCTAAAAACGACGTAGGCGCGGCAAAAAAATAATGCCAGGAAACTCCGGTCATTACCGCCAGCCAGATGACATTAACCAGTGCCACTGGCTTCAAGAGTGCTGCCCGTTCCCGGCGAAGAGTGAAATCAAGAACTCCAAATCCCAAAGACGCTAAACCAAACGAAATACTGAATCCCCGCAAAAAATCATTCATCGTGCGCACCGAACCCATGACCGTAAATCGATAAGTGGTCATCAGTTCCATCAACTGCTTCTCAGAATCATTCCGGACCATCGGCTTCTGAAAGAGCGAGATGGAATGTACGGCTGCTATCACGATCAGCATCACTGCGCCTGCAATAAATAAACGTCTTCCCCATTTATCATTCATGGCGTGAATTTATACCACGAATTCAGTTCGCCAGGCCTAGTCAACGGTCATCGGCTCATGCCGCACGTCCACCCAGGCGCGGCGCGATGGCGAAGTACATCTGCACCAAGACGATAAACGCAACGCTCCAATAGCTATTGAACACGCATAACAAAGCCCCAAATGCGTAGAGCACTTGTCCCACCACGATCCGCCGGCAAATCGCTGACGGCACCTCCGGCGGAATTTCGTCTTTGATCAAATGTGCGCGCGTCGCGCAGCCCCAGCTCAGGTACAAAATGACCCCGAGCAACAAGATGTTTGCCCAATACGCCAGCAGCGCCGAGCGGTATTGCGCAAACTCCGTCAAAAACCGCGTGGACACCGGCATCAGGGTCACCGCAAAAAGAAATGTTAGGTGCAGCCAACTCAGGTTTCGGTCTGATCGCTGCAGATAATTCAGTTGTGTTTGCTGGCCCATCCAGAAAATTCCCAGCGTCAGGAAGCTCATGAGATACACGGCAAGCTGCGGCCCAAATGCGGCCATTGCGTGCAGCAAATCGCTTTCGCTGTGAATCACATCCTGTGCCGGAGCGTGCAGCTCCAGCAAAAGCAGTGTCATCGCCACCGCAAATACGCCATCGCTCAGCGCCGCAAGTCGCTCGACGCTTTGTCCCGCAATTTTGTTGTAGCTAACCGGCATTCCCAGGAGCTTTGCCCTCACGCTCCGTCGCCGGGCGCGCCCGCTAAGGGAGGCAGTCTATCAGCCCGAGCTTTTTTGGCCCAACCATTTGCGCTTGCAGTTCTAATCCAGCGCGGCGCACCTCCTGACTCTGATAATCTCTATTTTCCCTCGCGAAAAGTTTTGCGAAGAAAGCGCTGACAAGGAGCCCTTGCGACGAAATTCCGCCAGCGATTCGCAACCGTGCACGGAGCAGCATGAAATGCGATTCAGAAAAACTTTTGCTGGCCGTCGATATTAACGGAACGTTTCTGTTCGGCATTGAAGGCGCCGACGCCGCGATTCGCAGCAACCTCGATCTCCTTGGCTTGATGGTTCTGGCGTTTTCGACCGCGCTCGCCGGAGGCGTGGTTCGCGATCTGCTGATTGGTGCCGTGCCGCCGGAAGCTATCCGCGACTGGCGCTGCGCCACCACGGCATTCGCTGCCGCGCCCGTCACGTTTTTCTTTTACCGCTACGTCGAAGCGTTTTCTGGTTCACTCATGATGCTTCTACACGCGGCCGGCCTCGCGCTTTTCGCCGTAGCCGGTACCGAAAAAGCCATCGACTACTAGATCCATCCGTTCATGGCCGCGCTTCTCGGCACCGTCACGGGAGTGCGTGGCGGCGCCAGCCGCGACATTTCCCCGCGCACGTTCCTCGCGTCCTGCAAGCGGATATTTATGCGATGGCCGCGCTGGTGGGCGCCGTGATTTTGATGGTCATCCGCAGGCTTGGTATTTCGGCGACACTTGCGGCGATTGCCGGTGGTGTTTGTTGCTTTGTTCTCCGAGTCGTTGCCGGTTATTTCCACTGGAATTTGCCGCGCATCGCGAATCCGTAGTCATCTGGAGCATGGCGAGAATTTAGAGAGATCGTAAACGGGAAATGCGCGCCAAGCAGCGGCAATGAAAAGGGAGCAGACGGTGTCTGCTCCCGCTCTCCCTGTTTATTTGTTTTATGTGATTAAGGCCGAAGTTCTGGCGAAGCCTTCTGCAAGCGCGAGATCAGCCGGCGCGCGGCTTCTGGTGCCTGGAATTTCGATTCAGTGATAATTTCCGCGGCAGAGGCATCTCGGCCATAGAGTTTGCGGTTGGCATCGCCATCCGGGCGAAGCGTGGAACCTTCCAGCGACACGCCCGCAAAAACGCCGCGTGAACGCGAATAGCTCAACATTTCGGAGCGCATGTACGCGTCCATGTCCGCTTGTGCATCGCGGCCTTTCGGTCCGGCAGCGATCGCCGCATCCGCGCCAAGCTTCACCTTGCTCTTCAACAAGCTCGATGCGCCGCGATCATTCATGACCAAAATGACGAAATCAGTCGCTTGTCCGCCAATCTGTAATCCAACGCTGCCGCCTTCAAGCGCGTACATCGCAGGCGCGCCCCAGGGACCGCGGAAATGTTCGCCCGTGCGACACACCATCACGCCCCGGCCGTAGCTGCCGCCGACGACGAAAGCCGCTTTCAGCACGGACGGAAGTACGACCACGCAGCGCGCCTTGTTGAGCAAGTCCTGCGGAATGTCGTCGGGCACGTTCAGGATTTCTTCCATTACCGTGCCGGCATTTTCGATGCGATTTACTTCGTCTTTATCTTTATCGCCGCTGGCAGGCGACGCAAACGCGGCTGGCGGTATCAAGAGCAACGCCGCCGCCAGATATTTTGTAAGTTTCATCACATTCCTCCCATTTAGCTTTCCATTTCTGTTTGGACCCTATCTGCAAAATTCTTTTGATTCTTATTTTCGATCTCGCGCGATCAGGATAATTCCGCCCACCAAAGCAATGGCGCCAAGAATCGGCGGCAACGGAATCGTTTTGTGTTCGTCGGCGGTAGCATGAATCGGGCCGATGTCTACTACATCCTTATGCTTCGTATAGCCAATGCCCTGGTACACTAGCGCCAGAATCCCGAGCACTACCAGCGCCAGCCCAATCAGCGTTCCACTTCGCATTCCCGTGCCTCCACTTTGTTACCAGCACGACCCAGCCTTTATCAGGTCGGCTCAAGGTCTGCGCGCAACGTGGCCCAACAAAGACAGAACGAACAAAATGACAAAGATATAAAAAAGGATCTTGGCTACGCCGGCCGCAGCAAGAGCGATTCCCGTAAAACCAAGAACTGCCGCCATCAGTGCCACCACGAAAAAGATCAGAGCCCAGCGCAACATAAATTGAATCCTCCGGTTCATCAAGGTCGGGCACAAACGCGCACCCGTCAATTCCCAAGAGAAGTGAAAATTCAACTGCAGGCATTCTGGGGCACGCAACCTACCCAAAGCTATACAGCGGACCATTTACTTTCTCTGGAGGTTAAGCGCCTTGTTGGTAAGAACAATAAAACACAGGGGTTCTGGCGGTCTGGCGGCGGGCTAGTACGATATTGCCGTAATAACATATCGCACTACGATATGAATTTGCGGAAACTAAAAGGCGGTATGGCGGATTAATTTCACGGTCGCGATGTAAAAAGTTCCTAGAACAGCGCATAAGGATGGACGTACTAGGACTGCTTGGAAGTCCTAAAGTCTTTTCCTACAGTAATCTAGCCAGCGCTCGCCGATTGGCCTGTCCCTTGCGATTGCACATGTGCCGCTGCTTCACGCGATGTGTTCTGGAAAATCGCTCGATGAAAAAAGCCTGAGGAGGATAACGATGGGGACTCTTAGAGTGCTGGTGGCGGACGATCATGAAATCGTACGGAAAGGCCTGCGCAGTATTTTGGAAGAGCAGCCCGGTTGGGAAGTCGCAGGCGAGGCTTGCGACGGCCGAGAAGCCGTAGATAAAGCGCGGACGTTGAAACCCGACGTTACGGTAGTTGATGTAAGCATGCCAGGCTTGAACGGGCTGGAAGCGACGCGGCAGATGCTACGACAAAACGCCGAGAGCAAGGTGCTGATTCTGACCATGCACGAATCAGATCCACTTATTCGCGAAGTGCTGGATGCGGGTGCACGCGGATATCTGCTGAAGTCCGATGCGACCAAGGACTTGGTGAACGCGGTCGAGGCTATTCGACGAAACAAGACTTACTTCACGTCACGCGTGGCGCAGATGGTGCTCGATGGTTATCTCGACAAGAAGCCGCGGGCGTCGTCGGAAACGGATGTGCCAGCGACGCGGCTCACGCCACGGCAGCGGGAGATCGTGCAGTTGCTCGCCGAAGGCAAAAGCAGCAAGGAAGTTGCTGTCGCGTTGGGCTTAAGCGTAAAGACGGCGGAAACCCACCGTGCCAATATCATGAGGCGCTTGGATTGCCACTCGGTCAGTGAATTGGTGCGCTACGCGATCCGTAACAATATTATTCAGGCGTAGTCGCAACTCTGAAGTTTTCCGTGCACCGCGGCGCGATTGTGCACGTCCCAACTTTTACAGCGTTATGCTGATTGTTGACCCGCGTGAGTTCGGTTGCAGTGGCGATGTCCCCGCCAAGACAGAACAGCGCGGAGAGCGCGATGGAAGCATTAAGAATTCTTATCGCGGATGATCACCCTGCGGTGAGAATTCTTCTGCGCAACATTCTCGGAACTGTCCCGCGGTGGAAAGTTTGCGGAGAAGCAGAGAATGGCAGCTCCGCGGTGGCGCTGGGCCACCAGCCTTCATCCGGACATCATTGCCATGGATCTCGTGATGCCGGAAATTAACGGACTGGGAGGCTACGCGACAGGTTCTCAAATTCAACCAGAAAGCCCGCGTAATCTTGACCACACTGCATGAATTTCCGTCGTTTGTTGACGAGGCGCGAAGGGCAGGCGCCTGCGGCTGTTTTTTCAAGACCGAGTCCGGAAGGAATCTCATCCCGGCAGTGCGAGTGGCGATAAAGTGCAGGGAATTGTTCACTCCCGATGACCTCGAAGGGTGCAAAACCACACTGACTACATGGACTGCCACGTCTAGGCGACGTGCCTAAGGATCGTATTTTCCTTCGCCGCGTTACGGTTCCCGACGCCTACAACTTGATTCCCAGTCTCTTCGGGAGTTCGCCGTATTCCGGCAAGTTTAACAACATGGTCTGCTCGAAAAAGATAAACAGATTGCGCATCGCGGATTAACACGCGTGCGCCGCCCAAATAGACCGGAGGTTGTTATGAACTGGGAACAAGTCGAAGGCAAATGGAAAGAATATTCAGGCAAAGTACAAGAAAAGTGGGGAAAGTTGACGGACAGCGATCTTCAGGTGATTAAAGGCAGACGCGATCAACTCATCGGCAAGATTCAGGAGCGCTACGGCATCGCAAAGGAAGAGGCGCAAGCCCAAGTCGATAATTATTTCGACACTCTAACCGATGAGATGGCAACCGAAAAGCGTAGTGATCGCGCTCGCGGCGCCGGCCGATAGGCGAGGCGTAAAGAATGGAATGCGGAGCTCTCAAAAGGGGGAGCCCCGCGCTCAGCTCGACTCGGATAGTGTCGAAACTAGAAAGTAAGAGGAGGACAAAACCTTGCTGTGGACGATCTTCGTAATCTTGCTCGTGTTGTGGCTCCTTGGAATGGTTTCTTCCTATACCTTGGGAGGCTATATCCACATTCTGCTGATTCTCGCGATTGCGGTGGTGCTGATCCGTGTGATCCAGGGACGGCGGCCGGTGCTCTAACTTGGCCGCGAACGCGTATCGCTGTCCTGGCTCCCGGATGACACGGGCTACGGCATCTTCAGCTTATGGTCGTGGCCAGTCATCTCAAGATAGCCAGATCCGCGTACTACAACCGACTTCGCTGTGGTCAGGGTGATCGCGCCCTCCCAGTAACTCGGAATGATTTTCGAATCATCGCTAACCTCCTGTGTGTGGAGCTCGGTTGTTGTCTCTAGGTCAATGCCGAGCGAAGGGACTCGAATTTTCCATTGCATCGGATAAGTTGCGCGGGTTTCAGGACTGGTCCAGCTCTCGCTTCCAATTGGCTGCAGTTCAAAATCGTGAATGCCCAATTGTCGTGAATTCCCCATCGCATCAACGAAGGTACCTGCGGAATATGGTTCGACGGAGCCATCTTTTCTTCGAATGTTAAATAACATCAGCTCCGTGTTGTCATCGAGTTGCAAACTGAACCAATCCCAACCTTCCTGGTTCGCATCAAGCTGCTGAGTAAAAAATTCGTGGTCCATCCAAGCCAGGCCCGCAACGTCATATTGTTTCGAACCGATTTCGAGGCGGCCAGAAGCTCGTAGACGAGTTTCCGAAAAATAATGCGAGGCGCGACCTTCTCCGGCGGATTTTTTACTGATGCCGTTTTGGCCGTGAATCACCACAGGCTTCTGCGATCCTAGCGTCAAGTTAATCGCAAATTGATCCGCCATCGCTGACAATTTCTCGCTGCCATCCTTCCAAATCACACTCCAGTTTCCGTTCCAGACTTTCTGCAATGATGCATCCGCGCCGGCAATTCCAGGGCCGGATCGGTTGGTGTGTTCACTGTGAAGGAATTTCTTTCCATCGAGGTCGCTGACCGCAAAGTGCGCGACATGCAGGTCGCGAACGTCCCAGGTAGAGGCGTTCGCAGGATCACGGCTTACGCCTTCACGGAAAAAAGTGAGTTCGAAGCCGAACTTGTGGCCATCTGGGCTTTGCAAATTTCCTGTGTAGTACCACCACTCAGTCTGGTAGTCCGGATGGTTGAAATAATCGCGCGGGAATTCGTAACGGTACCCAGGAAGCGCAGGTTTGAATTGAGCGAGTAGCGGCTGCAGCGCTAGTAGCAGTGCGAAGGCCACTGCGCACAGTGATTTGCGGCTACTCCTCATGTACCACCTCGATCGGATTCAGGCGAATAGCAATGCGCGCAGGGTAGTATCCGGCTAACAGTGTCGCAAGAAAAATCACGGTAGTTGCGCCGAGAAGCACCGCGACGGGCCAATGAAGACGAATGGTCCAACCAAACGATTGTTTGTTGATGACAAAAATCAGGATAAGCGAAAGAAAAAATCCCAGAACCAGGCCGGAAAGATTTGCCAGCAAGCCAAGCAGTCCGGCTTCCGTAAGAATCAGCTTCCGCAACTGTTCGCTGGATGCGCCCAGATAACGCAGGAGCCCGAGTTCGCGCCGGCGGTCGATGACCAGCGCCAGAAGCGCTCCGGCGACGCCCATCACAGCGACGACGACAGCCACGGCTTCGAGCGCGTAGGTAATGGCAAAAGTGCGGTCGAAGACTTGCACGGCCTGGCTGCGCAGATCGCCATTCGCAAAAATCAGAATGCGACTATCTGCCGCCGCATTTTCGATTTCTCGCCGGACCGTGGCAACATTCACACCAGGCCTTATGAAGATTGCGAGATTCGATGGTGCAGGGTCCGCAAGATATTTCAGCATGACGCTGCGGTCCATGAGGATCACGCCGCGTTCGCTGCCGTAATCGTAATAGACGTCGGCGATACGGAAGCTGGCGCGCGATTCGCCAAGAGCGAGTTCCATCGGATCGCCGGTTCTCACGTGATGTTTGTAGGTGAAAGGCTCGCTGACGATGACTGCGTTCGAGCCGCGGAGTTCAGCGAGTACCGAGTCCGTCGAACGGCCGGAAAGAAAATCCGTGTTGCGATTGATGGGCGTGTTTGCAATATCGAGAGAGCCGAGCGTGGCCGGCATACCTTGATAGCTGATTTCGTAAGCGCGAAGTCGCTGCACGGTTTGCACTCCAGGGAGTTTGCCGATGGCGTCGGAGAGTGCTGGCGAGATGGTGGGATGCTGGTCCGCCGCGGGACTTCCCGCTGGGCGGAGATACAGGTCGGCTGGGAGTTCGCAATCCATCCAGGTCACAACCGTCTGGCGAAAGCTGCCAACCATGATTCCAACGGCGGTCATCATGGCGACGGCAGTACACAGAGCCGCGACAAGTACGGAAGTCCGGCGAAGCGAGCCGGCGAGACTGCGTGAGGCAAGAAGCGCCTCGACACCGAGAATTTTTTGCAGGAATTTCGAAGCGGCATGCATCGCAGCATCCACGAACGCCGGAATCGCGAAGACGCCTGTGCCGACAGTTAGAAGCGTTGCGATGTATCCGAAAAGCGGTTTACCGCCGATTGGTGGAAGACGCGACGTGGCAGCCGCGGCGAGAGCAAGTATCAGAGCAGACCACAGCCCGGAAGTTTTTGTGACGCGAATTTCGAATTCGCGGCGGCCACGCGCCATGGCTTCGACCGGGGCAACGCCTGCAGCTTCGCGAGCGGGGGACCAGGCGGAAAACAACGTTACACCGGCGCCTACAACAAGAGCGAGCGCAGCGGACCGCGTTGTAAACGCGATCGTCCCTGGACGGCTGGTGACGTACAGCGCATTCACGGTGACGCTCATTAATTTGACGGCCCCAGTGGCCATTAGACGGCCGAGCGGAATACCGAGCAGCGCCCCGCTCAGTCCGATAAGAGCCGCCTCACCGAGAAATGCGGCGAAAATTTGCCGACGGCTGGCGCCGGTGGCGCGAACGATCCCAATCTCGGCACGGCGACGAACCACAGAGACGGAAATGGTGTTGTAAATAAGAAATGCGCCGACCACCAGCGCGATGTAGCTGAGGAGGCGGAGATTCCAGCGAAACGCAGCGAGCATTTTTCGGTTTTCGTCTGTGGAAGCGCCTGCGCGGCGGACTTGCATGCTGGTGGGAAGGACTTCCTGGATGCGGCGCTGCCATTCATCTAGTGAAATATTAGCGCTCCCGGATAATTGTGGAATACGAATGTAGATGCGGTCGACGCGCCCAAAACGGCCGAGAGCCGCCTGTGCAGCGGCGATGTCCATGACGATTGCGGATTCATTGCCGCTCGCATCGGGATAAGTGCCGCGAACGGTGTAAGTCGCAATTCGATCGTTAATTAAGAGCTGAATCGTTTCGCCCGATCGTTTGCCAAGCGATTCGCCGACCCACACGGAATCGCGCGCTGTAAGACTTTGCAACGACGAATCAGCGCTTGCAAAAGTATTCTCGATGGCCGTGGCGGCAGATGCGGCGGAATCTTTGCGCGAGAGCCGATTGGATTCCGCGATCAGATCGAGGCCGACGAGAGGAAAATTCGTCTTTGCGTTGGCGACGACGGCGAAGCCTTCCATGCGCGGAGTGATGCGCCAATCGTATGGGCGAGAAACAAGCTTGCCGACCAGCTCGTCGGGAATACCGCCGGTGGCCATGACCTCGAAATTTTGCTCGCCGGAAAGCGTTTCGAGCGAAGAATGAAAAGAGCCGGTGGCCGCCTCTCCCGCCAGATCCATGGCCAGAACCACTGCGACGCCGAGCGCGACGGCGAAAACAGTGAGAGCGGTACGTACCGGCTCGCCAGCGAGTGGCTTGACCATCAGGCGCCAGAAAAGTTTCACGCGGGCGGTCACGCGCGTGTGTTCCGGAAGCGGAGTGGGCGGTTAGGTTTCGTGCAAGCGCTCAAGATCATTTGCGTTTAATGTCGGCGACCTTGCCGTCGCGAAGTGTGATGATGAGGTCGGCGATCGCCGCGGCATCCGCGCTGTGAGTGGCGATGAGCGTGGCAGTGTTTTGATCGCGGGTAAGCCGTAGCAGCAGTTCGAGGATCGCGTTGCCGGTGGCTGTGTCCAGATTCCCCGTGGGCTCGTCGGCGAGCAGAACTCTCGGCGAATTGACCAGAGCGCGAGCGATGGCGACGCGCTGCATCTGTCCACCAGAAAGTTGGTGAGGCAAGCGTTGTTCCAGCCCGTCGAGCTGTGCAGCGCGCAGATGGCGAAGGGCCGATTTGCGGGCCTCGCTGCGGCCAGCGAGGAGCAGTGGCAGTTCGACATTTTCGACTGCGGAAAGAGTGTGGAGAAGCTGAAAAGATTGAAACACGAAGCCCACTTTATCTCGGCGGAGTTGGGTTAATTGCTGATCGGAAGCTCCGGAGGTTGGATGGCCGTCAATGAGGACTGTACCCGACGTAGGAAAATCCATGGCGCCGGCAAGATTGAGCAGCGTTGACTTGCCGCAACCGCTGCGCCCGACTAGGGCAACCAGTTCGCCCGCAACGACTGAGAGCGAGATGTCGTCGAGCGCGCGCACCTTCTGGCCATCACTTGCGTAATCTTTGACGACATTGCGAAATTCGACCAGCGCCATCGAGCGGGTTTACCGTCCACCTGTTGTTTTACGCTGATTCGAGTCCATCGGCAAACGCTCCGGAAATACAGCCTTTCATCGCAGACAACAAAGTGGTGCGGCGGTTTGCCAACAGAAAAAGTTCCGCGAGCGAATCCGGGATTGAGCGCGCAACAAGGGTGGTATACACTCCGCAGGACGTTTTACTGTAGCGTTACCGCAATGACAGGGCGGAGTGTAGCCGCACGGGCTCGCTTCGCGATTCGTATTTCAAAGGAGGCCTGAATGGTCTTCGCTGGAGTCAGCAGTCTAGCGGCGGTGTATCAAGCGGGAGTTGCGGCGCACCGTGCGCTAGCTCCGCTTGATCTCACGATCATCGGCGTTTATTTCCTGGTGGTGTTCGGTATCGGGTTTTACTTCTCGCGCAAAGAGCGCACCTCCGAAGAATATTTCCTGGCGGGACGCGATATCGGCTGGTTTTTCATTGGAGCGTCGCTTTTCGTCTCAAACATTTCCACGGAACATTTCATCGGACTTTCCGGAACCGGTGCTTCCTCCGGGCTCGCAGTCGGGCATTTCGAATGGTTGGCCTGCCTGATATTGCTGATCCTCGGCTGGGTGTTTGTTCCTTTTTATTTGCGCAGCAACGTATTCACCATGCCGCAATTCTTGGAGCGGCGATTTAACCGCCAGTGCGCGGTGTACCTGGCTGGCATTTCAATCATCGCTTACATTTTTACGAAGATTTCCGTGCAGCTGTATGCCGCCAGCGTAGTTCTGGAACGCGTCGCTGGATGGTCACTATGGAAGACGGCGGTGGTGCTGGTGATCGCAACCGGTGTTTACACCATCGCAGGCGGACTGGCCGCGGTGATTTATACCGACACGGTGCAGACGTTAATTTTGATCGCCGGCGCGATGGCTTTGACGATCATCGGTTTACACCGGGTCGGCGGGATCGCGCACCTGCGCAGCATGGTGCCGCCGAGTTACTTCCATATGATGAAGCCCGCCTCCGATTCGCAGTTTCCGTGGACGGGAATTTTCTTTGGGGCGCCAATTTTAGGCATCTGGTATTGGTGTACGGACCAGGTGATCGTGCAGCGCGTCCTTTCCGCGCGTGACGAAGGCCACGCCAAGGCCGGCACGATTTTTGCCGGATTCCTGAAAATCCTTCCGGTATTCCTGCTGGTGCTGCCAGGCATCATCGCGTTCGCGCTGTTTCCAGAACAGGTGGTGAAGCCGGATTACGCGTATCCCACGCTGGTGCTCAACTTGTTGCCGGTGGGTTTGGTTGGATTGGTAATGGCCGCGTTGCTCGCAGCTGTGATGGGTGCGATGAGTTCGGTATTCAATTCCGCGTCAACTCTGGTCACACTGGATTTCTACAAAAAAATCCGCCCGGAGGCGAGCGAACGCCAACTGGTGATGTTCGGACGAATCGCTACCGGCGGGATGGTGCTGCTGGGATTGCTTTGGGTCCCGTTCATTCACAAGCTCAGCGCTGAACTATACATTTATTTGCAGAGCGTTCAGGCATACATCAGCCCGCCGATCGCGGTGTGCTTCATTTTTGGAATTTTGTGGACGCGGGTGAACGGACAGGGCGCGATCAGCTCACTGCTGGCAGGGTTTGTGCTCGGAGCGACCCGGTTTATTTTCGAAGTGCTGGATAAGTCGCGGCATTATGACTCCGGTGCGATTCGCTGGCTGGTGGACATGAATTTTCTGCACTATGCCATTTTCATGTTCGTGGTCTGCGCGGCCGTGCTGGTCGGCGTTAGTTATATGTATCCGGCGCCAGACCGAAAAAAGCTGGCGGGGCTAACGTTTGCCACGGTCGGCGAAAAGATGGACATCGAGGGCGTCGCAAGACCCTCTCTCGCAAAGGAAACGCGTACCGAGCATTTCATGAACGTGGCGTTCACTCTAATGCTGCTGAGCGCTGTAGTGGGGCTGTGGATCTATTTCCGCTAGAGTGAAACGATGACCACGGAAGTCAGTTCGATCCGGAGCTTGCGGCCCAATGTCACGCGCGAAGAAGCGATTCAAGCGTTTACCGCAGCCGGCCCGGCTTCACTCTATTGGAAACTGCGAATCGGCTCGTTGCAGCGCATCGCTGACGCCTACATTCCGTTCCGCATTTATAAGGTGCGCTATTCTGCGGGTGGGGGGCGGCACACGCATCATTTTGCCCTGGATGCAGTGGACGGTTCGCTCGACCTGTTTGAATTCGCCAAACCTCCAGACGATGCCGAGACCTTTACCGTCGCAACCAGGAATCATCCTCCGCCGTCGCTGAGCGAAGCGCTTTCGGAAAATTTGCTGCGCGACAAAGTCTTACGTCTGATTTTCCAGCGGGGATTTTTCAAGGTGCGCAATGTACAGCTGGAAACCGAACAATTGCCGGGAGAGATTTACCTCCCATACTGGGTGGGATTCTACGGCGCGTCGGAAGATTTGCGTTGCCGCGCGATGGATGCGGTACGGCGACGAATCGAGGGAGCAAGAGCCTCGGCCCTGTTCGAGCACTGGCTCGCCGCCTGATCGTTCCCGCCAATTGCCATTCGAAACACAAGTTCCGGAGGATTGAAAATGCCACGCTTCAGAAGCTCGCGACAATTGCTGCTGGCGGTTATTGTTCCTCTGCTTGCTCCCGTTGCCTTGTTCGCTCAGGGCTGGCAACACATTGGCAGCGTGCAAAAAGTCGAGAAGCTTTCTGACGGTGTGGAATTGACGGCAGGTAAGGCAAAAGTGCGCGTAACAGTATTTCGCGATGGAATTTTTCGTGTGCGCGTGGCGCAGACCGGTACGTTTTCCAAGGATTTCTCGTGGGCGGTGATCGAAACGCCCGATCCTCCGGCGGTTAAGGTTGACGACACGAAGGAAGAAGTCCGCGTCACCTCTGGAAATATTGTCGCGCGCATCCGGAAGTCACCGCTGCTCATCGATTTCCTGCGCGACATCGGCGATGTACTCGTTGCCGATGATAACGACCTCCCTATGGCGTGGGACAACGGTCGCGTGCATGTCTGGAAGAAAATGCCGGAGGTCGAGGGTTACTACGGATTGGGAGACAAAGCTGGACCCATGAATCGCCGCGACCACGCATTCACTATGTGGAATACCGATGCCTACGCTTGGCGCGAGTCGACTGATCCCTTATACAAAACGATTCCGTTTTTTATGGGTGTACGCAAAGGCCTGGCCTACGGAATTTTCTTCGACAACACCTGGCGCAGCAATTTCGATTTTGGCAAGGAAGGCCACGATTTCTATTCGTTTGGTGCGGAGGGCGGCGAACTCAACTACTACTTTTTCGCAGGACCAACGCCGGCGAAAATTGTCCGAGACTTCACGGCACTGGTGGGACGCACCAAGCTGCCGCCGCTATGGACACTAGGCTTTCAGCAGTCACGCTACAGCTACCAACCGGAAGAGCGCGTATATGAAGTCGCGAAAACGTTCCGCGATAAAAAGATTCCCGTCGACGCCCTCTATCTGGACATCGATTATCAGGACAAAAATACGCCGTTTACCATCAATCGGAAAGAATTTCCAACGTTTGAAAAAATGATCACGGATCTGAGCGCGCAGGGGTTTCATACCGTGCTGATCACGGATTTACACATCAAGAAAGATCCTGACCACGGATACGCGCCGTACGATAGCGGCGTAAAGGACGATGTATTCGTGAAGCGCGCTGACGGGAACACCTTTGTAGGGGCGGTCTGGCCCGGCGAAAGTGTCTTTGGCGATTTCACCATGGCACGCGCACGTGAATGGTGGGGTGGTCTTTACAAGAATTTTGTGGATATGGGCGTGGCGGGCTTCTGGAACGATATGAATGAGCCTTCGGTGTTCTTGACGGCCACCAAAACCATGCCGCTCGATGTGCGTCACCGCATGGACGACGGAACTACCCTGCCCCACTTGGCGATTCACAATGTATTTGGAATGGAGAATGTCCGCGCTACGGAGGAGGGTTTGCTGAAATTGCGGCCGAACGAAAGGCCATTTGTCCTGACGCGCGCAGCTTATGCGGGTACGCAACGCTACGCGGCAACCTGGACCGGCGACAACGTGGCTGTGTGGAATCATCTTGGAATGAGTACGCCCATGCTGCTGAGCATGGGAATCTCAGGCTACGGCATGGTGGGCGACGACATCGGCGGCTTTGCCGGATCGCCCTCGCCAACGCTGCTGACACGATGGATCGAGACTGGCGCATTCAATCCGATCTATCGCGATCACACGGCGAAGGGCACTGCGGATCAGGAGCCGTGGGTGCACGGACCGGAGCACGAGGCCATCCGCAGACACTTTATCGAAGAGCGCTATCGCTTGCTTCCCTATATCTATACCAGCGTCGAAGAAATGACGCGCACTGGAATTCCGCTGATGCGGCCGCTGCTTCTGGAATATCCGCAATCGCCGGAATTTTTCGACGATGACGGCGAATTTTTGTTTGGCCCCGATCTCTTTGTCTCGCCGGTCACCAATGAGCTGCAAGATGCAAAGGTGATCCAATTGCCCCCAGGCAGTTGGTACGACTACTGGACAGGCGAGAAAACTTCCGACAGGGAACTGAAAAAACTGAAGCCAGCGTTGGACCAGGTGCCGGTTTACGTGCGCGCTGGTGCCATTGTGCCGCGTCAGCCGTTGGTGCAAAGCACCGGCGAGACGCCAAAAGGACCGCTCGAGCTGCGCGTTTATCCTGGGCCAGACTGCAGAGGAACTCTTTATGCGGACGATGGCCACTCGCTGAATTACGAAAAGGGCGAGTTCCTGCGCGTTAACTATTTTTGCCAAGTTGGCGCGAACGCGATCAAAATTGCCAGCTCCATCGAAACAGACGGCTATAAGCCCTGGTGGAATGTGGCCGAAATTACAGTATTCGGAATGGACAAGGCGCCGAAGGAAGTGCGCGTTGGCGACGCGACGCTCCACGAGTGGCGATATGATAGCGCGCAACATGCGGTTGTATTTACGGTGCCAGAAGCGAAGAACAATTGGACAGCAGAATTGGTATTTTGACCAACTTCAATCGAGCGAAAAGATACTGACGGATTGCGACGGTGAGGTAATTTTCATTTCCTTGCCGGTGGTTTGGGCAGTTCCCGTCCCGAAAAGAATTGTCGTCCGCAAAGTGTCTGCAAGTGGCGTGTCAGCCTCGGGGATTGTAATCGTTCGTGATTTGCCGCCGTTGTTGAAAACCACCAACAGCCGCTCATCGTCGGTCTGCCGAACGAACGCATATAACTCCTCGTCGGAGAAGACGTGCAAGAGTTTTCCGATGCGCAGGGCAGAGTGCCGGCGCCGAAGCTGCAATAAATTCCGAACGGCAAAAAAGATTTTCTGCTGTTCAGGCGTTCGCCCTTCTTCAGTAAAAGCGTTTTGCGGGTCGCCGGGCCAGCCACCGGGAAAATCACGGCGATTATCGGGATCGCCGCCGCCGGGCATGGCAATTTCGTCTCCATAATAAAGCTGGGGAATTCCGCGCAGCGTCAAGACTAGCCCATACGCGCAAAGCAGCTTTGCCGGCGAGCTTCCCGCTTCGCTGGAAAAGCGCGGCACGTCGTGATTCGCAAAAAAAGGCACCAGCCAGTTGGGGTGTAGATAGAGTTGATCCTGTCGAAGGATATTTGCGATGCGGCCTGTGGGAGCGCCGCGCAGCAAGACATCGCGAATCGTGAAGTACAGCGGGAAATCGAAAACGGTGGAAAGGCCGGTATCAATGCCGTCCCACTCTTTCCTTCCACCGACAAAAAACGAAGTCACACTTGGATCGGGATGAAACACTTCGCCGATGGTGCTGAGATTTGGATAAATGGTGCGCAAACCGGCATGCCACTGTTGCCAGAAGGCGCGCGAAACGTAGGGAAAAGTATCTACCCGAAGCCCATCGAGTCCGGCCAATTCGATCCACCATATGGAATTTTGCAAAAGATATTTTGCGACGACGGGATTCTCGGTATTCAGATCCGGCAAAATGCCGAAAAACCATCCGTCGGTAATATTGCGGCGCATGGCGGATGTAGCGTGTGGGTCGGCAAGCGCTTCGAATGGATCGTTCGAAACACCAGTGGAACCGGTCTTGCCGTAGAAAGAATTCTTGAACGAAGCGAAAGTGTCGAGATGGTTTTGCTGTGTGCCGTGGAACCAGTTCGGAAGCGGTGGTTTTGCCACCCACGGATGGCGTGGACCAACATGATTGGGCACGGCATCGAAAAAAAGCTTCATGCGTTGCTGGCGGAGGGCGGACGCAAGTTCCTTGTAGTCGTTCAGTGTGCCCAGATGCGGATCGGCAGCGTAGAGATCCACGGCGCCGTAGCCGTGATAATCCTGTTCCGCGCCGTTTTTGAGCACCGGCGTAAGCCATAGCGCCGTGACGCCGAGCTCTTTCAGGTAATCAATATGTTCTCGGATTCCGCGCAAGTCGCCGCCATGCCACGAGCGCGGTTTGGAGCGATCATGCGATCCCGGGAATTCCGCTGGCTCGTCGTTCGTGGCATCGCCATTTGCAAATCGGTCCGGCATGATCAAATAGAGGACATCATCCGAGCTCAAGCCGTGAAACCGTTGCGCGGTCGGCTCACGATTCGAAATCGGCAATTCGAACGACGCGTCGCCGTTCAACGTAGTCAGGCGGCAAACGATGGTTCCTGAACGCAGGTGCGGTCCGAATTTCAGCCAGACGAAAAGGTATTCGCCACGTTGCGTTGCTTCCGTGTGTTCGACGACCACGTCGGGCAAATTGCAGCCAACCTGGGTGGCTTGAAGCCCATGGCCGGAAAGCAGAACCATCAAATCCGGCGTAACTCCGACCCACCAACTCGGCGGCTCGACTTTTGTGACCACCGGCGCCGCAGTGGCCTCAGTCGACTGCGGAGAGCCGCTACTACGCGGTGCCGCGAAAAAAAATACCGCGACTAAAAGCGTGGAAGCGCGAAGAAAGTTCGACCTCATCAGGGAACAAGAATAATGAAAAACGCCGAGGAATTGATAGCTATAGTCATGATTTCTGAAACCGCAGAATACCGAACGCTTCGGGGACGTGAAAATTCGGCTGTGGGGTATCGGTAGGCCGCCAGGCAGAATAAAAGCGCGGCTCAGTTGCGCCTTCGACGCGAAAGAAATTCACGCGCCATTCTTGCGAAGGATCGAAACCAGCCATCAACACGCCCATCGGTAGGGCCAGTTCCGCGGTCCAGATTTTATCGGCTTCATTCACGGCGACTCGTGACTTCATGCCACTAGCGGGATCGCGTTTGCCGTCTGGAGAAATTTCCAGGTCAACCCACATTCCGTTCGGGCCGATTTCGAATTCCCAGTAATGGCGCGGCTGGCTCCCATCTGTCTGCAGGAAAACTTCGGCAACGTCGCGATCCCATAGTTGATCGCGGCGCCCATTTGCATCGCTGTCTGCAAAGACTGTGAGTGTGCGATAGCGGCAAAGAAATCGGAGGTACAGAAATGTGTTGTTCCACAAAACGCGCACTTCGGTCTCTCGCGCCAAATCCGCATTTTCTCCCCGCCAGTCGCACGCAAAACGCACAGGCGGAGCCAGAGTCCACGAGTGCGCGCTGGGGAAACCTCCCGTGTCGAACCCGTGCGTTAGCTCCATCGCCACGGCATTTGCCGGAATGTAACGAGCTGTATTCATACGGAACTCAGCATAGCGGAACCTGCCCCATGCAGAACTCTTTGCGCACCTCGATTTGCGCAACCGCCAACCGCCGCGACGGAGCGTGCTAGCATCTCAAAACAAGCAGAACTGGGCTGGTTTCAGTGGTGGTTGCAGAACGGTCCGCGGAGGCGGCGATGGTCGAAATAGTCAATCCGGAAGAGTTCCTCACGCAACAGCAGAAGAAAAAGGTCGAAGACTACGAGTTCGTGAAAGTCCAGTTGAGTGGCGGCGTCGCGCATATGACGCTAAATCGCCCCGATCATAACCTGTTGAACGAGGCCATGCTTCGCGAAATGGCGGAAGGCATCGAGTACGCCGGTTCCCGCGAGGACGTGAAGATTATTTTGCTGGATTCCGCGTGCAAAGTTTTTTGCGGCGGAATTGAGATCGGCGAATATACGTCGCAACGCGTTTTCCAGATGCTGGATGCATTTCACGCGGCTTTTGCAGCCATGGTGGACGTAGCCAAGCCGGTGATTTGCGTTGTGAACGGTCCGGCGATCGGTGGCGGCGCGGAGTTGGCGGCTTTTGGAGACTTGGTAATCGCCAGTCCGAGAGCCCGGTTCGCGCAGCCCGAGATTACCATTGGAATGTTTCCGCCGCTGGCGTCCACAATTTTGCCGTACCTGGTCGGTCCAAAGATCGCGCTCGAACTCGTACTGACCGGCGAGCCGGTAACGGCGGAGCGGGCTCTGGAGCTTGGATTGGTGAATCGCTTGGTTCCCGAAGACAAGCTGGAAACGACTGTGAAGGATCTGGTGGCGCGCATGACCGGACATTCCGGACCCGTTCTGACCATGGCCAAGAAAGCAATTCTCGGAGGAATGGGGCTGTCGCTGCGAGATGGGCTGAAGCATTCCATGAATATTTTCTTGAACGAATTGTACCGGCTGGAGGATTCGCAGGAAGGTTTGCAAGCCCTGGTGGAGAAACGCAAACCGAACTGGAAGAACCGGTAACCCCAAAAAATTCCGAGTGCTGTCCGGCGATTTGTGAGCCAACGCCTGATTCGTTTGACGAGCATTGCGTGCTGGGCATACACTCAATTCACAATTTGCAGGCAAGGGCAGCGGGGAAGGCCGTGAAAATCGGCCGCGGTCCCGCCACTGTAATCGGCTGAAAGGCCGTAAGCCAGGCTACCCTCCCATGCCGCAGTTTGCGAAACTCCTCGCGAGAGGGAGTTGCGCCAGTTGCCCCACGAAACTCGCGGGGCATTTTTGTTTTGCAGCTGTCGCGAAAGAAACACAGAACTGCTGTCAGGGAGTTGGGGCAACCTTGAAAATTTGCGTCACATCTGCGCTCCTACGGAGCGTGGTCTTCGCGGCGATGTTGTGCCCCATATTCGGCGTGGCGCAATTGTGTGCGAATCAAAACGTAGGGTCGGCGCCAGCGAAAGAATCGTTCCGCACGGTACAAGATGAAACCGGCCGCAGCGTCCGCGTTCCGGTTCCAGTGCGCCGTGTGGTTTCGCTTGCGCCTAGCTTGACTGAATCGCTGTACGCGCTGGGAATGGACGACCTATTGGTAGGAGATACCAGCTACTGCGACTATCCCCCGGCGGCGATGCAGAAACACAAGGTTGGCGGCGCAACCAATCCGAGTCTCGAAGAAATCGCGGCTCTTAGGCCGGATCTTGTTCTCGTCACCAAGAGTCTGAATCGTCTGGAAACAGTGCAGCAGTTGGATCGTCTTGGTATTGCCGCATACGCCACGGACCCGCATACGATTGACGAGATACGCAGCTCAGTTCACCGGTTAGCAGAAGTGTTGGGAAACCCCGCAGCGGGAGAAGCTCTGGATGCGAATCTACTTCAGCAAGAAGACCTGCTACGAAAAAAGCTGCAAAATTCGGCACCGAAGCGGGTACTTTTTGTGGTGTGGACCGATCCGTTGATCTCCATCGGCAAACACACATTTATTGCGGATGCGCTGGCGCACGCTGGAGCGACGTCCGTTGTTGAATCTTCGCGGGACTGGCCACAGCTGAGCCTGGAAGAGATGGTGCGCTTGCAGCCGGAGTTTCTGGTGTTCGCGTCCGGACATTCCGAAGCAGTTTCGCGGGACGTGGAAGCGCTGGCGAAGCGTCCCGGCTGGGATGCGCTGGAGGCGGTGAAACGCCGCAAGTTCGCAGTGATCAGCGATGCCGTCAACCGGCCGGCTCCGCGACTGTTTTCCGCAATCGACGAACTCGCACGGCAACTGCATCCGGAAGTGTTCAACGAGAAAAACGAAGTATCAAGAGTGTCAGCGCCGGTGGAGAAAAACTGATGCGACCACTCACGCTCAGCCGGCTTCTTTTGCAGTGCGCGATACTCGGAGCCATTCTTTTTTGCGTCATGGTTATTGCGCTGAAGTTTGGCGCTGTTCACGTTTCGCTGTATGGGCTGGGCCGCGATCTGCTGCGCGTGCTCATGGGCAAGAACACGGAAATTTCCAGTAATTACAGCTTGATCCTTAATCTCCGGCTGCCACGGATTTTTTTGAGCGTTATCGTGGGCGCAGCGCTTTCCGTCGCGGGAACAAGTTTTCAGGCGCTCCTGAGAAATCCACTCGCTGACCCTTACGTCTTGGGAGTTTCCAGCGGCGCAGCGGTTGGCGCGATACTAGCGCTGCTGCTCGAGCCGCATCTCGCACTCTCGCCCGAAATTGCTTCGGTGTTCACCCCGCTGGGTGGATTTCTTGGCGCGTCGGTGGCGATCACCGCTGTATATTTTCTTGGCAGGCGCGAAGGTCGTATTGACAGCAGTACGTTGCTGCTGGGCGGCGTCATCACGGCGTCGTTGCTCTCCGCAGTAATCATTTTGCTGCTCAACACCATGCCCAGTAGCAACGTGCGCGGAATGGCGTACTGGCTGATGGGCGAACTTTCGGCGGTTCCGTCGAAGCCGCTGGCGTGGGTGTTGCGTGCAGGATTTCTAGTAGCGGCTGCGGTCATCTACGCAACATCGTCTGACCTGAATCTTTTGCTGTCTGGAGAAAAAGAAGCCATGCACCTCGGCGTGGATGTTCGCCGGGTACGTCTGGTTGTGTACATCGCCGCTTCGGCGCTTACGGGACTCGCGGTTGCGGTCAGCGGTTCGATCGGATATGTGGGACTGCTGGTACCGCATGTGATGCGCATGATTTTCGGTTCGGACCATCGGATTCTGATTCCTGCCTCGGCATTTGGAGGCGCGATTGTTCTGGTGATGGCAGACACGCTGGCTCGGACGATCGCCGCACCGTCGGAGCTGCCTGTCGGCGCGATCACCGCCATCGCCGGCGCTCCACTTTTTATTTACCTGCTGCGGCGGAGGCTGGCATGACTGCCGCAACCCGCTCGGCGTCTTCACGTAGTGCGGCGGATGCCAGTCGCGCGGCGAATGAGCCACGCCTCAGCGTGGAGCAAGTGAGCTACGCATACGCGCCAAATCCACAACAGGCACCGATTTTCACGCTGGAAGCGACGAGCTTTCAGGCTAAGGCAGGAGAAGTCGTGGCGATCCTGGGGCCGAACGCCAGCGGGAAATCGACGTTGCTGCAACTTATTTCCGGGGCGCTGCAGCCGCTCTCCGGGCGCGTGCTGTTGAACGGCTTCGTAACCCACGAGCTGGAACCACGCATTCGCGGCCAACGGATCGCCATGGTGCAGCAGGAAAGCGTGCTGCTGTTTCCTTCCAAGGCCTGGGAGTTTGTGATGCAAGGCCGGCATCCGTACGGGAAATCGCTGCGATTTGAAACTGACGACGATGTACTGATTGCGCGGAATGCGCTGGCGCAAGTCGGCGCGGAACATCTAAGCGATCGCTGGATGGATCAAATTTCCGGCGGCGAAAAGCAACGGGTGATACTGGCGCGCGCTCTGGCCCAACAACCCCTGCTGCTGTTGCTCGATGAACCTACCCTGCATTTGGACATCGGAGCGCAGGTGGATTTGCTTGAGACGCTGCAGCGCCTGGCGCGTGAAAATCGCTATGCGGTCGTAGTGGTCACACATGAACTGAATCTTGTTGGCGAATATGCAAACCAAGTGGTGTTGTTGAAAAAAGGTAAATGTCTGCGCGTCGGGCCGCCGGCCAGTGTGTACCAGCGCGATCTGCTCGAGCAAGTTTTCCAGACACAGCTCAGTGTGGAGATGGGATCGAATGGTCGGCCCCGGGTGACCATTTTGCCTGCATCGTCTTAACTCAGGGTTTGCAAGTACGACTTTTTCACCTCAGGGCCTGTAAGTACAGGCCCTGAGACCCTGAAACCGGTCTTGGTTGTTTAGCGCCACGGGAATTTTCCGTGGCTCCATGTATCCCACAGCGGGCGAAGCTGCCCCATCACAATCATCGCGGACTTCGTGTACGGGAAGACGGAGCGTTCTTCGTGATGTTAACCGAAGACGCGAGCCGTCGCCGCCGCGCGACTGTAAGGCGAGAAATCGCAAGCCAGCCACTGCACTGAGTTTGGTTTTGATCTCGAGTGCGGGAAGGACGCTTGCACGCAACGCCGCCAAGCCAGGAGACCGGCGAGGTCCGCAATCTCGTTTCGCATTCTCAGATGCCTTGCAAACGCTGAAAACGTGAAACGAGACAGCCTTCAACTCCCGCGCGTGAGGGAGCGGAGGAGAAAAATGAAAACTATTCTGCTTCGCGTAGTCCTCGCTTCTCTGCTTTTCATTCCAATCGACAAGTCATCGAATGCGCAGTCCAGCCCGCCCGACGCTCAATTGAGAGGAACTTTGCTGGACACGAGCGGCGGCGGTGTGGGCGGCGTGCATGTCACAGCCCAGCTTGTGGGCGATTCGCAGGCGCATCTGTGGAAGGCAACCAGTACCACAGCCGGTGAATACGCGCTGAGCGTTCCTGAGGGCAAGTACCACGTGGTCTTTCAGCGCACGCCATTTGTGACGCGCGAATTTGATCTGGACCTGCGCAGCGGCCCAACGCGAGTCCTTGATCTGCGGTTCGAACTGGAGCGTGTATCATCCAGCGTCGTTGTGACGGCAGAAGCGGAACCATTGCCGATTCAACAGACGACGGCATCGGTCACGGTTCTAGCGCGCGCCGACATTGATGTGCGTCAATCGATCACTCTTCCTGACGCTCTACTGTATGTATCGGGAGTTTCCATTGGCCGGACGGGACCGGAAGGCGGTACTGCCTCCATCTTTTTGAACGGTGGGAATTCCAGCTACACCAAGGTGTTGGTGGACGGTACTCCCGTGAACGAACCCGGCAACGCCGTGGATTTTTCCAACTTCACGCTCGACAATGTGGACAAGGTGGAAATCGTTCGCGGCGCCGAGAGCGCGATCTATGGAACTGACGCGGTCGCGGGAGTGATTCAGGTCATTACCCATCGCGGCACCACGCGCATCCCTGAAGTGAGTGTGTTCGCCGAAGGCGGAACCTACGGCACCGGTCGCGGCGGCGCGCAACTCAGCGGGCTGCTCGGACCTTTCGATTATTCCGCAGCATCTTCCTATTTTTCGACCGATGGTCCGGACAGCGAAAATAACTTTCTAAATCGTACGTTGTCCGGAAACTTTGGCTATCGCTTGGGGGAAGACAATCAGCTCCGGCTAACTCTGCGCAACAATGCCAGTAGCGCGCAAACTCCGGGACAGACGCTTCTTTTGCCGCCCAACCTCGACGAGCACACGGACTATCATTTTTTCAGCTCCAACGCGCGCTGGGATTTTGCTACTGGCAAGCATTGGCATCATCATCTCTCCGGTGCTGAATCTTACAATCACGAATTCATTGCCAATCCTGTGCAGAGTTACTACGCCACGGATGCACTGGCGTTTTGCCCGCAAACGAGCTCAACCGCCGTCGCCACCGAGGAGTTCTGCGATTTTCTTTTTACAGTGCGGAACCAATACAACCGCGCCAGCCTGAACGCCCAAACCAGTTATCTGCTGCCGAACTTTGCGGCTTCTGCCGGATACCAATACGAAGTTGAAAACGGCACGCAACAGTCTTTGACGGAAATATCCTTCGTACCGCCGGCGTTCGCTTTTGTCGGTCCTCATCTTCGGCGCAACAACCAGGGAGGCTTTCTCGATTTCCATTATTCGCCGCATCCTCGCGCCACTCTGGATTTCGGCGCACGAGCCGAAGCCAACGGAAATTTTGGCACTCGCGTAGTGCCACGCGTCGGCGCGTCGCTCACTCTTTTGCAGGGCCGCGGCTTTTGGGGAGAAACCAGGCTGCGTGCATTTTATGGCGAAGGCATCAAGGAGCCGCGTTTTGACCAGTCTTTTGGCGCCGATCCGTGCTTTCCGGGTAATCCATCCCTGAAACCGGAGGCCAGCAAAACCTGGAATGTAGGTCTCGAACAGAAGCTCAACGATAGCCGCATCAAACTCTCTGCAGACTACTTCAATAATCGGTTTTACGACATCATCAGCTTTGGCTACTTTCCGCAGCCTAACTCGAATTTCTGCGGCAGCTACTTCAACACCGACCTGGCGCGAGCCCGCGGCATGAATCTTGCCGGGCAGGCGAGCCTCGGCCACGGAATCTTTGTCGGCGGAAGCTATTCCCTCGACGATTCGCGAATTCTTAGATCGGAGAATCCCTTCTTTGATCCCTCGCAAGTGCCGGGGAATCACCTGCTCCGCAGGCCTGTCAACGCGGGCACGGTATTTTTGCGTGCCGCTTACCACGGTCTGGACTGGACGCTCAGCGGATATTTTAGCGGTGTCCGTACAGACACCGACTTCATCAATCCGACAGTTACCAATAATTCTGGCTACGCGAGATTCGATGCCGCGGTCCATTACCAGTTCGGCCGAGGCGTGACGGCGTATGCGCGGGCTACGAATCTCTTCGACAAGTCTTACCAGGACGCGCTCGGCTATCCAGCGCTTGGCCGCGAAGTGCTGGTCGGGATGAAGTACCGATTCGGCGGAAAAAACTAAGTGGTGCGGGCGGCGAGCCGTACCGTTCAAAAAATGGCACAAGAGACTAAACCGGTGTTGTTTTGTTGGAGTGGCGGCAAAGATAGCGCCATGGCGCTGAGCGTTCTGCGCCAGCAGAAAGAACTGCGGGTCGCCGCGCTGCTGACGACCGTGACCGAAGGCTACGAACGCGTCAGCATGCACGGCGTGCGGCGCAGCTTGCTTTTACGACAGGCGCACGCCATCGGGCTGCCGCTGCTGGAAGTGCGCATCCCGCCGCAATGTGTGAACCCGGTTTACGAGGCGCGGATGCGCGACGCGATGCTTGCGCAAAAAGCTGCTGGTGTATGCTGCGTGGCGTTTGGCGACATTTTTCTGCAAGATTTGCGCGAGTACCGCGAACGGAACCTGGCGCTCGTGGAAATGAAGGCAATTTTTCCGATCTGGAAGCGCGATACGCGGGCACTGGCGCAAGAATTCTGCGCCATGGGATTTCGCGCCGTAGCGGTGTGCATTGATTCGAAGAAGTTGAGCCGCGGATTTGCGGGGAGAGAATTGGACGAATCATTCTTTAGCGACTTGCCGGCAGGAGTAGACCCCTGCGGCGAAAACGGGGAGTTTCACACCTTCGTCTACGACGGGCCGATTTTCTCGGATGCAATTCCGGTCGAGCGAGGCGAAGTGGCCGAACGCGACGGATTTTATTTTTGTGACCTGAAGGAGAAAGCCCGATGAAATCAGAAAACGAAAAACTATCTTTGCTGCTTCGCGGTGCTGTTATCGTGACGCTAATTGCGTTGTCTGCCGTGCTGCGTATTGTGCCGCATCCCTGGAACCTCACACCGGTTGGCGCAATGGCCCTGTTTTCCGGCGCGATGTTTCGAAACAGGTGGATTGCGTTCCTGCTGCCACTGGCAAGCTTGTTCGCTGCAGACCTGTTTGTAGGATTTCACAAGCTCATGCTTATCGTGTACGCGAGCTTTGCGATCAGCGTGGCCATTGGCCGATGGCTCCGTGAAAACAGATCGCTCGCACGAATTGGCGGAGCCGTGTTCCTCGGCGCGGCACAATTTTTTGTTATCACGAATTTTGCCATGTGGGCGCTTGGCGGCTATTATCCAAAAACCGCTGCTGGCCTGGCGACTTGTTTTATGGCGGGCGTGCCGTTCTTCTGGAACACTTTGGGTGGCGACGTGCTGTACGCGGGAATCCTTTTCGGTGGATTCGCATTGGCGGAAAAAATGCTTCCCGCGTTGCGATTGTCGCCGGATGGGGTGGTGCCAGCGAACTGATTGGCTGGACCGCAGGCCACTGAAGGCTGGTGATATAATTGCCAGACCATGTGCGCTAAGACTGCCGAGACCGCCGTGTCACCTGAAGTCATGGCCAAGTACGAAGCCGTCATCGGGTTGGAAGTTCACGCGCAGCTGCTGACGAAGACCAAAATATTTTGCGGTTGTTCGACGCAATTCGGCGATGCGCCGAACGTAAATACCTGCCCGGTCTGTCTCGGTCTACCCGGCACGCTGCCGGTGTTGAACAAACGTGCAGTCGAACTGGCGATGCGGGCAGCGTTGGCCTTGAATTGCACGGTGCACGAGCACTCGCGTTTTGCGCGCAAGAATTATTTTTATCCTGACCTGCCGAAGGGTTACCAGATTTCGCAGTACGAATTGCCACTGGCCACCAGCGGCCATATTGAAATCGAAGTTGGCGGCGCAAAAAAGCGTATCGGAATTACCCGGCTGCACCTGGAAGAAGATGCCGCGAAGAATCTGCACGAAGGGTTTAAGGATTCGGCCACAAAAGGCTACGTGGATTACAACCGATGCGGCTCGCCGCTGAGCGAAATTGTCAGCGAGCCCGATATGCGCACGCCACAAGAGGCGTACGCGTATCTGACGACGCTGCGTCAGATTCTGCTTTACACCGGAGTGAGTGATTGCAACATGGAGGAAGGTTCGCTGCGTTGCGATGCCAACGTCAGCGTTCGGCTGCGCGGAGCGCCGCAGTTCGGCACCAAGGTCGAAGTCAAGAATTTGAATTCGTTTCGTTTTTTGCAAAAAGCCTTGGAGTACGAGATCGAACGGCACATCGGCGTGATCGAATCCGGCGGCAAAATTTCTCAAGAAACACGATTGTGGAATCAGGTCGAGAGTTATACGGTTTCCATGCGGTCGAAAGAGAAAGCGCACGATTATCGTTATTTTCCTGAGCCTGATTTGCTTCCAGTGCATGTAAGCGCGACATGGCGCGATGCGGTCAACAATGCGCTGCCAGAATTGCCGGAAGCGAAACGCGTGCGGTTCGTGATCGGTTACGGAATTACGGCGTACGACGCCGATGTTCTTACCGGCTCCGAGGATCTTGCGGATTATTTTGAAGCCACGGTGAAAGTGGGCGCTCCAGGAAAGGCGGCCGCCAACTGGATGCAGACCGAGTTGTTGCGACGGCTGAATGACAGCGGAAAAGAGATCACCGCGAGTCCTGTTTCGGCAGCGAGCCTGGCAGAACTGATCCAACTCATTGAAACCGCGAAGATTACAGGCGCAGTTGGGAAAAAAGTGTTCGCAAAGATGTTTGAGACGGGCCACGGCGCCGCGGACATTGTCGAAGCCGAAGGACTGGGAGCGCAAGTCAGTAGCGACTCGCTCGAACAAATTGCGAGTGAGGTCATCGACAAAAATCCAGAGAATGTCGCCAAGTTCAAGTCCGGCAACGAAGGCGTCTTCAAGTTTTTTGTGGGGCAGGTCATCAAAGCCACTCGGGGGCAGGCCAACCCCCAAGCGGTGAATGAAATTCTCAAGAAATTGCTGACAGGCTGAGGCTGCAAGTTATGCTCAAAATTGGGGACAAAGCGCCAGACTTCATGCTAAAAAGCGACACCGGGACCGAAGTGTCACTCGAAGATTTCAAGGGACAACGCGTGGCGCTGTTTTTCTTTCCCAAGGCTAGCACGCCAGGTTGAACGACAGAGGCGTCCGAGTTTCGTGACGCAAAGAAGAGCTTCGACAAACAGAATACGGTTATCCTGGGCGTTAGCGCCGATCCGGAAAAAGCTCTGGCTAATTTCAAGGCGAAGCAGAAACTCAACTTTTCGTTGCTCGGCGATCCGACTCACAAGATGATCGAGGCGTATGGAGTATGGCGTCCAAAGAAATTTATGGGCCGGATTTTCAAAGGAATCGTGCGTAGCACTTTTCTGATCGCGCCGGATGGCAAAATCGATGAAATCTGGGACGAAGTGCGGGTGAAAGGCCATGCTGGCGAAGTGCTGAAGAAAGTCACCGACACGGCGTCCTGAGAACAGCGGAAAATTACAGTGAAGAAGCGGGAGCGTTCTGGCCGGCTGCAGGCTCGATAAAGAGATTGTCAATGAGCCGCGTTTTGCCGATAAAAACCGCCAGCAGCGCATAGACCGGACGCGCGCCAATGCTGGAAACCGGTTCGAATGATTCGGCATCCACCATTTCGACGTAGTCCACACGAGCCAGCGTTTCGTTCGACAAAATCTTGCGAAGCGCAGTTTGCAATTGCAGCGCATCACGAGTCCCCGCATTAAGCTCGCGGCGCGCTTCATCCAGCGCGCGTTGCAGGACCGTGGCGGCGCGGCGCTCCTCGGAATTCAGGTAAGTGTTGCGAGAGGAGAGCGCAAGCCCGTCCCCTTCGCGCACAATTGGACAGACCACAATTTCCACGTTCAGGTTCAAGTCGGTAGCCATCTGCTGCAGGATGCGCACCTGCTGCGCGTCTTTCCGGCCAAAATACGCAAATTGCGGCTGCACAATTTCGAAGAGCTTCAGAACGACACTAGCTACGCCTCGAAAATGGCCGGGCCGCGATCTGCCTTCCAGCCGCTCGCTCAAGCCTTCAACGTTTACGTAGGTACGAAATCCCGGCGGGTAAATCTCGTTTATCTCAGGGGCGAACAGTACCTCCACGCCAGCAGCAGTAAGCTTCTCGACGTCAGACTCGAAGGTTTTCGGATATCTCGAAAGATCCTCGTTCGGGCCAAACTGCGTTGGGTTCAAGAAGATCGAAGCATACACCCGGGAACAATCCACTCTGGCGCGGCGAATCAGAGAAAGGTGTCCCTCGTGCAGCGCACCCATGGTCGGAATGAATCCAATGACATGATTTTCGGCGCGCGCCTGCCGGACGGTTTCCTTCATCCACGAAATGGTTCGAATGATTTCCATGCGCGCAGGAATTTTAGCTCATGTCGCCGGTATTAAACATTTTGGATCGGGAATAGTTTGAGATCCTAACCATGACGAGTCGCTGGGGGCCATGGCGCAGCGAGGTCGGATCATGCGGAGGCGGCGGAGGAGCGTTCCCGATAAAAGTGCATGAGGTCAGTGAGCACGGGTTTTGCGCCAAGTTGGCGCAGCAGGGTTGTTATCTGGCCGCGATGATAAGTGCCATGATTTGCGAGATGCTGAAGCGATTGCCAGACCGGATTTTTGTACACGCCAAAATTAAAAGTTTTATATTCCATCACCCGATCAAGATCGGTCAGTCCTAAGTCCCAAACAAATGTTCGCAACTGTTCCGCTTGTGGAGCCCAGTGATCGCGAAGCGCAGAAATGGTCTGAATGTGCGAAATATCGGGAAAAGCAGCCGGCGTGCGTCCCTGACATCGCTCGAGCCACACCCATTCACTGCTGCAAATGTGTACCAGCGTGTCGCGCACCGAAGGAAAGCTGGAGCCAAGTGGCTTGATGAATTGCTCGTCAGAAAGCTGCGCCGTGCCTTCCAGCGAGCGTTGATTGGCCCAATCGTTGTAATCGAACAGTTGGCGAATTTCTTCCGGTGTCATACATTTCCCCGCACTATAAACGCGCTTTAATCGCTGAGTTCAACGTCGAAGTTAATTTCCTTGCGGCTCGTTTTTGGTTCGGGCATGTGATACGACTCCGCGTCGGATGGAAAACTGCCGCGACGTACATCCGTGCAGTATTCACGCACTGTACTGGAAATGATTTCACTCAGGTTGGCGTACTGGCGGGCAAATTTCGGTACCGGCCCAAACGTCAGGCCCAGCAGATCGTTGATCACCAGAATCTGACCATCGCATTCCGGACCTGCTCCGATGCCAATTGTGGGAATGCGCAACTCGCGAGTAATCAGGGCCGCAAGCTCGCGCGGAATTCCTTCCAGGACGATGGCGAACGCTCCGGCTGCTTCCACGGCTCGCGCATCGCGTACCAGTTGTTCCGCCGCGTCGGGAGTCTTTCCCTGTACTTTGAAGCCGCCCATGGCGTGCAACGACTGCGGCGTCAATCCCACGTGACCCATCACCGGAATTTCTGATTCCGTCAACCGCGCAATCAACTCCAGCCGGCGTTCGCCACCCTCCACTTTCACCGCTTCGGCGCCAGCTTCTTTTACAAAACGCACCGCGTTACGCACGGATTCGGAAATTTCGGCGTGATAACTGCCGAACGGCATGTCCGCGACTACCAACGCCCGCCGCGTTCCTTTGCGGACGGCTCGCGTGTGGTGCAGCATTTCGTCCACGGTTACGGGTAGCGTTGTTTCATGGCCCAGCATGACCATGCCCAGCGAATCGCCTACCAGCAGCACTTCCACTCCGGCTTCGTCCAGCAAGCGGGCAGTCGGGTAGTCATACGCGGTCAGACAAGTAATCTTGGTCGAATCTTGTGGACTGAGGGATTTTCTTTGCAGTAGCGACGGTACCGTAATCTTGCCGTCGCTCATTCTAGTGGGAACGCTCATCTTGGCCTCCGGTGCCGCTCTCTAAGTTCAAGATGCAGCCCTGCACCAAAGGAAAGAATAACAGAATTCGCGAGCAGTGTCATAGGTGAGCGATCAGAGATCAGAGACTAGGTTGCAGATGGAACCCTTATCCTAGTGATTGGCGGCTTGCGAACGCCCTTTCCATTGGCCTCCGCGGCCAAGCCAGCAGCGCGCAGCAGAAAGACAGGTTGCATACGTGTAGAAAAGTGCGGCCAGCGGCAGCAGCGGAGCCCAGATAGCCCGCAGCCGATAGAAGGTTACTGTTGGCAAGAATGAGGCTGTCATCAGGCACCACGCGGCCAGCGCGAACGGCCACGCGCGAATATTGGCGGAGAACGTTAGAGCGAGCGGCAGCACAAAAGTTAAAATCATTGCGACCAAGGTGCCGGCCAGCAATATGGGTGAATATCGCAGCTGAGTGAAGGCGGTGCGCGCAATCATGTCGCGAATGTGCGAGAAGTGTTCGTAAGATCGCAGGCTCTGGCTAGCTCGCGTGAGCCCCATCCAGATCGTTCCTCCGGACCGTTTCACCGCGCGTGCCAGCGCGCAATCGTCAATGACTTCATCTCGAATTGCGGCAAGACCGCCCACGCGCTTTAATGCCGCTTGTCGCAACAGGATGCAGCCTCCAGCAGCGCCAGCCGTCCGCGAATTGCGGTCCGCGATCCATTTCGGCGGATAGACCATCAGGAAAAAATAGAGGAATGCAGGAATCAGCAAGCGTTCCGCAAAAGTCTCCGCCCGCAGCAGAACCATAAGCGAAGTCAGATCAAGGCTGTCGGCTTGGGCGCGCGAAACCAGACGGCGCAAGGTATCGGGTGCGTGTACAACATCGGCGTCCGCGAACCAGTAGAACTCCGCTGCTGCCGCTGATTCATTTACGCCCGCTTGCAGCGCCCACAACTTGCCAGTCCAACCGCCGATCAGTTCGGGCGCAGAAATAACACGAACGCGAGACGCCGCGTTCGTATCAGTTGCTGCGCGAAAAGCAAGCCGCGCAGTGCCGTCGTCGCTGTGATCGTCAACCACTATCACCGAAAAGCCGCCGGCATAATCCTGCGCAGCGAACGCGCGGATCACCGCCTCAATCGAGGCAGCCTCATTCCGTGCGGGTACGACCGCAGTTACGCGCGGCCATTCCGGAGGAGCAGGGAATTGCGCGCGATCGGAATCGAATTCCCATATTTGCCAGAAATTTCCCCACGCAAAAAACAGCACGAGCCAAATGACCAGCACAATGAGAGAAACGAAAACTAGCATTGAGCGGAGGGCCTGCTAAGCCAAGTCCTCGCTTCGAATCGGCAAACGTCGAACTCTTTTTTTCGTAAGTGCATAGATTGCGTTGCACACCGAAGCCGCGACGACGGGAAGCCCCGGCTCGCCTATTCCGCTAGGTGCCTCTTTGCTTTGCACGATGTGCACTTCGGTTTTGGGCGCAGCGGAGATGCCCGGCATCTGGTAATCGTTGAAATTGGATTGCACGACGCGCCCACCTTCGATCGTAATGGCGTCGTGCAGAGCAGCGGAGAGGCCGTAAATTGCAGCGCCTTCGACTTGCGCGCGAATCCCGTCTGGATTGACCGGACGCCCGCAATCGACGGCATAGACCAGCCGGTGAATTCTTGGCATTCCGTCCTTAACGCTGACTTCAGCCACAGCAGCAGTGTACGAGTGGAAGGAATAATAGCCGGCGATCCCGCGTGCTACGCCGCTCGGTAGAGGCGAACCCCAGTTGGCCCGCTCCGCAGCCAATTTCAAGACGCCCTTGAGTCGCGCAGTATTCAGCGGCACTCCTTCTTTAGGATCGGTGAATTCCGGAATCTGGCGATCATCGCCGATCGATCGCAGCCTGAATTCGAGCGGATCGATTCCTGCTGCCACGGCGAGTTCGTCCACAAAGCACTCCACTACAAAGCCGCTGGTAGAATGCTCGACCGAACGCCACCACGCGCGCGGAACGCCGGACCTCGCGAGCGTATATTCGACTCGATAATTTGGCGTCTGGTATGGAATGAATGCAGCAGTGGCGAATTCGGATTTTTCAGGGGCTTCCTCGCCCTTGGGATTCCACATGGCCTCAATCGAAGTTGAAGTCTGGAAATGTTTCCAAGCGGAGATGTTTCCCTTGTCGTCTACTGCGCCGGCGAAATGGTGGTAAGAGGATGGGCGATAAAAATCGTGTTGCATGTCGTCTTCGCGCGTCCACAACACCATCACCGGCTGGCCGGTGACTTTTGAAATTTGCGCCGCCTCCATTACAAAGTCGGCCATATAGCGCCGCCCGAAGCCTCCGCCCATCAGCGTGGTGTGCACGATGACTTTTTCTTTGGGCAAGCCGGAAACTCCGGCGATGGTGTCCTGCGCCCACTGCGGAGCTTGCGTCGGAACCCAGGCTTCGGCGCTATCGGGACGAATGTGCACGGTGCAGTTCATCGGTTCCATAGTGGCATGCGGAGCGAAAGGGAACTCATAGGTGGCATCGACTTTTCGAGCGGCCGCCGCGATCGCCGCGTTTGCATCGCCATCGTTGCGAACGACTTTGCCGGGCTTTGCCGCGTGGTCGAGGAATTGTTGATGCAATGTTGCCGTAGATTCGCCTGCGTGCGGCCCGTTATTCCATTCAACCTGCAAAGCTTTGCGTCCTTGTATCGCCGCCCAGGAATTGTCGGCTACAATGGCGACTCCGCCAGCTGTGAACGCTCCGGTGGCTACCGCATCGATTGCAAAAACTTCCCGAACACCAGCCACGGATTTAGCTTTCGCAGCGTCGAACGATTTTACTTTGCCGCCAAACACCGGGCAGCGCGCTACGACCGCGAACTGCATGCCGGGAACACGTGAATCGATGCCGAATTTTGCGGAACCATTGATTTTCGCGGCGCCCTCCCAGCGGCGGGTGTCCCGGCCGACCAGCGTGAAGTCGTCCGAATTTTTCAGCGGGACGGTGTTGAGATTGGGGATGGGCAATTTCGCCGCATCTTCCGCCAGTTCTCCGTACGTCAAAAAATTGGTGCGGGCGCCGTGGAGCACGCCGCCATCTTTTGCCTTGCAGGTGTTGGGATTTACATTCCAACGCTTGGCAGCCGCGGCCACCAGCATTTCGCGTGCTGCGGCTCCGGCACGGCGCATAGGAAGCCAGCACCCTGCGACGCTGCCGCTGCCGCCTGTTCCGAGATCGTAAACATCTGGATTCGTGGATGCCTGCTGCACGGACACACTTTTCCAGTCGACGCAAAGTTCTTCGGCAAGGATCATCGGCACCGCGGTCATGATGCCCTGACCCATTTCCGATTTTTGCAGAATCAAGGTCACGCGGTTGTCCGGCGAAATGTGCACCCACGCGTTGAAAGGATTGGGAGTTTTCTTTTCCTGCTCCGCGGCGGGATCTTTCGCGGCTGCCGCGCTCAGGTGGAATCCGATCAGCAGCCCGGTGCCAGCAACGGTTCCGGCTTTCAAAAACTCGCGACGGTCTAGGATCAGCGTCGACATAAAACACCTCGCATATTGAAATACGGTGTGCGAAAAACTACGCGGACTTGCTATGCGCGGACTGGATTTCCGCCGCGCGATGAATTGCTTTGCGGATGCGCTGGTAGGTTCCGCAACGGCAGATGTTTCCACTCATGAAATCGTCAATTTCAGCGTCACTGGGGCTGGCTTTCTTCGAAAGCAAAGCCGCCGCTGACATGATCTGTCCGCACTGGCAATAGCCGCATTGTGGAACGTCAATCTCCACCCAGGCCTGCTGCACCGGATGATTACCATCCGCCGAAAGACCCTCGATGGTTGTGATTTTCTTTCCCGCGACCGCTGAAATCGGCGTGATGCAGGACCGCGCCGCCTCGCCATTGATGTGGACCGTACACGCTCCGCACAGCGCCATCCCGCACCCGAATTTCGTCCCGGTCATGTTCAGCGTATCGCGCAGCACCCACAGCAGCGGCATCTGCGGGTCAACTTCAACCGACTGAGACTTTCCATTGAGCGTGAAACTGATGGCCATAAAAACCTCCGCGCAAATCGAAAACCGCCGCAATCATCCTAACCCAACCGGCCTTATACGAAAAGCTGCTACGAAAACTCGCATCCAGTTTGGCAGTGCCGGCGAGGCGCTCTTCTTGATTAGATAAGACGCACGCTAGGTTCGGGCGTGAGCAATTTCGGGCGTTTTTGTAGGCCCGTGCGGAGGCTCCGGCTCGACGCCACGCCAGCCCACCGGCCGCCCGCTGACCGCTTCTTTCACCGACCGGAACAGCACCACGTACATCAATTGCCGATAGTAGAAGCGTTGCAGCAAAACCGGAATCAGCAACGTCCAGTCCTCCTCCCTCTCGAGCGCGAACGCAACTACGCAGGTCAGCACGTCAATCAGCAAAAATCCCAGAAAGAAAAGCACAGACCGCTGGAGATTTTCGGTCACGAAAGCCATCTGCGGTATCCAAGAAATGTGCAGCTGCATTAAGCCCCACAACAGAATCGAGCCGAAAAACATCAGATCAATGATCGGCGAAACCAGAGGCAGCACCAGCTGGAACACAAAAATATTCGGCAGCGCGATCCAGCCCAGTGTGCCGTATTTTGGTCGGAACAGCGTGTCACGATGCTTCCAGAACGTTTGCAGAGTCCCAAACGTCCAACGAAATCTTTGTCGGATCAATACGTTGGCGGTATCAGGAGCTTCCGTCCACGCAATCGCGCGTTCTTCGTAGCTCACCCGCCAACCCAGCCGGCGAATTGCCACCGTCAGATCCGCATCCTCCGCCACTGTATCAGCCGTAATTCCGCCCGCGGCCTCGATGGCCTTCACGCGCCACGCGCCCAGTGCCCCAGGCACCACCGTGATGCAATTCAACAAATCGAAAGCGCGCTTCTCCATGTTCTGACTGGTGATATATTCCAGTGCCTGCCAGCGCGTCAGCCAGCGCGAACGGTTTCCCACCTTCACGTTACCCGCCACCGCTCCGGTCGCAGGATCGGAAAAATGCCGCAGCAACTGGCGGATGGCATCCGATTCAATTTCCGTGTCCGCGTCAATCGTCACCACGATCTCGGTTTTCGCACGCGCCATGGCGTTATTCAGCGCCGCTGCTTTTCCGCGATTCACCTGATGAATGATTTGCACTCGCGGGTCATCGCCGAAGTGGGTGTCCAGCAGCGTGCCCGTCTCGTCGATTGAGCCGTCGTTCACCACAATCACCTGCATCGTCGGATAGTCCGACGCCAGTACCGACTTCACCGTCTGTACAATTACGCTTTCTTCGTTGTGGGCCGGAATCAGCACGATAACCCCCGGTAGCGGATCTGGCGCCTTATCATGGTCGGGACGCATCTTTTCAAACAGCGCAAGAATTCCGATGATTAGCGCGCGACCGCCCACCAGGACAATTCCCAGCACAAACACGTAGCCGATGCTTACGGCAAACCAGTGATAAAGACCGAAAATAAAGCCATCGGCTTTCGCTTCCAGCCATTCCCGCCCGGATAACGGCACCATTACTTCGCCGCGCGTTTTATTCACTAACGCTGGTACTGACACAAATTCATATCCGAGGGCGCGCAATTGATCGATGACTTTCGGCAGGGCCGCCAACGTCTCGCTGCGATCGCCTCCTCCGTCATGAAACAGGATAATATTTCCGCTATTAGCCTGCTTCAGCACTTCGTCAATAATGTCCTGCGCGGGAACTTGCTTGCCGTACGGCTGCCGCCAGTCGTGCGGATCAATTTTCTGTCCGACAATCAGATACCCCATATCTTGCGCTACCGGCAGCTTTTCGACCTCTTCCGCAAATTCCGGTTGGTGATCGATTCCATACGGCGGCCGGAACAAAATCGATTTCACTCCCAGCGTGCTTTCAATCAGCCGTTGCGTAATATTTAATTCCCAGTGCAATTGCGTCGGAGATATTTCTTCCAGCACAGGGTGTGTGTAGGTGTGATTTCCAATCGAGTGGCCTTCCGCGTACTCCCGTCTCAGAAGTCCGGGAGATTTCGCAGCTTCCTCTCCAATTACAAAAAATGCCGCGGGCACATTCTTCTCTTTCAATACGTCAAGAATTTTCGGCGTCCATCGCGGATCCGGCCCATCATCGAAACTGATCGCAATCTTCTTTTGCGCCGCGCCCAGCTGATCGATTTCATAGGAAAGGGGGTAGCTGTCATATCTCTCAGCGGTGAAGAGGTCCGTCTTCGTATCGTACGTAAACGACCTCACGCCGCGCTTCGGTTTGTCCGCGATTTTCCAGATATCTCCATTGCCTTCGAGAATCAAATCCGGGCCGGGCGGCACGTCTTTCAGCTTTTCGCGGATTGCGTCGTCAGGACGTGTTGCGTCCCAAATTTTCCAAATGGAATTGTCCGATGAACCTAGTCTCCACAGCGCTGTTCCCTGCACGCCCAAACGTTCTGCCGCACGCATCTGGTTATACGCGGTCACCGCATCCAGAAACCACACCTGGTGCACGCGGTCGCCGTCGTCGGAATAAGAATAATGTGGATTCAAAGAAGCGGAATCCAACTCTACCTGAGCTTCTGATTCGTATGCATGCAACAGCGCTTCCTGAACGCTCAGATCCTTGGCGCTGGGGTGCGAACTCTTATTTGGTTCCGGCCAGTCGTATCCATAATTGGCGATTCCCACCACGATTTTTTGCGCGGGAACGACCTGTAAAAGTTGCTGCAAATTGTCCATGAACCAGTCTTGCGAGGCAATCGGCCCTGGTACCGACGTCGGCCAGTGCTGGTCGTAATTCATCATCACCACTGCGTCGCACTGCTTGCCGTAATATCCGTAGTCGAAAGTGTCGTCCTGCGCCGGCAGCGAAATCATGATTTTCAAGCCCACCGCGTGCAAGGCAGGCGCCAGCTCCGCGACGAATTCCTGCAAATGTTTTTCGCTTGGTTGCGGAACTTCTTCAAAATCGACGACGATTCCCACTTCGCGAGCCTCGATTGCATATTGCACCGTGTCGCGTACCAGCCTTGCCCGCGCCTTGGGATCAGCCAGCATTTGCACCATTTCCGGGATGCGCCATGACTGGCCGTCATAATTATTCAGCATTCCCATGATGGGAATTTCCACGTTGGTTGCACGCAGCCATTGGTGCAGCCGGTCTTCGCGGATGATGGAAAGGGCTTCTTCCGGCGAGGCTTTCACCGTCTGATAGCGTTCGTAATCAACGACCGTCAATCCGCCGTCGGCCGTTACGCCGTGCAGCTCCTCCGCGACCACTAGATCCAAATCCTTATAATGTTTTTTCAGTGTGGCCAGGCTGTTGGCGTCGTAACTCACATAAAACCCCGCTCGCAACGGATCGTAGCTAGCAGGAATTTTTCCGATGTTGGCCACTCGGCGGTGGCGCCCTTCCCGCAATGGCACGATCTTTCCCGGTTTTGTTTTGACTTTGAGCGCGCGGTAGGACGATTTCGCGCCGGGCAACAGCGCCGCCGGCAGATCAACGCTCCCGGCGATGTTGAAAAAGAAATACACCAGCAGCAGCGTTAGCATCGCTCCGCTGATTTCCATCACGCGTCGGGTGCGCCGCCAGCGCACCCGTTCCGCGTCATAAAATATGGGACTTCGCTCTTTCATCGTTTTACGGCAGACCTGTTCGAGCAATGAAGAATAAATGCACCGCGCAGCCCAGCTGCTCACATCTTATTCATTATTCAAAGGCCTGATGCAACTATTGTAAGATGCACGCTACCCATGAAGCGAGTTTTCTCGCATCCCCTGTTGCCGCTGCTCATCGGACTTCTGCTTCGACTGTTTTTCCTATTCCGCCTGCCTAGTGCTGCCGGCGACACGCCGCTCTACGAAAATTTGGCGTCGAACTGGCTCCATCACCGGATCTACGGGATTCCCGTTGCGGGCGTCCTTACTCCGCTGGACATTCGCATGCCGGGCTACCCGGCGTATCTTGCCTTGATCCAGGCAATCACCGGGCGTAGCGCCGAAGCTTCGCGTTTTTGGGTCATGCTCGGGCAAGTATTTTTTGATCTGGCAGCTTGTCTGCTCATCGCGGAAATTGCTGCGCGCTGCTCAGGCCGCGCCGAAAACACCTCGCGGGTTTTCCTGACCGCTCTTTGGCTCGCCGCGCTTTGCCCATTCACCGCCAACTATGCTGCCGCTCCACTTACAGAAACCTTCGCTATTTTTACCACCGCGCTGGTTCTCGTTTTTCTGATTCCCATGGTCAACCCTGAGCACCCCCTGGGCGACTTGCTGAAATGGGGACGGTTTCCACGGCGCGGCGAATATATGAAAAATGCCGTCCTCGCCGGCATTTGCACCGGGCTGGGAACGCTCTTTCGCCCGGAAACTCCGCTCATTCTGATATCCAGCTTGCCTGTAGTGTTTTGCGTGGTGTTGCGCCGCAGCCAGCCCGGCAAAGGCCTGCACGCCTCAGTGCTCTCCCTTGCCGCATGTTTGTTCATGCTCCTGCCCTGGACGATTCGCAATGCCGTTACCCTGCACGAATTTCAGCCGCTCACCCCAAGATACTCCACCATGCCGGGTGAACTTGTTCCTACCGGCTTTATGAACTGGGAACGGACCTGGCTCTATCGTTTCCGCGAAGTGTTCCTGGTTTCCTGGAAACTAAACGACGACACCATTCAAGTCGATGATATTCCCGCACGCGCCTTCGATACCCCGGAAGAGCGCCAGCACGTTGCCGCGATCCTGGAACGGTACAACAACGATTCGAATCTCACTCCTCAGGAAGATCAACAGTTTGCGGAGATTGCTCAAGCGCGCACCGCACGCCACCCTCTACGCACTTATCTTTGCGTTCCCCTGCAAAGAATAGTCACCCTTTGGTTCACGCCACGCGTCGAGCAGCTACCGGTTTCCGGCTCCGTTTTTCCGCTCGCAGAAATGTGGGATACCGACCGGCAGGATATGGTTGTCACCGTCGGTCTTTTCTTTCTGAATATTTTTTATGTGCTGCTTGCGCTATGGGGAGCCGCACGCCTGTGGAGCAAGTCACCCGAAGCTCGCGCGGCTGTTGTCCTGCTCGTCCTCTTTGTCGTCCTTCGAACCGCATTCCTTACGACCGTGGAAACGCCTGAACCTCGCTACGTACTCGTTTGCTTCCCCGCAATCATCGCTCTGGCCGCCCACGCCTTCGCGCGCCGCATTTTGTAGCGGTCGCCTTCGGAGGCGGGCGAAGGTCAACTTTTCGCCGCGCGTCAATCGTTCATCCTCTTGATTTCACGAAATGCCGCGCAAACTGCCTAATCCTCCTGCGGCTCCGGGTGAATCGTTATCCGTGAAATCTGCGGAAACTTTTCCTTTACACGATCCTCCAGCGCACCCGCCACATCGTGCACTTCCATGACCGGCAAGTTGCTGCGCATCACGCAATGGCACGACGCCAGAATGTGATGCTCCACTTGCCGCACAATCACATTGTGACTGTTCACCAATTCGTGATATTCCGCCGGCAAGCCATTCAAGAACCCTTCGATCGCGCGTGCCAGGTCACGCAAATCTTCCTTGCCCGAATCTGGAACGCTGATCGCCGTGCCCAGCGGCTCAATATGAATATTTACTTCGGTCGGCTCTTGCCGCAGCTCCCGGATTTTGTCTTCCAGATCGCTCGCTCGCTCGTGCGCCTCCTTCAAAGTCAAGTGCGGGTCAAGTTCCAGGTGCAGTTCCACAAATAATCGCCCACCGTTTTGTTGCGCGAACAAATCATGAATCGCTAGTCCGCTTCGCTGCGCCACCGCGCGAATCGAATCGAAAAACGGCTCGCCCTTAGGCGCCCGCGGCTCTGCATGAACCACCACGTCCGACGGCACAATCTCCGCCACTCGCTGCTCGATCGCGTCACTCCACGCATGCACCTGCTCCAGACTTGCTGTGCGCGGTACGCTTACCGTGGCATCCACAAAGTAACGGTTTCCCGCGCGCCGCAATCGTACCCGCTCCACATTCAACACTCCGTCCATTTGTCCGATGGCCTTCGTGATTTGTACCTGTAGCCCTTCCGGCGCCGCATCCAATAGCGCATCCAGCGTCCGTCTCCCCAGCCGCGATCCAACCCACAAAATCACCGCTGCGACCGTCAATGCAGCTAGCGCGTCGGCGAATACCAGCCACGGCACGTTCCACTTTTCGCCGGCCCATACCAGGCAAATCCCCGTAATCACGACGATCGTGCTCCATACGTCGGTCGAAAAGTGCAAAGCGTCCGCTTCCAGCGCTTCGCTCGAATATTTCGCCGCCACCCGGGAAAGTTTTCTTGCTCGTGTAATATCGATGGACAGCGCCACCAGCAGCACCAGAATCGCCGTCACGCTTGGTTGAATATGTACGCTGTGAAAAAATAGCCGGTCGAATGCTTCATAAATAATGTATAGCGCGGTAACAATCAGCAGCGTTGTCTCCACAAACGCCGAAAAATTCTCAAATTTTCCGTGTCCGTATGGATGCCGCTCGTCCGCAGGCTGGTCGGAAACTCGAATCGACAGAAAAGTAATAATTGCGGCGATTAAATCCAATCCGGAATGTAGCGCTTCGCTCAATACCCCCAGACTTCCGGTTCGAATCACCAAAAAGGCCTTTAGCGACACCAGTAGCAGCGCCGAGCCTACGCTCAACAATGCTGCTCTCTTTTTTTCTCGTGATTCGCCGGGCAACAGGGCTTCCATAGCCACGCCTAGACTACCCTAACTGACACGCAACGCGACACAGTGCCTGTGCTTGATTTTGAAATTTAAGCGGCTCGCAGCGGCACAAACTTCAGCGCCGCCGAATTCATGCAGTAACGTAGCCCGGTCGGTTCCGGCCCGTCCGTAAACACGTGCCCCAGGTGCGCGTCGCATAGAGTGCATTTTACTTCGCGCTGCAATATGCCCATGCTGAAGTCGTTCTTCTCGCGGACGTTCTCGCCCGCAATCGCCGCCCAGAAACTCGGCCATCCCGTGCCCGATTCGAATTTCGTTTTGCCGTCAAACAGCGCCGTCCCGCAATCCGTGCAGCGGAAAATTCCCGCGCGATGTTCGTTCAACAGTTCGCCCGAATACGGAATCTCCGTCGCCGCTTTCCGCGTAACCACAAATTGTGGCGTCGTCAAAACAGCTTGCCATTCCGCCAGTGTCTTGCGTACCTTGTGCTTCTGTACTGTGCCAACGCGTTTGCCCGTTTCGTCGAACTCCACAATATCAACGGTCGCATCCGGGCCTAACGGCGGCTCATTCTTCACAAACGCCGAGCTCGCCACATGATCGACTCCGGCAAACACACCCACCGCTGCCAGAGCCGCGCCTCCAAAAATCAATCCGCGGCGAGTCAGTTCCTTCATCGTTTTTGTTTCCAGAAAATCACAGAAGCAACAAGAATTACTTCGCTGTCAGAGCCGGAGCAGGCACCAGCGGCAATCGTTTCGGTTCGCCTCGCGCTCCCCGCACGTCCAACTCTTCGAACAACAATGACGGAGCGACAACCGAAGACGGCAGCCCATTCTGCGCCGAGCCAAACGCGCCCAGCGCCGTCCCGGCGAATCCCGCAATCTGCGTCTGCATGTAGTTGTATACGAACGGATCGTCGCCAATGGCTGTGACGTTGCGCAACACGCGCGTATTCAATCCAGTGATGCGCGCGCCGCGTTCCATTTCTTCATGTCCATCCGCGACGTACACTCGCGTCACAATCAGCGGCAGCCGGTCTCCATTTCCCGCGCCTCCGCCGTAACTTGCCAGCAACTCACTGAAGTCTTCCTGATGCAGCAAGCTGATCGCTGGATTGTCCATCTCCTTAATTTCCAGACAGTATTCCTGTTTGTTCGCGCGGCAAATATCCAGAAACTTTTTCTTCAAGTCCGCCGCCGGCACCTTTTCCGACGAACTAAAAAACAGATTGCTCGGCGTCGGCTTGGCGTCATTCAAAAATGCCGACCGTCCATGCCCATTGGATTGGCCCGAATCCGGTCCCGGCCGTCGCGACATCAACAATTCTTTCAACGAGCCGTTTTCAACCGCCGTTACTTTTCGCGCCGGCACGCCTTCGTCGTCCACGCGGTATCCGCCGATTAACGGCTTTCCCCCAAACTCTCTTGCGCCCGGATCATCCACCACGGTTACGCTCGTTGGCAGCACCCGCGCCCCTGTGCGCGTTACCCAATCACTTTTGCCGCCGATGTTGCTCAAGAATTGCTCCATCACCGGTTGGAATGCCACCGGTGGCCGCGCGCCATTCAACGCTGGCCCCAGTACCTGCGCCACCAATGGCGCAGCTGCCCGCGCTTCGAACAATACCGGTCCCGTGTAGTCCTGCGCCGGCCGCGAAGCCCGCATGGCCATCAACTCGCTGCCCACCACATTCAAGCCTTTTTTCACTTCGTCCACGCTCGCCAGCTCCGCAGGCTTCGGCGCGTACGTTGCGTAAAAATGATTCAGCTGCATCCCGTCATTCGCCAGCGTGCTCAATCCCGCTTCCGCCGCCACGAAAGTCCGATTCGTTCGGATTTCCGTGCCCTCACTGGTCAGTAAATATTCTGTCGCGTACACCAGGTAATACGTCACCTTCGATTCCTGAATTTCCGGAAACGCTCGCAACGCTCCGGAAGTTTCCCGCGCTTCCTGTTCCCAGTTCCGTCCGCTCCAATCCGGCGTTACCAGTGGCTCAATGTTTTTCACCGGCGTAGCTTTGGAAAAATCGTCAATATCCGTCTGCCGCGCCAGGCTGCCCAGATACGCTCGCTTCCGCGAATAAGTTTCTACTGCTTCCTTGAACGCCTGATCCGTCGCAATCCACAAGTCCTGCCGCAGTGAATCGTAATCCCGGTCGATTCCCACCGATCCCGTTGGCCCGATGAATCCGCGGAATCCTTCGTCGCTCACAAAATTCGAACTGTCTTGCTTGTAGTCTCCCACTCGCGCTTGCACGTTCATGAAGCGGTTCCGCGTGTGCGTGCTGGACATCAGCGCGCCAAACTCGCCCACCACTTCGCGCACATCCAAATCCAACAGCCGGTATTCCAGGTAATAAGGCCGCACCGGCTCATTACCCGGAAATTTCAGCTCCAGCCGCGCTTTCGCGCGAGCCATCTCGTCCCGCATTGCCTGCAAAGTGTGATCGTTGTCTGACTGCTCCTGCGCGAACGTCACTGGAACAATTCCCGTCGCCCCAGCGAGTAGCAAAATTCCCAAGCGAAAGGAAATTTTCATCGCGCGCCTCCCGTCTTTCCCGCAGACTGCACCGCTTGCGGGTCATGCGCCGGAGGCGGCAGTATCGGCGGAGCATCCGTGTCCGCCTGCTTTTTTTGTACTTCTAGTTCGCTGGTCAAAATTGCCGGCGCCACTGCCGATACCGGCACCGATCCCGATTCCGCTCCGCAATATCCGTTGAACACTTCCGCGGTGTCGCCCGTCGCAACAATCTTTGTCAACGCTGCCAGCGGCGTTCCCACAATGTCCACACCGCGCACCAGTTCATCTGGTCGTCCATCCGCAAACACTTTGTAAACCACCAGCGGCTGCACTTGGAACGCCTGCGGCTGCCCGCGTCCAGTAAACGTGAATCCCCCCGCGATGTCGTCGATCAGCAATCCGTACTGCTTATTCTGCGCTTTCACCAATTCGATCAACTTTGCGCGTAGCTGCGTATTCGTCACCGCCTTGTTGCTCCTCACAATCAGATTGCCCTGCCGCGAAACCGGCGTCGCTCCCAACTGCCGGCGTCCGTGCCCGTTCGAATGAGGAAAATCCGCCAGCGGCGAACGCGACATCTCAAAATTTTTCAGCACGCCATGATCTACCAGTACCACCTCGTGTGTGGACACCCCTTCATCGTCGAATCGGTAATATCCCAGCAAATCCTCGTGGCCTTCTTTTTTCTCCGTAGGATCGTCAACGATGCTCAGAAACTCCGGCAAGATCGGTTCGCCCACTTTCTTCGCGAATGTTTGCCCTTCGCTTATGTCTTTTTGCCGGTGGCCCTCGGCGCGATGTCCAAACACTTCGTGGAAAAACACTGCCGCCGCGCGTCCCGTAAGCAGCGCGGGTCCCACACTCGGCTCGTTCAGCGGCGCCTTTACCAGGCCTTCCATTTCTTTTCTTAAGGTTGCGCTGGCCGTAGCCACTTCTTTGTCGCTCGGCGCATCCTTCGGGTCCACCCAGTCAAAGTTGTAGTAGCGCTCGATGTTCATTCCATCGCTGGCCTTGCCTTGAATGAACAACTCCAGCCGGTAGCGGATCTGCCCGCTCTGCAATTGCGTTCCCTCGGTATTCACCAGGTACGCATTCTGCGCCAGCGCTGAAAACGTCACGATTGAATTCAAAATGTCCGGCGATTCCCGGAAGGTCTTCGTGTACGCGCGTACTTTTTCTTCCCACGGTTTACGGTCCAGCGTGAAGGAAACCTCCGGCTCAATCGATTTGTGCGGCTGTTCGTGGGAAAAATCTGGCGCGCGCCCTTCCGCCGTGTCCGCCTTCACTTCTTTGCTCGAGCGAATCTTGATCAGCGCTTCCGCCGCGTTCCGGTATTGGCCGTCCGTCTCCAGCCAGATCGCCCGCCGCACCACCTGCTCGTCGTTATCCACCGGAATCGCGGTGCCCGGGCCGCCGCTTGCCACCCGTTGCTCGCCTACCTTGTGCGTGTTGTCCAGCGTGTAGGTTCCCGTTCGAACTGACACCTGCAGCCACCGGTTTCGCCCTTCACTGCTGGAAAGGAGCGCGCCATTCGAGCCGGAAACCTCCGCCCTCTGCGTCTCGGTAATCGTGTAGCCGATAAAATATGCCCGCGGATCCTGTCCGCCCAGCACTTTGAACGATCGCTCCAGCTCTGTCTGCATCGCGCCAATCAGCGGAGATGGCTTGGTAATCGCCGGCGTGTCCGGCGGTCCCGCAAACGTCGCGCCAGGCATAAGCATCGCCGCCTGTGTCATGGCCACCAATGCCGCTAATATTGCGGCAGAAAAATGAGTCAATTTATGCAAAGGAGCTCCTCGTGACGGGTCTTCAAGGTTTGCTCTACAAACCTGAGATAAATATATGTTGTACTTACAAATCCTGAACTAAGTTTGACCGAGTGTTCAAGGCTAAACAACCAGTGTACGTCACTCTTCGGTAGGCATACAACGCAGCGCCTTCCCATCCAACACTAGTTCGACGACATTAGGCCCCTTTTCGTTGTACGCAGCCGCCCTACGTCCGCAACCGGTCAGCCAACGCTTCTCTCGGTAGCACACGCACTCTTGTTTACTCAGAGCCTCCGCGAAGGGCCTATGTGCGGTGCAGCCCACTCCACCATCAAACCCGCGGACGCGACCCGCCACTTTTTTCTTCCTGCGCTGAGCTACACTCTTCCCGTTCGTCTCCTACCGTCAGGAGGAAATTTGAACAATGACCTTCGCCCCTTCCGTGCAGCTTGTTTCTCGCTCCTTCTACTCACGCTGCCATCCACCTCCGCCACTCAACAAAATCCGCCTCCAGCGACCGCCGTCCCGCTCCAATCCTCCCAGGATTGGCCGCGCTACGGCGGCAATCCCGAAGGCATTCATTTCTCCGAGCTCGCACAAATCAATCGCGCCAACGTCACGCAACTCCAGGTCGCCTGGACCTTCGACACCGCCGAACCCGGCGGCCTCCAGACCAATCCCTTAATCGTCAAAGGCGTTCTCTACGGCATTACTCCCACACAAAAAATTTTCGCGCTCGATGCCGCCACTGGCAAACTTCTCTGGAAATTCGACTCCGGCATCCAAGGCACGCAACCCGACCGCGGCCTCGCCTATTGGAGTTCCGGCACGTCAGCTCGGATCCTCGTCGGCGTGATGAATTTTCTTTACGCGCTCGATGCCGCCACGGGCAAACCCATTTCCGATTTCGGCGACAACGGTCGCATCGACCTTCGCCAAAATCTCGGCCGCGAACCGGCCAGCGCCAACTCCATCGTTCTCACCAGTCCCGGCGTCGTCTTCGAAGACCTGATTATCGTCGGCGGACGCAATCCGGAAACCCTTCCTGCTCCTCCCGGCAACATTCGTGCCTTCGAGGTCCGCACCGGCAAACTTCGCTGGTCTTTTCACACCATTCCGCAACCCGGCGAATTTGGCTATGACACCTGGCCGCCCGACGCCTGGAAAACCACTGGTGCCGCAAACAACTGGGCCGGAATGTCGCTCGATCCCGTTCGCGGAATCGTTTACGTTCCCACTGGCTCCGCCGCTTTTGATTTTTATGGTGCGGATCGCCTTGGCGACAATCTCTTCGCCGACTGCTTGCTTGCGCTCGACGCTCGCACTGGCAAACGTCTCTGGCATTTCCAGGGAGTTCACCACGATCTTTGGGATCGTGATTTTCCTTCTCCGCCGGCTTTGCTTACAGTTCAGCATAACGGCAAATTCACCGACGCCGTTGCGCAAACCTCCAAGCAGGGTTTTGTCTACCTCTTCGACCGCGTCACCGGCGATTCTCTGTTCCCACTCGAAAGTCACTCTTACCCTGCCAGCACGGTTTCCGGTGAAGTCGCTGCAAAGGAACAGTTGCTGCCAGTTGTTCCTGCTCCCTTCGCCCGCCAGCGCCTCACCGAAGATCTGCTCACGCAGAGAACTCCGCAGGCGCATCGCTGGGCCCTCGACAATTTCAAGAAATTTCGCAACGACGGCCAGTTCGTTCCTTTTTCCGTTGGCACGGAAACCATGGTTTTTCCCGGTTTCGATGGCGGTGCCGAGTGGGGCGGCCCGGCGGTTGACCCGCACACCTCCATCATCTACATCAATTCGAACGACATCGCCTGGACCGGCGCCCTCGCTCCCAGCGGGAACGAAACCGGCTCCCGCGCGCTGTACATCAGCCAGTGCAGTGTCTGCCATGGCGACACGCTCGCCGGCTCGCCGCCGGAATTTCCATCCTTGCAGAAAATCAGCTCGCGTTTGAACTTCGCGCAAATCGTTTCCACCATTCGCGATGGCAAAGGTCGCATGTCCGGCTTTCCCAATCTGACTGCGGAACAAACCCGCGCTATCGCCGACTTTCTCGCCAACGGCCAGAATATTCCGCAAAAGGAACTCGCCAGCACTGGCCCGCCCCCGCCCGCCATGAAATACCACCTCACCGGGTACAATCGCTTTCTCGATCCCGATGGTTATCCCGCCGTAGCTCCTCCGTGGGGAACTCTCAACGCAATCAATCTGAATACCGGCGAATATGTGTGGAAAATTCCCTTCGGCGAATATCCCGAATTGGTCGCGGCAGGAATGCACAACACCGGCACGGAAAATTACGGCGGCCCGATCGTCACCGCCGGAGGACTGCTCTTCATCGGCGCAACCAATTACGACAAAAAATTTCGCGCTTATGATGGTTCGAATGGAAATCTTCTGTGGGAAACCACTCTGCCGTTTGCGGGCAATGCCACGCCCGCCACGTATTCCATCAACGGCCGCCAATTTGTAGTCATCGCTGCAGGCGGCGGCAAAGACCTCAAATCACGTTCCGGCGGCGTTTATAGCGCTTTCGCTCTTCCGCCGGATCTCAATACTGAAAGCAAAAACTGAATGACGCTATCCGCACATCTCAGCCGCAAACCGGAACACCCTTGGGACAACCCTGGCCCGTGGTTGGCGGTTTACTGTTGTTCCCATGCGTGGCCACAATCGGAATCACAATTGCCGGAATTACCGCCAGAATTCCCAGAGTGATCCCCGCACCCTTGCTCAGATGATGGCCAACGTTTTGAACTCCCACGCCCCCGCCGACATCCGTGGTCGTTCCGGCGTCCACCAGTACATCCAGCGTCGCCTGCGTCGGTGCCTGCGGCCCCGTGCTGTCATTCGAACGTACGTTCGTCATCTGACCTGCTTTTACAATCACGCATACGCCAGCCAGGTTGCAAACCTTCACGATCCCTTCGAACACAATCACGTTCATCGTTCCAGTTGAATTGTCGAACGCCACGAAGAAATCCGTGCCCACCACTCCCGCTACTCCCGCTGGTGTGTTTACTTCAAATTTTCCGTCCGGCTTCGTGATTTTCTGCGCCTGTGAACGGATTTTTCCAAACGTCAATTCCAGTTCCGTCTGCTGCGCTCCGCCATCATGCTTTACCACCTTGATTGAAGAGTCCGAGCCCACGTTCAGTAGCGAACCGTCGTCCAAGGTGACCCGCGCCCGCGCGCTGGCTTGCGTGCTGACCACGTCCTGCCAATCGACCACCGTTTTCGCGGAAGCAGAAATGCTCTTCGCGCCGCGTGCAATGCTCACCGCGGGAATTACCCGCGAAACTTCGCCAGCTCGTTGCGGAGTATCCGGCGCGGCCATAATTTCATTTGGATTGCACAGCAGTGCGGACAAGCAAAACGCCAGTACACAGGCGTGTGGGGACTTCATCGTCTTCATCGAGGACTCTCCTGGGTTGATTGCCGTTAGTATCTTTGTTACTGGAGCGCCGCCGCACTGTCAATTTGAATTCCCCCGAACGTTTCCCACACGCTACCTCGCTCATCCGCTATTTCCCGATATACCGTAAGATCGCCGCGGTTCGATCATCCTGTTGCGGCCGGCCGCACGAGTAACTGACCACTGCCTCCGTCAGTTGCTGCAGAATCTCCTCCGGGGAATTTTCCCGCGAGTTTTCGCATACCTCCAGCACGCTCAGAATTCGCCCTCGGAATTCTGCGCCTCGCAAAATCCATCGCTCAGAAAAATTACCGAGTCGCCGCATTGCAATTGCACCGTCTCGCTGTCGTATTCGGTTTCTGGAAACATTCCGGGCGGGATGCCACGAAGATCCAGCTCCCGATTTCCCTGTGCCGACAGCAGCACGGGCCCCGTCATCCCCGCGCTCGCTATTCGCAAGATTCCTGTGCGCGGGTCTAAACACGCATACTGTACCGCCGCGTAGCGTGGAGTCACTCCCCGCAGCGTGACCCTGCGGTTAAGCAGGCTCAATACTGAACTCGGTGGCGTGCCGGTCTTGTGAACCCCGCGCAAGGTCCCCACAGCCAGCGCTGTGTATAATGCCGCCGGAAGTCCCTTCCCCGCGACGTCGCCCAGATAGATTCCAATCGCTCCATCCGTCAGTGTGAAAAAATCCAGGAAGTCGCCGCCCACTTCATGAAAAGGATGGAATGAATAGCAGATCGCTGCGTCAGCGGTTCGCAACGCTCCTTGCGGATGCATTCCGATCTGAATCGCACGCGCTTCCGCCAATTCCTGCTCGCGCTGCAATTCCAAATCGGACAACAACGAAGCGTTGGCAATCTTCACCATGAATTTTTTTGAAGGAGGATTTCGCCACCGGAGAGGGGTCCGGTTCTGACACCAGTGCAGCAAAACACATTCTCTCGCCGCCACAAACAAGACCTGTTGTTTCCTAGTGCACTCTGCCCGTTCGAACGGTTGCGGGGCGCGGCCCGGACAGGCACTCTTTTCTCATGCGAGCCTTGGCCTTATTACTCGTCGTCGCAGCCATCGTGGGTGGCATCTATTTCTACTCCATCAAGAAAATGCCCACCACCGATGCCGGCACCGCCCCCACCCAGGCCATAAGCCTCACCGGCGTTCGAATGGACCTTACGCAGATCGCGCAAGCCGAGCGCACCTATATCGCTTCGAATGGCCACTGCGTCGCCCTCGACGAACTCTCTTCTTCCGGCACCGTGAACTTCGCCCGCACCGAACGTCAAGGCTACACCTACGAAATCCGCTGCGGAGACGGCAGCGACTTCGCCGTCACCGCCCACCACGGTCCCGCGCCCGCAGATTCCCCCATCCGCTACCCCATCCTCACCATCGACCAGAACATGCAAGTCGGCGAAGCCCAGTGAGCGGTCCCGAAACCGCCTCGTTGGCTGCGAATCTCCTCAAAATTTTCGGAACTTTCTGCTAGCCATCTTCGTTCCTTCCAGCACAGCGGCGTCATGGCCCCGCCGCAAATCTTCCGGGCCAAGGATTTCAGCATATTTGCGGTGAATGCGGATTTAAAGGAGATCAATATGAGCGACGCGGGCGGTTTGATTGGTTTGGCGGCAGTGGTTTTATCGCTGGGGATTCCGATGGCAGCCATGTACACCTACTTCCGGGTGAAGAAGCTGCGCTCCGATGAACGCACGGCGGCGATTGCCCGCGGCGTTGCGGTCCCATTTGCGGCAGAAGTCTCCCCTGTGGCGCGTTCCCGCAAGAATGCCATCCTTCTGATCAGCGGAGCAGTTGGCTACATGGCGGCGTTCGGCGCCATCGCTGGAATCGCTCACGAGCCGGACACCTGGGCCGCCGTGGCGCTGGGCTTCATCCCGCTCGCGATCGGCATAGGCTATTTCATCGATTTCACACTCAGCCGCCGCGAAGCCCATTCCTAATATCGCAAACCACTCTTAAGCATTTTGTGGGTCATGCCGGATCTCTTCGTATTTCGTAGCACGGACTTTATGCCCGCGTCTTTCTTTCCCGCGACTCCGGCGAAATGATTCCGCCGGAGTCTTTCTTCGTTTCGTTACTTCGTTATTCATTACTTCGCTTTCTCAATCTTTCCCGCACATCTGACACGGTGATTCTCCGCTGTGTTAAACTTCTTTCCGATGCATCCCGCCATTCCGCTGCTTCTCGAATTACAGAAGATCGATAGCGAAATTGCCGCGCTTCGTACCAACCTGGGAGCCGCTCCCAAACGCATTCGCGAAAACGACACGAAGTTGAACGGCGCGCGGGCGGCCCTGACTGCCGCAAAGGACGCTCTCGCGCAAGTGGTTGCTGTGCGCAAGAAAACCGAGTTTGAAGTTTCCGAGTGGCGCGAACGCGTGAAGAAATTTCGCGGACAAACTTCTGCGGTAAAAACCAACGAAGCCTATAAAGCGCTACTACACGAAATCGCCAACGCCGAAACGGAAATGGCCAAGCTGGAAGACGCCCAACTCGACCAGATGATGTCCACTGAAGAAGCCGAAAAAAATGTAAAAGCTTCAGAAGCTGCGCTGCGCGAATCGGAACAGTCCATCGCCGCCGAACGCAAGGACATTGAAAACCACGCGCGCGAAGTAAACCGCAAAATGCTCGCGGATATTTCCGTGCGCGAAAAAATCGCCGCGCAAATTCCGCCAGAAGTTCTGGACGTGTACGCGCGCGCAGGGAAGCGCCACCACGGTGTGGCTTTGGCCCCAGCCATAAAGGAACAATGCCGCGGCTGCGGAATGCGCTTGCTTCCGCACATCTATCAGGAAGTGTATAAGCCAGAAAATTTCGAGATTCACACTTGCGAAACTTGCGGATGCATTTTGTACGCGGCGGAACCCGCGCCGCCCGCAACTCCTGGCGAAAATCCTTCCGCGGCTTTGGCGTCGTGACGGGCGCTTCCCGATGACGCCGCGCACTCCAAGTAGTCGCGGAGCGGGATTGTTTGGCGAGCCTGCGCCGGAAGCGAAACCGCTGGCGTGGCGCGCCAACATTGATGGCGGCTCGCGCGGAAATCCCGGGCCGGCTTCTTACGGCGTGGTGATTCGCGATCCGCGCGGCGAAATCGTGGCGCGGCTGAAAAAATATATCGGCCGAACCACCAACAACGTCGCTGAATACTACGGACTGATTGCCGCCCTAGACTACGCGCAATCAAATTCCATCAAAGCGCTGCGCATCGAAAGCGATTCCGAATTGCTGGTCAAGCAGATGCGCGGAACGTACAAAGTGAAAAGCGCGGATTTGAAACCGCTGTACGAGCGTGCTAAAAAAATGTCGCAGGCGATTCCGGCATTTCGTATCGATCACGTTTATCGCGAACAGAATCGCGAAGCCGACTTGCTGGCCAACGAAGCGATGGACGAAGCGTCCGGTAAACCACCGGCCGTCGCGAGCCGAAACCCGAAAGTCGAAAATGGCAATTCGAAAATAGAAAGTCGAGCTTCGGTTCCCACGATTAAAGTTCGCGCGCGATTCCGCAGTGGCATTCTCTATCCGCTCGAAGACGTGGACTTGCCCGATGGCGCCGAAGTGGAAATTCTGTTGCGTCCTACCTCCAAAAGTTAACGGCGTTTTGTTTATATCGCCGATCTAGGAACAATCGAAGAAAGATTCCCTGCCTGCGGCAGGCAGGCCCGTTGCGCTCGGAATGACCGTCTCGGCCGCTGGGCGTCCTTTATTGCGCAGCGCGTTGTAGAGCGGCGATGTCGATTTTTTGCATGGTCATCATCGCGGCCATGACGCGCGCGGCTTTTTGCTTGTCGGAGCTGGACAGCAGGTCGATAAGAGCTTTGGGCGTGATTTGCCAGCTGAGGCCGAATTTGTCTTTGAGCCAGCCGCAGTCTGATTCCTTCCCACCATCCGCGGTCAGCTTGTTCCAGTAATAGTCCGTTTCTTCCTGGCTTTCCGTCGTGACCACAAATGAAATCGCTTCTGTGAATTTGAACAGCGGTCCGGCGTTGAGGGCGACGAACTGCATCCCCTCCAGTTCAAAGCTGGCGATCATCACCGAGCCGGCGGGAGCGGGGCCGCCTTCGGGGTAGCGCGCCACTTCCAGCATTTTCGAGTTCTTGAAAATGGAGCAGTAAAACTTTGCAGCTTCTTCGGCTTGCCTATCGAACCACAGAAACGGTTTGATCTTTTGAATCATCACTTGCTCCCTTGCTTTGTCTTCAGCTGGTCGCCAAGGTCTTCTCGATGGGCGAGAATTACGTCCAACATTCTGTCCTTGTAGACGAAAACCCTCGATCCCGATCGCGCTGGAATCGCCTGCACTTGCTCCATGAATTTTGCATCGGCCAAGCGAACCATCAGACGCCTCAGCTCCGAGTCCTCGCGGCGGTATTCATTGCTTGCACACCGCGCGAGTGCAATCTCGCGCACGCAATTAACCTGCTCTTCTGTCAGGTCCAGTTGCTTTAGTTTTCTGTAGTACCACTGTTTTTGATAGCCGGTTCCGGACGCAAGCAGGTCAATCGCCAAGAAGTCCAAAACTTCATCAATTGCTTTCGCGTCACCGGCGATGAAACGTTGCTTGAACGGTTCCAGGTGATGATAAAGAAGAAGCCCAATCTCGCCGTACAAAACATCAAGCTGCTTACCAGCTTTGTCGCGTTTCGCCGGTCCTTGCGCTTAGTGTGCTCGTCGCGTTCGTGAACTGACTGGCCAATGCGCTGCAGGAGTTCGCGGAAGCGCGGATTTCTGGCTAGCGTGTTCACGGATATGTCTCACTTTAATGAATACGATCGGTAAAGAGTGTCGCGCTGGGCGGGGATGAAGCCGGCGTCGGAGATGACGCGGCGAAGTTCGCTTTCGTTGGTGCGGTTGCGGACGCCGGCGGCGTAGACGACATTTTCTTCGATCAGAATGCTGCCGACGTCATCGGCGCCGAATTGCAGACCGACCTGGCAAACTTTTATTCCCGGAGTCAGCCAACTGGACTGGATGTGATCAATGTTGTCGAGATAGAGGCGGCTGATAGCGAGCGTTTTTAAATAATCGACGGCCGTTGTTTCCTGCACTTTTTTGCCGAGAGGCGTGTTGTCCGAAGCGAAGATCCACGGAATAAATGCGGTAAAGCCGCCAGTGTCTTCCTGGATGCGGCGGACGCGCTCGAAATGATTGACGCGATGGCGCAGCTCTTCTCCACAGCCGAACATCATGGTGGCGGTGGTGCGCAGGCCGAGTTTGTGCGCAGTGCGATGCATGTTTTCCCAATCGTCGCTGGTGCATTTGAGGCGGGCGATTTTGGAGCGGACTTCGTCATCAAGAATTTCCGCGCCACCGCCGGGAATGGATTGCAGGCCGGCGTCCATCAGGCGGCGGATGGTGTCTTCAACGCTGAGTTCGCTGACTTCCGCGATACAAAGAATTTCCGGCGCCGAAAAACAATGCAGGTGAACGGTGGGGAATTTCTGTTTGATGGAACGAAGAAGATTTTCGTAGTAATCGATTTGCAGATCGGGATGCAGACCGCCCTGAAGAAGAACGCCGTTGCCGCCGAGTTCGAGCATCTCTTCGATTTTTTTGAAAATTTCCTCGAAGCTGAGGATGTAGCCGTCTTTGGCGCCGATGGGGCGGTAGAAGGCGCAGAAGGAACAGTACTCGGTGCAGAAATTGGTGTAGTTGATGTTGCGATCGACCTGGTAGGTGGCGATGCGCGGATCGTTCTTTGCGAGGCGGAGCTGGTGCGCGGCCATGCCGATACCGATCAGGTCATCTGATTCGAGCATGTCGAGCGCTTGTTGTTTGGTCAGTGCCATGAGTGATTCGTCAGTTCCATTCTAGCTGAGAAGATGCATGGACTGGAAAGGCGTTGAGGTCAGAGAGTTTGATCGATTCATTCGGAACGAAGAGGGCACGATGTATCGTGCCCCTACAGGAAACGGCGTCGACGAGGTACTGCGCGTCACGTGAAGGTCGCCCAACTCTCGCTCGGGTGCTTTGCCGAGGGTCTTGGAGGTGATAAGTGGTTTGGATTGTGCTGGTTGGCAGGTGCCAATTCGAAATGGCCGGTGGAACACTCGCAAAACCCTAGCGTTCGAAAAGGCAGCGACCATCTTCGTCCTCGAAGTATCCTAGCTTTCCTGGGATACAGGAAATGATTGTGCCCATTTGATAGCCAATAGTTTCTTCGAGCGCCAACAGTAAGTCTGCTTCCTTCCCGTCTAAATCCGAATTCTCCGAGATAACCCAGCAGGATGGCCCCGCGCCCTTTGAACGGATACGGATAAGTTTGGCGACGGACCCGGCATCGTGTTGACTTGGGATAATGCTCCTCATGAACCGTGGATCGAGAGCCTTGAAATGCGAAAGTTCCCTGATAATCTTTGCGCGGCCTTTGGCAGTTGCAATGAATCCTAGATAGCGTTCTCGCTTAGTGGGCAAGAAGAAAGCTTTGATTACGGCTTCTTCATGGTTCATAAGGAAGCGATGGTAACGTTTAGCCTGTGTCACTACAAATGCAAGAGCGGACACGGTCTCGAGAGGTCCGGGGAACATGCCGTGCCGCTACGGGAAAAACTTCGACGCGTGCCAAGACTTGGGCGCGAAGTTAGGTGAGATAGAGATGCCGGAGCTGCCAGACATTACGGTTTATATTGAGGCGCTGGAGAGGAGGATTGTTGGGGCGCGACTGGAGCGTGTGCGAATTGTGAGTCCGTTTTTGTTGCGGACGGTTGAACCCCCGGCGGCTAGTGCAGAGGGGAAGAAAGTTGTGGAGTTGCGGCGATTGGGGAAGCGGATTTGTATTGGAGTGGAGGGCGGTATTTGGCTGGTGCTGCATTTGATGATTGCGGGGCGGCTGCATTGGCACGGGAAAGAAGGCGGGGCTGATGGAAAACCGGAAGGAAAGGGTCGCGGAAGGTCGAGTACGTCGAAATTGAAACTTGGCGGGCGGCAGAATTTGGCGGCGTTTGAGTTTTCTAGTGGAACGTTGCTGTGGACGGAGGCGGGTTCGCAAAAGCGGGCGTCTTTGCATCTGGCGGCGGCGGAAGACGGATTGCGCGAACTGGATCCTGGGGGAGTGGAGGTGCTGGAATGTTCGCTGGAGGAATTTGCAGCGGAATTGCGGCTGGAAAATCACACTTTGAAGAGGTCGCTGACTGACCCGAGGTGGTTCAGCGGGATTGGGAACGCGTATTCGGATGAAATTTTGTGGGCGGCGCGGATGTCGCCGACTACTTTGACGCAGAAGATGAAGGACGAGGATGTGGCGAGATTGTTTGATGCTATAAGGGCGACATTGACGGAGTGGATTTCGCGTTTGCGCGCGGAGACGGGCGAGGGATTTCCGGAGAAGGTGACGGCGTTTCGTGCGGAGATGGCGGTGCACGGGAAGTACAAGCAGGCTTGCCCGAGATGTGGGAGTGCGATTCAGCGGATCGCGTACGCTTCGAACGAGACGAACTATTGTGCTACTTGCCAGACCGGCGGGAAATTATTGGCGGATCGGGCGTTTTCGCGATTGTTGCGGGAGGATTGGCCGCGTACCTTGGAGGAGTTGGAGATGAAGATGGGGAAGAAAAAGGGATTGCCACAGAGTCACAGAGAAATAACGCGAAAAAGATGGAAAGACGGAAAGGGATAACGCTGAGGCGCAGAGTGCTCAGAGGAAGCGCGGAGAGTCATTGCAGGGAATTGAAAACTGTAGTCCCCGGCTGGCACAGCGGTGAGGAAAAGAACCGGTCTGAAGACCGGCCGCTACAAAGCAAGAGGGCACGATGTATCGTTCCCCTACGGGAATTATGCGGAGCGTTTGGCGGAGACGGGCCGGGCTGCAGGAGTAGGGACCGTGGGCGAACTTAGGATGGCGAGTGCGTTGAGCTTTGATATCAGGCCGAGACGGGCGGCCTGCGTGAAATATTCGTTGAGGCCTTTGAGATTTTCTGCGTCGAGAGAGTAATCGATGTTGGTACGAAGATAGAGGGAAAGTTCTTTTTCGGGGAGCTGCAGTTCGCGCGAGGCTTCGGCGCAGATTTCCGGAAGATGCGCGAGTCCGTAGGCCAGTGAAGCGGTGAAATCGGCGGCCAGCTCTGGCGTGGCGATTTCCGCGCGGGCGGCCCAGAGCGCGAGGACTGCCGGGCGCTCAGTAAGCTGCCACCATTCGTGGACAACATCGTAAAGATAAAGCTTCGCGAATTGCGGGAGGCCGACTTGCGCGCCGGTGCATACGAGTGCGCCGTCGCGGCCGGGAGTTACGTGTTCTTCGGCGGCGATGGCCAGACGCAGCGCGGGATCACCGATAAGCAGAGCGGCATCAGACGTGGCGAGCATGGATGCGAGATCGGGAGCGGCTTCGGAAAATTCGGGTGAAATGAACCAGCGTGCGTCGCAAAGAATTTTTGTGAGGGCTTGCGTGCTGCGGGAACTTTGATCCAGCGCGATGCGGCGGGCTTCTCGAATGGGAGATTGGGAAACGATGAGCAGGCTGCGGACGCGCTCTTTGGAAGCGATGGAAAGATCGGGAAGGATGACGAGATTTGGAATGCGTTGAACTTCGATAGCAGGAATGATGGCGATGTCGGCGGCGCCAGTGCGTAGCTCTTCCGCACATTGCGAGGGAACGGTGAATGAAAGATCGTATTTGCCTTGCAGCGGACCGTGCGTAAAACCGCGCACCAGTGGGACGGTGTTGAGATATTGCACGACGGAGATGCGAAGTTTGTTCAAGACCAAGGCTCGCGCGGAAGGGCGATTATAGCAGAGCCGGTTACTATCCGCAGTACCGCACAATGTTGTAAAACATTTGTTCCCTATGGAGGGTTCGAAAATGTTGAAGCGGATGTCTTGCGCGACGGTCGCTTTTATGATTTTGCTAGGCGCGTTTGGATTTTGCGTGATGGCTCAAGGAGCTCCGGGACAGAGCGCGACTATCGCCGAGAAAACTAAGGACGCGCAGAAGCTGGCCGGCTACTTCAATCTGTATTGGGACACTAAAGCCGGAAAGCTGTGGCTGGAGATTGATAAGTGGGATATGGAATTTCTTTATCAGAGTTCGCTGGCGGCGGGAGTGGGTTCGAACGATATTGGACTGGATCGCGGGCAAATGGGCGAGACGCGGATTGTGCGGTTCGAACGAAGCGGGCCGAAAGTGCTGTTGGTACAGGAGAATTTGAATTTTCGCGCTGTCAGTAATGACAATGATGAAAAGCGAGCGGTGCATGATTCATTTGCGGAGTCGGTGATTTGGGGATTTGCCTCGGCCGCGGAAGAAAACGGGCACGTGCTGGTCGATGCAACAGATTTTTTTTTGCGCGACGCGCATGGCGTGACCAATGCGCTGAAGCGCACCAAGCAGGGAGCATATCGCCTCGACGGTTCGCGGAGCGCGATTTACCTGGTGAACACAAAGAATTTTCCGCTGAACACGGAAGTGGAAGCGACGCTGACGTTTACTGGTGACGAACCGGGAAAATGGGTGAAGGGTGTGACGCCGGATGCGACCGCGATTACGGTACGTGAGCATCATTCGTTGGTGCAATTGCCACCAGCTGGTTACAAGCCGCGCGCATATGATCCGCGATCGAGTTTTTACGGGATTTCGTACATGGATTATGCGACGCCGGTGAGTGATCCCATTGTGAAGCGATTCACTGCGCGACACCGGCTGCAGAAAAAAGACCCTGCGGCGGCAATGAGCGAGCCGGTCGAGCCGATGGTTTATTATTTGGATCGCGGCGCGCCGGAGCCGATTCGAACGGCACTGCTGGAAGGCGCGCGGTGGTGGAATCAGGCGTTCGAAGCAGCGGGCTACAGGAATGCGTTTCGCGTAGAGCTGCTGCCGGAAGGCGCGGACATGCTGGACCTGCGCTACAACGTGATTCAGTGGGTGCATCGCGCAACGCGCGGGTGGTCTTATGGCGTGAGTGTGGTTGATCCGCGCACGGGAGAAATTATCAAAGGCCATGTAACGCTGGGGTCGTTGCGGGTGCGGCAGGATTATTTGATCGCGGAAGGATTGCTGGCGCCGTACGAAGGAGGCAAACCCGTTTCGGCTAGGATGCAGGAGATGGCGCTGGCGCGGTTGCGGCAATTGGCGGCTCACGAAGTGGGACACACGCTGGGACTGATGCACAACTATTCGGCGAGCACGGTGAACCGATCGTCGGTGATGGATTATCCGCCGCCGGTGGCGAAGCTTGCGGCGGACGGAGCGATTGATTTGTCCGACGCGTATGCGACGGGGATCGGCGAGTGGGACAAAGTGTCGATCGCGTTCGGGTATCAGGACTTTCCTGCGGGGACGGACGAGCACGCCGCCCTGGATAAGATATTGATCGATAGCTATGGCCGAGGTCTGCGTTACTTGACCGATCAGGATGCTCGGCCGGCGGGAAGTTCGAGCAGCCTGGCGCACTTGTGGGATGCGGGTTCGAACGCCGTGGATGAGTTGAACCGGTTGATGCAGGTGCGGGCGGCGGCGCTGAAGAGATTCGGAGAAAACAATATTCCTGAAGGCGCGCCACTGGCGACGATTGAAGATTCGCTGGTGCCGATTTATATGTTGCATCGGTATCAAGTGGAAGCCGCAGCTAAATTTGTGGGCGGAATGGATTACACGTTTGCCGTGCGCGGCGACGGGGAAGTACCGACGAAAATTGTGGCGGCCGCGGAACAACGCCGAGCGCTGGCGGCGGTTCTGGCTACGCTGAAGCCGTCGGCGCTTGCGTTGCCGGAATCGCTGTTGAAAATGATTCCGCCGCGGCCGCCGGAATACGACCGCGGGCGCGAACACTTCAAGATTCATACCAGTCCGGCGTTTGATGCGCTGGCTCCCGCAGAGGAAGCGGCGCAGCATACTCTGCAATTTTTGTTCAATCCGGAACGTGCAGCGCGGCTGGTGGAGTTTCACTCCCGCGATGGCGCGAATCCAGGATTGCAGGAAGTGTTGGACGCTGTCATTGCGGCAAGCTGGAAAGCGCCGCACGCGCCGGGATATGCGGGCGAAGTGGCGCGGACGGTGGACAGTGTGGTGCTGTACGACTTGTTGAGCCTGGCGATGAATGATCACGCGACGCAATATAAAGGGCAATATAAAGGGCGCCCCTTTTGGAGTAGGTTTTGAGTGTTCGTACTCAACCCCTCCAGAAAGGAACACCCTTTTATGACTAGCACCAAATATATCGGTATGGACGTGCACAAGGAAAGTA
>WNFA01000082.1_pt1 | contig 72712 bp, 67 predicted proteins | sample 5400481 | NCBI WGS metagenome assembly WNFA01 (sample SAMN13153340, study PRJNA577476) | soil metagenome | isolation source: 120 cm saprolite under Douglas fir tree site 2 hole 1 replicate 2 | place: USA:California | collected 2015-04-18 | reverse complement strand
TCATCTCTGGTCCACTGATGGTTGTATTCACTCAAGTAATAATCACTATCCTGGTATCTATTATGCCACAAGTAGTGTCAAGTTGGCTCACGATGTGCAATCTCTTTTGCTACGTCTAAGCATTAATGCCACATTGTCACAACATAAGCAAATAGGCAAAGGACGAAATCAATATCATGTTACGGTGAGTGGCAAATCAGATATCGAGAGTTTTTTCAATCAAGTCGGCGCACTCAGTTCAAAAAAGACAACGCATCAAATGGCAATAGTCGACTATCTTGCCCAACAGCGTCCAGCTAAAACGAACCGTGATATAGTGCCTCACGAGGCATGGTTACTGTTTGCTGTTCCAGCTATGGAAATTACAGGAATGACACCAGACAAGATGGCAATACAGTTAGGCCACAGTATCTTCCGCCCAACCCTTTACAAGCAAAACCTGAGCCGTGAACGTGCAAGCCGCGTGGCGCAGATTGTTGGTTCAATGCAACTGGCTAAGCTAGCACAAAGCGATGTGTACTGGGACAAAATCGTCTCTATAGAATTCGATATCGAAGCTGAAGTCTATGATTTGACTATAGATCGATTACACAATTTTACTGCTAGTGATATTATTCTACACAACAGTATCGAACAGGATAGTGATATCGTTATGTTCATTTATCGAGATGATGTATACAATCCAGAGTCGGAACGCAAAAATATCGCCGATATTATCGTTGCCAAACATCGTAATGGTCCGGTTGGCCAGATCAGTCTCTACTTCCAGGCCAACCAGACGCGCTTCCGCGACCTGGAACTCAATCCACCCGCGGAATAAATTGGACATTGTTATATGACAGCCTTTGCTGGATTTCCATCGGGGAAAAATCCCTATGTGCCGGTGCCGGAAGACTTCTTCACGGTACTACTGCCAGAAATCGAGGACAGTGCTGAACTGAAAGTTACATTGCACCTCTTCTGGCTGCTGGCACAAAAACAAGGCAACCCGCGCTGCGTCAGCGACCATGAGTTATTTGCTGATCGCATGCTGTTGCACAGCCTCAAACGCCGGGGTGACCCACGGCCGGCGGAGGAGCGCCTGCGTCAAGGCCTGGAACAAGCCGTCGCTCGTGGTACTGTCCTGCGCATACAGTTGCGATTGCTCAGCGAAGGCGACGACCAGGCAGAAATCATCGATTGGTATTTCTTTAACACGGCTCGTAGCCGCAAGGCCGTAGCCGAGTTGCAGGGAGCAGAAATGGTGCCTGTACGGCTACTGAGTTCTGAACGTGAACACGCTGAAGAAGCGAGCGAGGTCGCAAGTTCAGCGCATAGTCGTACAGCATCCAGGGAGTATGAGACGGCCCGCGTGCATGTTGAACGTCCAAATATTTTCGTATTATATGAACAAAATATCGGATTGTTGTCCCCATTGATTGCAGACGAATTAAGAGAGGCTGCTGATCAGTACCCGACGGAGTGGATTGAATCGGCATTCCGTGAGGCTGTACAGCACAACAAGCGAAAATGGAGCTATATTCGCGCCATTTTGAGGCGCTGGGAAACGGAGGGCAGGCAAACATGGAACGCCTGAATGAAATTATGGCGAGAACGATGCAGCAGGCGCAACGCCACCGGCACACGACAGGTCAACAACCTCCACAAGGTGGAACTCAGGGGCAACAACCAGGCCAACTGCCTCCTCCTGGTGGGGCTCCGTCCCCTAGACTCCGCCAACCTCTACGTGAACAGACTGCACGCCTGGGGAAACCATCTCTACCTGTCGCGCAATCACACAATTCACATAACCAAGATAACCAGTACACACTGCCACCACGTATGGGCGTGATTCATCATGCCCCTGGGCAAGGAGAATCGCCACTTTCGCCGCCTCTGCCTCGCCCGCAGGCCCCTTTACAACGACCGGCTTCGGTCCAGCGCATGCCTGTTGGGGCTGATGTCCAGCCACCATATCAGCAGCGATCACGCCCACCGCAGGAACCACAACACCCGCTGAGAAGAGACTATTATCAGTCCGATGCCATTTTTGGTGATCAATTCGCCCAGGCAGACGTAGTGGAGGAATGGGACGATGACGCGGCAGGGATGCGCTATGGTGACTGGGAAAGTGATGAGCACGAGCTGCAAGGCTATGTACGGCCGGGGACAGAGCTTACTCCCCGTGTCAATCGCCCGCTCAACACGCGAGAACTGCCTCCTGCTCCAGAAACTAGAGCGTATATCGCACATACTCCTCGCAGTTTGCAGATGCCACCGGTCCCGCCTTCCTCGGTGCCATCACCACAGGTCTCAGTACAGGAGGTGTGGCACTATCAGCAGCGTACAACGCAGCCGCTCAACCAGCGCTCACCCCTACGTACGAGCCAGGATATGTCGCCGTCGCGCACAGCCAGACCTACACGCCAGCTCGTTCCACCGGAACAGGTAGTGCAGAGCATTCCGGCGCCATATACCGCACCAACAGAGATCTGTCCCGTCTGCAAAGGCGCAGGCTATCTTCGTGCCGATGTCGCTTTTGGGCATCCGAATTTTGGCAAGCCCATTGCCTGTGAATGTAAAGAAGCCGAACGTGCTGAGAAGAGAAGGTTACAACTGTACAGTCTATCCAACATGGATGCATTCCGCAATCAGAGCTTCAAAAACTTTAATCCTAACGTCTCTCGAGCGGTTCAGCGCGCCTATCAAGTAGCGGTGGAATATGCCCGCGATCCCGACGGTTGGCTCGTTCTGATCGGACCAAACGGTTGTGGCAAGACCCATTTGGCGGCAGCCATTGCCAATCAGGGCCTTGAAGATGGTTCTGTGGTGCTCTTTATGACTGTGATTGATCTGCTCGATCACCTGCGTGCCACCTTCGTGCCTACTGCAACAGAGGTGTATGACCAGCTCTTCGCCAAAATATGCGAGGCGGGAATACTGATTCTTGATGATCTGGGCGCACAGCAGAGTTCACCATGGGCCAATGAAAAGATGTTCCAGTTGCTCAATTATCGCTACAACTCGCGCTTCCCTACGGTCATCACTACCAACAATATTGGTCTGCAAGGCATCGAGGAACGCATCCGCTCACGGATGATGGACACCAGCCTGGTCATCACGCTAACATTTGATGCCTCACCGGACTATCGCTTGCGTAATCCCAGGCGGGTTTAGCATTAGAAATACCGCTTGACCAGACCTATCAGTTCGTCCAGGTGAAACGGCTTGGGCAGAAACGCATCGGCACCACTTTTCGCTGTGATATCCCTCGCACTGAAATGCGCGGAGAAAAAGATCACGGGAATGTGCCTGGTTTTCTCATCGCTCTTTAATTGCTGACAAAGCTCTCGCCCATCTTCTCCCGAGAGTAAGATATCCAAGATGATGAGGTTAGGAAGATCAGTGTATGACAAGAAGAGCAAGTACCTGAACAGCTGGCTTCAGATTGGCGTAGTGGCGAGGCTTGCTCCCGCCAGGTTCCCACTGGGTAGGTGTTTGACCTGGTACACGTAGCCGATGACAATGAGCGTTTCTTCGATCAAGTTGTATAGAAAGTGCAAATCGGGACGGGTCAGCGGTAAGCCGCCGCCGATGAATCCTCCGTGCGCTAAGAGACCGGGTGATCCCACGATCCCAGTTCTGAGGTAGACCGACATAATCGCGACGTGTTCAAACGCATGCCAGGTGACTACTGGGACCAGTATCCACAGCCAGGGGTTGCTTTTGCGGTAGACGACGAACAGAGTGTAGGCGCAAATGGGCACCCAGCCGCCATCAAAGATGAAGTGCACCCACTCGAAATCGAGCACGCCGATAATGCCATGCGCTTGCGCTCCACTAAGGCCCAACAGGTGAATCTGGATCATCTGCGCGATGTGTTCCGTAAAGTGCACACTTTGGGCAACCAGCAAAACGAAAAAGAACGCCAACCAGCGGTACTGCCGGTAGAGCGCCGCCGTGATGCGCACGAAAATAGGCGACCAGACCAGCAAGATGAGCAATGCGACCAGCCAGAGTTGCCATCCCATCAAATGAGCAAGCAATAAGCCAGATGAACTGAGCGAGGCGATGATGACGGCATACAGCGGGACAGGGTGCAAGGCTGTGATGTGTCTCACAAAGGATGTACTCACGTGTTGTCCACCTTTTTTCACAACTAACAGACTGATCAGGAAGCTCCTGGGGCTGCAAATCAAACGAGTAGGGGCGACCCTTGCGGAAGGAATCCCTGCTCGGCATTTAGACCTGTAGATCCCCGATTTATCGAGGGGTCGAAGCATCTCCTATTGGTCGCCATGACGGAGGAGAACATGCATCCCCTACTGAGTATATCACAGCAAGGGATGATGACCTGAACGACATGCTGAAAATGAAGGACGAGCCCTTGGGGAAGGCGTCTCTGCGAACAGATTAGATCACAACCACCGTTACTCCATCCGGGTCTTGCAACGTAGCCGGAGTTAATCCAGAACGGCGGATTTCATAGAAATCGATGCCAAACGCACCAGGTTCGACCGGACGCGCGTTGCGACCGGCCCAGAGATTGATGCCGAGGTGGTGATGATAGCCATCCCACGAGAGGAAATCGGCCTGGCCAGGTATACCTATCATTAGTTCCATGCCCAGGGTTTGATAAAAGGCCATACTGCGCTCCAGGTTCCCTACATTGAGGTGCATATGACCGAGGCGCAAGCCCGTAGAAAAGCCAGCGAAAGGTCGCGCCTTTCGCAGTAGTGCGGGAGCATTGAGCCGTAGGGTGTCCATGGCCAGTTGACCGTTGCGGTACTGCCAGGTCGCGCGTGGCCTATCGGCATACACTTCGATGCCGTTGCCTTCGGGGTCGCTGAGATACAATGCCTGACTCACCAGATGATCGGATGCTCCATCAATCGGGAGATGGTGATCGATGCGATGTTTTAGAAAAGAGGCAAGTTCTACTTCATCCGGTAACAATAGTGCGAAATGATAGAGACCAGCCGTGCGCGGTGGTCGGGAATGCCCGCCTGGAAATGTGCGCAGTGATAGTATTTCTTGACTGCCAACTCCCAGGCCAACACTGCCTTGCGAATCGCGCTCGTCCCTGACGATGGTAAAGCCTAATTGTGTATAGTAATCAACGCATGCTGTAATATCCTGCACGCGCAAACCCACCCGGCGTAAAGGCCAGGTCTGCGCTAATTCATCTAACGATACTTCTTTATCTTGTAACCCTGTGGCTTCCTGCTCAGGGACATAATTCGTTTCCATAGTGGTAGCTCCTGTTTATACTTACTAATTCATTATTAGTAACTAATAGTAGTATAGTAAATGGTAGGCAGAAATGCAAGTGCCTGGATGACAGCGATGATAGCGTTCACTTGCAATACCAGAACTAGCCTTTATATAATAGCTACATAAAAGTTAGTTGGTTAACGGGTTCCACAGAAAACTAGAGGGAAAAGATATGCGTTTGGGATTACAGGTTCCCAATTTTACGTGGCCTAATGGGCAGAATAATCTTGGGGATACCTTTGGCTTGATAGCGGAGCGGGCAGAACGGGCGGGGTTGTATAGCATGTGGGTGATGGATCACTTCTTCCAGATCCAGGTTATTGGACCAGCTGAGAATGAGATGCTTGAAGGGTGGAGTGCGCTGGCCTTCGCCGCTGGCCGTACGAACCGTATTAAGCTGGGTACGATGGTGACGGGTGTGACGTACCGCTATCCGGGTATTCTGGTGAAGACGGCGACGACGCTGGACGTGCTTTCGCATGGGCGGGCATATTTTGGTATTGGTGCGGCCTGGAATGAGCAGGAACACCAGGGACTGGGTGTGCCTTTCCCACCTTTGGCGGAGCGGTTCGAGCGGTTGGAGGAGACGCTGCAGATTGCGTTACAGATGTGGGCTGGAGATGAGAAGGCCGACGTAGGGAAGTACTACCAGCTCAGCCGACCTCTCAATTCGCCGCAGTCGGTGCAGAGACCGCATCCGCCAATTTTGATTGGGGGGAGTGGCGAACGGAAGACGCTGCGCCTTGTCGCGCAGTATGGCGACGCCTGCAACCTGCTCGCTCGCCTTGGTAACGATGAGCTTCAGCGTAAGTTGGATGTGCTGCGCGGTCACTGTGAGTCGGTAGGTCGTCCGTATGAGCAGATTGAGAAGACGACGCTGGATGTGCTGCGGTTCTCGCGTGATGGACGCGATGGGTCGATGACTCCGGCCACGGCGATTGAACATTTTGCAAAGTTGGCGGCTATGGGTATCGACCAGGCAATCTTTAGTATGCCGAACGTGTACGATCTGGAGCCGTTCGATTTGCTGGCTACCGAGATTGTTCCGGAGGTCGAGAAGATACGAGTGGCAGGTCGGTAGGAAATGACCAGTCGTGCAACGCTGACAGAAGCTGAGATAGCCTTTGTGCGTGCGCAACGTGTGGCGCGGCTCGCTACAGCAGATGGGGACGGACATCCCCATGTCGTTCCCGTCTGCTATGCCTTTGATGGTGCGCGGTTTTATACGCCGCTGGATGAGAAGCCGAAGCGCGTAGCAGGGAACGAACTGCGCCGCGTGCGCAATATTGAAGCACGGCACGAGGCGTCATTGCTGGTTGATCAGTATGATGATGATTGGTCGCGCCTGGGATATGTGCTGGTGCATGGACGTGCAGATGTGCTGATGCCGGAAGATGCTGCGCACGCCCATGCTCTGGTGCTGTTGCGGGAACGCTATCTCCAGTACCAGACGATGAAGTTGGAGACACATCCGGTGATTGTGATTACACCGGATCATGTTGTGTCGTGGGGGCCAGCTATAACCCTCAGGTGAGGCTTCACAAGATCAGTCTCCTTGCTCGGGTGGGCGTCAAAATTTTGCACGAAGCATCTATTCGAACGAGGCCCCACAGGTTGGGGTGGCCTGGCTCGACGCAAAAATCTGAACCTCACCCTCCTTGCTCTCCGTTCTTTACAATAAGCACGGTTTTGTTTATGCTTGTATATGAGCGGGCAGTTCTGTATTGCACAGGTTCTTATATTCGATAGCCAGAGCGCGTAGCCATGTGTGGCAGAGGAGCGGGAAGACGATCACGACCAGTTTGTTATGTTGAAATGCTCGCTTGAAGTGGCCGTGGAGGACGCAAGAGATAGCCCTGGTCATGCCACACCCGGGGCAAGGTACGCCGAACAAGGTACGAATCACGCAGATGGAACGGCGTGACTCAAACCAGGAGGTGGGCACGCCTATAAAGGCCAGAGGTAGGAGGGTGTACAGTCCTACTTTCCCGAGTGATGAGAGTGATGTGCTCTGCATTAGCTTCTGACTAATGGACGACCATTGCTGTCCGTGAAGCTGTCGGTAAGGATCATGATGAAATCGACCAACGTCCAAATACCGCAGCCACCTAACGTGAGTAGTTGAGCCACACCGGTGCCAGTTTTTCCCACATAGAAGCGGTGAACGCCGAGGTATCCTAAGAAGATGCATAAGAGTAGGGTGGTGAGCCAGTCTTTCGGCGGTGATTGTGCGAAGCCGTACTGCTGTTGTGGGAACTGAGGTTGGCCGTATTGCTGTGGCGGGTATTGTGGCTGACCATACTGTTGTTGTGGGTACTGCGGTTGTGGTGAGTACTGGGATGGTGGTTGGCCAAACGGTTGCTGTGGTTGTTGCCCATAGGACTGTGGTGGCTGATCTGGGTTATAACTCATGGGTACGTACCTCCATTGTTTTATGAAATAAACGATTTGCCTGGACTCTACATAGCGCCAGTATACTGCTGTGCCATGTGAATGGCAATAGGTAAGAGGACTATGTCGAGATCACACCTCCCCATATACCACCTTCCCACCCAGAATCGTCGCCTGCACTGTATTCTCACCGATCTTATCAGGCGATAGATTGAGAATATCTTCGCGCAATATAACGGCATCGCCCAGTTTCCCGACCGTCAATGAGCCTTTGTGCTGTTCTTCGGCGCCGGCGTATGCTGCTCCTAATGTATAGCTCCAAAGTGCTTGTGCGATGGGTAGGGCCTGATCTGGGAGCCAGGGTGGACGTTGTGGTGTGGCGGGATCGTTACGCATGGTGGCAGCATGCAGGATACGCAAGGGGTCAAAGGTCTCTACGGGAGCATCTGAGCCAAGGGCGAGTGGAATGCCCATTTGTTGCATAGTGCGATAGGCGTAGGCGCGACGATGACGTTTGCCCCAGTAGCGTTCGGCGATGTCACGGTCGGCGACGGCGTGGAATGGTTGTACGGAGGCGATGACACCGAGGCGGCGCATACGCTCCAGATCTTCAGGGGTGATGAGTTGCACGTGCTCCAGGCGGTAGCGCACGGGTGCGGTATAGGCACTGCGATCAGCCAGGAGACGCTGGGTGCCCTCGATGCTGTCGAGGGCGACATGGGCTGCACGGTCGCCGATTGCGTGGATGGCGATGCTCAGGCCCATCTCCGCGGCAGCACTCACCGTTTCTTTCAACTCCTGTTCGGGTAGGGTGAGGATGCCGAGATTGCCAGGATTGCCTTCAAAACTCTCAAGCATGGCGGCGGTCTGCGAACCGAGTGTGCCGTCGGCGAAGATTTTGATACCACCGAGCGAAAGGAGGTCATCACCGAAGCCCGCACGTAAGCCGAGCGCAGGCAGTTGTGGCAAGACTTGGCGCGGCAGGATCATCTGGACGCGCACGCCTAATGTTCCTTCATCGCGCAGTTGTTGAAAGAGTTCCAGGGCATCTCGTCCTTCGATGTCATGGATGGTGGTGATGCCGCTACGTTGTAATTGTGTCAATGCACGCTGGACGAGTGAGCGCGTCAGGAAAGGGTCTGGCGCTTCGATGACACGATAGACGAGGCTGGTTGCTGCCTCTTCTTGCAGGATGCCTATTGGTTCACCGGAACCGTCACGCAGGATAGCGCCGTTGGCCGGCTCCGGTGTTTGCGCGGTGATGCCGGCGCGTTGCAGGGCAAGGGAGTTGACCCATAGGAGGTGACCGTCCTTACTCGATAGGGCGACGGGATGCTCTGGCGCGGCAGCGTCAAGCGATGCCCTGGTGGGGAACTGCTGACCGGGCCAGGTGTTCTTGTCCCATTGTCCGCCGAGTATCCATTGACCGGGTGATGTCTGTGTTGCACGTTGACGTACCAACGTCGCGGCTTCGTCCTCGCTGGTGGCTGCGCCTGCATCGATATGATGAGTACGGTAGGCGTAGCTGAGCAAGTGGATGTGTGCATCGATGAAGCCGGGGAGGACTGTTTTGCCACGCAAATCTATGAGTTCGCTGTGCTGAGTGGCGAAGCGATGAATGTCGTCGTTGTCGCCGAGGGCGACAATGCGACCGCTTATGTCGTCGATGACCATGGCCTGCGCTCGTGGCTGCGCTGCGTCCATGGTGTAGATGGCACCGTTTAGATAGAGAATGGTGGTCATACTTCCTCCTGGTACCCGCAAGGGGCACCACTACATTATTGGGCGTTCCGAGCGTGAAGTGTACTGGTGCCCCTTGCGGGTACCAGGCAGATAGACGCTGACGACGATGAGTATGCCTCCGATGATGGTAGTAAGAGTAAGTTGATCGTGTAGGAGCAGGATGGCCAGGACAGTGCCGAGTAGTGGCTGAATGAAGAGGGTGGATGCTGCGGCGGAACCATCCACCCTGGCGAGTCCCTGGAACCAGGCAAGATAGGCGATGACGGTGGACATGAGTGCAAGCCAGCCGACGCCTAGCCATGCGGTAAGCCCCAGCGGATGCCAGCCAGAGGAGAGTATGTTCCAGGTTCCGACGGGTAGCCAGAAGATGACACTGCCGACTACGGCTGCAGCGGTAATCAGTAATGGTGGGTACTTCACCAGCAGGGCTTTCCCACGGACAGTGTAAAAGGCCTCGAAGATCAATGCCAGCATGACCATTAAGTCACCAAGGATGCGCAAGACCCCATAACCGGTAGGAATGTTAGGAAGCAGGCTGCGCTCGACGATGAGGTATACTCCGATAAATCCGAGCAAAAGGGCGATACCTGTGAGCGGTTTGAAACGCTCACGCAGCATTAGCCAGGAGAGGGCTGCGGTAAAAATAGTTTCGCTGCCGATGAGTAGAGCTACATCGGAGGCTGTGGTGAGGGACAACCCCCCAAATTCGAGTATTTTGTTTATGACGAAGCCGAGCAGTGCCAGCATAGCAAGTTGTGGGAGGTCTCTGCGTGTGAGCTTCAGTTCCTTACGCCGGGAGATGAGCAATGGCAGTAGTAAGAGCGCTGCAATGCACATTCTGAGCACGTTCATCATATTGACAGAGATGTCATGCAGGACGAACTTGGCGGCAACGTAGCTACATGCCCAGAGGGCATTGGCGGTGATGAGTAAGAACCAGGAAAAGGCCTGGCGTGATCGGGCGGTGTACTGGTGCCCCTTGCGGGTACCAGGATGTAGGGACATGGTTTGCGATACTCCTTAGATAGGCGACTGGTGACAACTCCCCACGGCTAAAGCCGGGGGCTTCTCAGTTCGACCGGACTCCCATCGGAGACCGTCCCTGATGGCCGTGCCCCGGCCATTAAGATATTCTGAGCGGCATTGACATCACGGTCTGCCACATAGCCACAGGAGGTGCAGATATGGGTACGGACACTGAGGGACTTTTGAATAAGCTCCCCACAGTGACTGCATACCTGTGTAGTGAAGCGGGGGTTCACTCGAATGACTTGATGACCGGCACTTGCAGCCTTATCTTCAAGGATAGTGAGGAACGCACCCCAACTGGCATCCATGATGCTCTTCGACAAGTGATGGTTCTTGACCATGTTCGTGATCTGAAGGTCCTCAACAGCAATACGCTGATACCCTTCTGCATAGGGCTTGGCTGTCTTGAAATGATGGTCGCGGCGTTGCCGATTGATCTTGAGATGCGTTTTGGCAGCGTTCTTGGCAGCTTTACGGCGTCGATGAGAATCTTTCTTGCGCCTACACAACTGCCGTTGCTTGCGCCTGAGTGTTTTCTGAGAGGTGCGATAGAAGCGCGGGTTCTCAATCGTATGGCCTTCACTATCGGTCAGGAAGGACTTCAGCCCCACATCGATGCCAATATCAGGGTGCTGACATGCGGAGGGCAGATGGTCGTTCTGTGGTTCCGTTTCGCAGACGATGAGCGCATACCAGTGTCCATCAGCCCGGAGTACCAGGTGCACCGTCTTGGGCTTGCCCTCGATCTGCCGATGCAGCTTGATCTTGAGGAAGTGGCCGAGCTTCTTGGGGACGACGAGATGTTTCTTGTCTTCATGCAAGTACACATCTTTGCCGTACTGCCGCAGTTGGATCGAGTGCCAGCGGTTCGGTTTCTTGAAGCGGGGAAAGCCCACACCAGGAATGGTGTTCTCTTTGGCGGCAAGGAAGCGTTTGAGGGCCTTGGAGAGTCTGTCAGCAAGGCATTGAACGGTGGTGGCAGGAACATGTTCACCTTGTCCCTTGAAAGCGGCTTCCAGATCATACTTGCCTGGGAACGTGCCTGTTTCCTCATACTGAGTCCTGACAGTCTCAAGCATCTCGTTATAGATGATGCGCGTCTCTCTCAAGCCCTGCATGAGCAAATGGGCTTGTTGCTTCTGAGGATACAGGCGATACTCAAATGTTCTCATGCCTCTATTCTGCTGCAATCCAGGAGAATTGTCAAGCGAGGGAGGTGCGCCTTGCGACGGCGGCCTTTCACCCCCGTGGCTGAATCCAGGGGCCCTCAGGCCGCTTTGGGGTAGAAGTGTACTGGGAGGTGGGTGATGTTGTCAACCGTTTGCGCGTTGGTTAAGGTTCATTAGACACAGCTTGCTCACGATGATACAATATGAAGCATATTGACACATTCACATGCTTGACATGCTATCGTGCATCTCCGATAATGGGGCAAACGGTGTCAAGAGAAGCATGCATGCGTAGATCCCCGATTTATCGAGGGATAAACGATTTCAGCAAGGTAAGACCAGAGAAAGGCAGAGCTAATGCAGAGAGATGAGAAGGAGTCTCAGCAGAAGCGGTCCAAGAGAGATCTCGATCCAGGAGAAATACGTGTGACGGAAGAGGGGAGGGAAGATGATCTGATGGACATCAATCCGTACCGATACCGTAATAGCTCTATTCGCCTGCGGGACCCGATAAACATACAAACGACTGGCTCACAATCTGCTCGTCGCAATGTTGATGTAGACCCCATTACTGGGCAGGTGATGACGCCGCGTGCTGCACGTAGTAAGGTGACGGGCAAAGTGCCGACTGCCAGGGGTCAACAAAGAGGTTTGCATTGGCTGCTGTACGTTGGGGTGGGGATGCTAGTCATGCTTGTGCTGTGGGTGATTGGTTCAGCAGCGCTGGCCTGGGGGCTGGCGAGATATGATGATGTCCGCTATGGTTATCCACGGACCTTCCAAACGGATGCGGTGGTTGGTCATGGTGATAATGCCCAACATCCCAGTCATTTCATTGCTATCAATCTGCATCGGCATGTTGTTATCATAGAGTTCATGGGCGGGAATCCGGCCAGGTCTATCAGCTATGGCGGGCCTTATCTATTCGAAGCAGGCGGTGACCTGACCCCGGTGACACTGGAGTTTCGGGATGTTACGGGGGGTGGTAGACCGGATATGCTTATTCATATCCAGGACCAGACGATTGTATTTGTGAATACTGGGACGCAGTTCAGACCACAGAACAGTAGTGACCATATTCAATTGTAACTAGATAATGTACTGGTGCCCCTTGCGGGTACCAGGGGACAGGCCACAGAACAGTAGTGACCATATTCAATTATGACTATAATGGTAGATGAGTGCTCCTGCACCTACCAGGCCGGTATTTGCGCCTAATTCTGCCAGCACGATACGTACGGCGTCACGAGGCACTGCCATTGCACGGTCCTGGACGATGCGCAGAGCGGGTTCTATGAGGATATCGCCTATCTGCGTGACGCCGCCACCAAGGATGATGAGGTCAGGGTTGAAGATGTGGATGATGTTGACGAGGCCGACTCCGAGGGCCTCTGCCGCGCTGGTGATGATGTCATGTGCTAATGGTATGCCAGCCTGTGCGGCCTGTGAGACGATGCGAGCACTGATGTGAATTGGTCTGGTGTCTGCGGGACTGTCGGTGTGCTCATGCTCTATGGAGTCGTGTTCGACCGATTCTGATGAACGTGGCTCACTGGTGTGCTGCTGTAAGGCGCGTGCAAATTCGAGCAATTCAGCGCCTTGTCCGGCAGCGATGGCTTCATTGGCGCGCCGGGCGATGGCTGTGCCGGAAGCAAGGTATTCCAGGCAGCCAATGTTGCCACAATTGCAGCGTTCGCCATGCCAGTCGATGGTCATATGCCCCAGTTCTGCCGCTGTGCCGCTTGCACCTTCCAGGATATTGCCATCTACGATGACGCCACCACCAATGCCGGTGCTGATAGTGAGATAGACCATGTCACGGCTACCGCGTCCCGCGCCAAACAGATACTCACCTAGACCCGCGGCGTTAGCGTCGTTTTCGACGAAGACGCGTATTTTTGGGGAGGTACCGCTTCTTTTGTCGCTTGGCGAGAAGTGTTCCTCGAAGATATCGCGTAGGGGAACGCGATTCCAGCCAGGGAGATTAGGTGGGGCAAAAACGACTCCAGTGCGACTGTCTAATGGTCCAGGTGTCGCGATACCGATGCCTGCGATCTGATCGAGTGTGGCGTGGGCTTCGTCGAGTGCTTGTTGTATGGCATCGAAGATGCGTGGGATAATGCGTTCAGGAGTAGGGTCCTCGCCGGTGAGCAAGCTGACACGTGAGATCAATTTGGCACCGCGCAAGACGGCTGTGCGAATCTGTGTTCCACCCAAGTCTACACCGACGACGAGTGGGAGGTTTTGTGTATCATCGTTGGTTGGGTGCGCGGTTGCCATTTTTACTCCTATTTGTTTCGTAGGTTTCAGGTTCTCCCTTTAGATGATACCTTATTCCGGTGAATGCGGCAAGTTGCGCGCGCATCAGTAAATCTTACTATGGGGAAGCGTGTAACTCGATTGAGTAGTATAATAGAAGATGTGCATGTTGGACCTCCGCGAAAGGCACTGACTGGATTATGGACACTTTTGGACGAAGTCGGAATCAGCGTTTGCGAACTGGATTTATAGCCGGTCTGTTGGCAGGTGTTGTTGCCACGGGCGTGATGTTGTTGGTGAGTGTGGTATGGAATGGAATTTCATTGCCGGAGGTCTTTGGCTCAGAATTAACTGCGCTGATGCCCCCACCATTATTTAATTTTTTACATGGAGCGATTGGCGGTGATGCTAAACACTACCTCTTCTACGGTATCGTTGTGGGGCAATGCCTGGTGTTTGGACTGAGTGGAGCACTCTATAATCTTGAATACCGACTGGCCGTAAGCACAACTACAGAGGCTGCCAAAGCGATAGATAAGCGCCCGTATTATCAGCGTCTGCTTTCTTTAGGTAGAAACACTCTACGCGGACTACGTGGGCATACCTGTCCCCCAGACAGGGTTCCACAAGGGTCCCCACCCAGCTCCACCCAACTCCCGCCCCTACGCTGGTATGATGGACTAGTGCTGGCATTGATTCTCTGGCTGCTTGTGGGGTTTGGGCTTTTACCACTGACGGGTGCGGGCATCTTTGGTGCACACTTGACGATCGGTTTTGTGAATGGGATGTTGAGCCTGGCGCTGGTGGGAGTTGTTTTTGGCCTCCTGTTCGTCTCTATACGGAACTGGCTTACGGCACAGGCAGCAGTTCCCGTAGGGGCTGGTAGAAAAGAACCTGTAGGGGCGGGAGTGGAACGTAAGGGCGGGAGTGGTGTGGATGAGGAGCGGGGGAGCTTGCCTCCGCCCGTTGTGGGGGAGACGCGCTCGATAAATCTGCACTCTACAGCCCCCGCCCGTGGGGTGGTCTCGCGACGCGCTCTGTTGAGGCGTGGGGTAATATTGGCAGGTGTAGGACTACTGGGGGTAGGCTTGTGGCGTTTTATCACTGAGGGAGTCACGAGTCCCAGCATTCCGGTGAGTCGCTTGATGCAGAACTTCAAGAGTAAGATTGTACCACCGCCCATACCGGACTATGGCGTAGTGCATCCTGCTCCTTTCCTCTCACCAGAGGTTACATCGAACGATCAATACTACATCGTTTCAAAAAATCTCTTTGCCGACCCGGCTGTTGACGGCAATTCGTGGAAGTTGGTGGTAGATGGCAAAGTTGACCATCCATTTGCGCTGACTTATCAGCAAGTACTGGCGCTGCCAATGCAGCAGCAGTATGAGTCTATGATGTGCATTAGCAATGAGGTGGGCGGCGAGTATATGAGTAATGCGCTCTGGGAAGGTGTTCCGCTGAAGGACTTGCTGCAACGTGCGGGTGTAAAAGCTGGGGCGACAAAGGTGATCTTTTATGCGGTGGACGACTATAGCGATAGTATTCATCTGAGCAAGGCTTTGGAGCCGACAACACTGGTGGCGGTGCGCATGAATGGGGTCACGCTACCCGACAGCCATGGTTTCCCCGCTCGTATGCTGGTACCGGGAATTTACGGCATGAAGCACTGTAAGTGGCTGACCCGTATTGAGGTGGTGAACTATGATTACCAGGGGTATTGGCAGAAGCGTGGTTGGAGTGATGCTGCGCCAATACGCTTGACGGCACGTATTGATACTCCCCTGGATGGTTCGACGGCGGCTGCTAATAGGCCCACTTTTATTGCCGGCGTGGCTTTTTCGGGTAATCGTGGCATCAGTGAGGTGGACGTGAGCACGGATGGAGGACAAACGTGGCAAGTTGCCACGCTCAAACGACCATTATCGGCGCTTACCTGGGTGCTGTGGGAGCTTGAATGGCGGCCAGAACCGGGCAGTTACATGGTTATTGCACGTGCCATTGACCTTGGAGGGAATGTTCAGGACCCCATAGTGGCGCCACCTTTGCCAGATGGATCATCGGGCTATCATACAATCAATGTGACGGTGTCGTGAGGTTGATTCATGTTACGAGGAGCCACGTTGTAGACGTTCAATGATCTCTTTTAATCTGCGTGTCTCGGCCATGTGCTGATGGCGCAGTTGAGTCATTTCTTGTTCTAAGTCCAGTTGCAATTGTTCCATGCGGTCTTTCATATGCAGGATAGCCTCGACTCCGGCAAGGTTCACGCCCAGGTCACGCATCAAGCGACGAATGTGTATTACGCGCTCAATGTCACGGTCTGAATATAAACGTGGGCTGTGCGGGCTATTTCCTTTGCGCGCAGGAGAGATGAGACCAAGACGCTCGTAATGGCGCAATGTCTGCTCGTGTACCTCGGCCTTTTCTGCTGCAACGCTGATAATGTACCACGCGCCTTCGTTCTTCTCTGCCACGATGCATTCCTCCTTTCGCATTACAGGGCCTCCAATTTTGAAAGCCCCCATCTTTCAAGAAAAAATGGCTGCCCGCAGGCAGTACTCAATGACTGAGTACTCATAGCGTGAGTATTCAACGAAAGGCTAGACAGCCATGAGACAATAGCTCCAACAAGGCTCCATGAGACCGCAAGGAATGTCATCCTGAGCGCAGCGAAGGACCTCCCCAGGGCAGGAGAACCTCTCTCTTCTCTTCGTTGGCTACCACAAGTAGCAGTGCCTGGAGATGGGCGCAAGTCGCAACGAGGAGTAGCAACCAACGGAAGGATGGGCTTCATAGCTTCATCCACGGTCATGTCCTGAACCGTTAGAGTTGGTCGGCTTAAAGTTCTATTGGTCTGCATCAAGACTCCTTTCCGAGCAAGTGTAGAGAGGTGCAACGACGGTAGAACCCCCCGTCATTTATGCGGGGGAGTCTCAGGATGAGGGGACTTCAACACCACGACTGCGCGCCAATTGCTCGAACAATTCCCGTTCTTCAACTGAGAGGTGCATGGGTAGTACTACCTTGACACGAGCGTAGAGATTGCCACTCTCGTCACCGCGCAGGCGCGGCATGCCTTTGCCTGCCAGGCGGAACAAACGACCGTTCTGTGTCTCTGATGGAATGCTCAACACGAGTTTGCGTCCGTCGGGCAAAGGTACTGGTACCTCGCCTCCCAGCATGGCTTTGACCAGCTCTACATCGATATCGACGTACAGGTCGTCGCCTTTGCGCTCGTACATGCTGTCAGGCTTGACGCTGATCACCAGGAAGAGGTCGCCTCGTGGACCACCGCCGGTACCAGGCTGTCCCTCGCCAGCAACACGAATCTTGGAGCCGTTGTCCACTCCTGCGGGAATCTTGACCTGGATGCGCTTATTGCGAGCAACCATACCTTGACCGCCACAGTTGGCGCACGATTTGCCTGCTCTTTCGCCTGTTCCATGGCAGACAGGACATGCTTCAGTTGACTGGATGTTGAAGGTGCGTGCCCCGCCGGCATAGGCCTCCTGCAAGGTTACCTCAACCGGCTGCTCGATGTTGTCGCCTGCCCGGCGTCGCAGGTCGTCACGCATAGTATGTGCTCCGGTTCCGGTCGCGGCAGTACCAGTGCGGCCAAACAGTGTCTCGAAGAAATCAGAAAAGCCACTATTAGAATCGAAGTCGAAGGGAGTACCACGATTGCTATAAGTGTAAGTACGTCTCGTGCCAGTCCCTGGCTGGAAGCCAAACTGTTCCTGCCAGTTTGGACCAAGCGTGTCGTACTTGCGCCGTTTGTCGGGATCAGAGAGGACCTCGTAGGCCTCATTAATCTCCTTGAACTTTTCTTCTGACCTTTTGTCGCCGGGATTTACATCGGGATGATATTTGCGGGCGAGCTTGCGAAAGGCTTTTTTAATCTCGTCTGCACTGGCTCCCCGTGCTACACCGAGCGTTTTGTAATAGTCCTTGTAGTCCATAATTGCGCCGTTCTTTATACCTCCTGGGGAGGCAAGCCTCTGCCAGGCTATTCCTGTGATGGTTTGTTGCCTGTACTTACCTTGACGCGGGCCGGCCGGAGTGTTTCGTTACCTAATGTATAGCCTTTGAGGACTTCTTCGACGATGGTGCCTTCAGGTTTGTCACTGTCTTCGACGACCTCGATCGCTTCATGCACATAGGGGTTGAAGGCTTCGCCGATGGTGGGAACGGGTGTGATGCCCTCGCCGCGCATGACTTCGTTCATCTGCCATAGCACCATACGCAGTGTCTGCTGCAATGCCTGACGATCCAGGGTATCCTGATATGTCAATGCTCGCTCTACGTTGTCTATCACGCCAAGCACTTTGTGGAATAATTCTTTTTTCTGTTGTTGTATGCGGTCCGCCACCACACGTTCTTGACGCTTGCGGATATTCTCTATGTCGGCGCGTTCTCGTAAGTACTTGTTCCAATACTCTGCCGCCTCCTGACGAGCCTTGGTAAGCTCTGACTCCAGCTCGGCGATACGAGCGGCCTCTGGTGACGGTGCAGCATTTCCATTCACCGGTTCCTGTGGCAGCTCCTTTGACTCTTCCATAAAACCTCAATTCTAGGTACTCGTCCCTTTCAAGGGATGAGAGGAAAAAATTGCCGCCCGCAGGCGGGGGGTGTTTTGAACGGACACCCCAACCGTAAGGCACCCGTTGCCGGGTGTAGTAGCGGTCCTCTCGACAAGGATACCAGGCGGGATATGCCCTGCTCACTGTAGTTACCCTCCACCACTGGTTAAAGCAGGACTCCTAGAGCTTGGAACTGAGGCGGCATTCCAAGGTAGGTGCTTGACCGCTTCCTGGTATCGTAGTACTCTCACGGAATGGAACGATGCCCGCTAGCTCAGCGTCCCATTCTCAAGTACTCAGTCTGGTCAGCGGCAGCTTGTGGGAGACGCTTGATGGAAGCCCCCCAGGCTTCCAGAGTCACCCCTGCCCACAAGCCCATCCCCTTTAGGGGATAGGGTCACTGACGTTAAGTTACGTCTCCTTGTTATTGATCTATAAGAAGTTTATTATGGACTATAGTATAAACTTTGAGTCAATGATTGTCAAGTTTTGAGGTCTCCATTTCGGCCCAGTGTGTGCCACGCTCCAGGTAAATTGGGCCGAAGGGAATGTCTTGCTGTACCGAGATACGCGCTTGCTTCCACAGGTCCAGGACTGCCAGAAAGGTAACGATGATTACCAGATGGGAAGATTGGCTTTCAATTAGTTCTGCGAGTGAGATACGAGGCCGCTTGTTCAGGGACGCCATGATCTCAACGATGCGGTCACGGACGCTCACACGGGCCAGTGGCAGTAAAGATGTGCCGTTCAGTTCTTCTTTTGCTCGGCGTTGAAGGAGATGCTGGAACACCTGGGCCAGTGCTTGCGGCTCTACGCCGATCAGCGTGGGGGGTGCCCATGCCAATTGCGCTTCGATGCTGGGTAGTGGCAGGGGGCGGAGTGGTGCGGGGCGGGGCCCTTGCGGCTGCCAGGTTCGCTCGTAGGTTTGTAGCCCCGCCTCCTCGCGTTTGCGCAGGTGATGGGCAATCTCTTTGGCTGCCTTGTACTCTAGTAGATGGCGACGCAGCTCATCGGCCATAGTAATGGCGTTTTCGACCTCTGCGCCTGGCTCCTCTTTGGAGGTTGTGGGCAGGAGGCTCTGTGATTTGATGTAGAGCAGACGAGCAGCAATGAAGATAAATGCTGCCATGTTTGCCAAAGGTGGGGAGTCTGCTGCCTCGTCCTGCCTGTAGCTCCCCGATTTATCGAAGGAGTGGAGGTAGGCAAGATATTGGTCTGTGACGGCTACAAGGGAGATCGTAGTGATTTCCATCTGCCGCTTCTCAATGAGGTACAGCAAGAGGTTAAGCGGTCCCTCGAATGCGGGCAGACGGACGACATAGTGCGTCTGTTCGCTGTCTATTTCTGTTGTTTCGGACGCGGTAATGGGGTTTGAGGTATTGACCTGGGGCCGATAAATCGGCGATGGGCGCGATAAATCGGCCCCTACGCCTTCGGTTGTTTCGGACGCGGTAATGGGGTTTGAGGTATTGACCTGGGGCCGATAAATCGGCGATGGGCGCGATAAATCGGCCCCTACGGGTCCATTGGTGGTGGGCGCGATAAATCGGGAACCCTGTCTGGGGGACAGGTATCCTACGCCTTCGTCGATGATCTGATCAAGCATAGTTTATCAATCGCGAGCGAAGCTCGCCCTCCTTCTGGCTTTGATTAGCCTGGGTGCGAAGCAGCCCAGGCTAATCAAACTTATGAATCCTCGTCCACCAGGTACAACTCTGCTGCTGGACCATGGGGCTGATGGTGGGTACAGATGTAGAGGACGGCACGCTTGGAGAGTCCGGCGGCGGCGGCCAGGTCCGCTCCTACATCGGCATGATACCACGCATAGCTGAGCGAACGACGCCAGCTGGGATAGGGCATGCCTTCATGAGGATAGACGGCCAAGCGAGCGAGAAGATGTGGTGCGCATAGCTTGCCAATGACGATGAGGGGACGTGTCCAGAAGGGTACGCGGCCCTGCCCTTTGCCGACATCATGTAGTAATGCAGCAGCCAGGAGGTCCTTTTCTGTGCATCCGCGTGCTTGCAAGCCGCGACAAACACGCAGACTGTGCTGCTGGTCGGCAGGCGACATAGTCTGAAAGAGGGGTATGGCAGTAGCTGGCAGCCAACAAGCCACCTCTGCAAGGTCCTCAGTCGAAAGTGGAGCGACGAAGCCGAGTTGCTGGCGCACCTGGCGGAGACGATAGATGGCGGTATGTAGCCATTGCTGTCTGCTCATATGATAAGAATGCATCGGTTTATAGTCTCAGCTAGTAGAAGTAGAGTTTAAAAACGGTGTCGGGTAGGGGGCCGGTGACCAGGGCTATCAGGTTAAGGGAACCTAAGAGCACGTAGTAAGGAATTTTGAAGATGGGCAATCCGCCAAGCCCGGTGAACTGTGCCAGGAAGGGCAATAGAAAGAAGAGCGCCAGGATAATAAACGGTCCATAAGGGACAGATTTAGCGAACTGCACGGCCTGGCGGGTCGGCAGAAGGGTGTAGACAATCTGGTAGCCATCGAGAGGATAGAGTGGAATGAGGTTGAAGATGGCCAGGCTGATATTCACGCTGGCGAATACCGTCAACAATTGTGGTAGACGTATGGTAAAGTCGTTTGTAAACAGTGAAAGGGGCAGGACGCGCAGCAAGAGAGCGAAAAGCAGGCCGATGATCAAGCTAAAGAGTGGGCCAGCTAATGCCACGATCAGCGTCCCACCATTGGGACCCCCATGCAGCTTCCAGGGGTCGGTCTTGACGGGTTTTCCCCAACCGAGACCCACCGGGCCGGCCAGAGCTGGATAAAAAGCTAGAATAAGGCACAATATTGTCCCCAAAGTGTCGAGTTGTGCGCGCAGGCTGAGGCTCAGCCGTCCTTCGCTGCGTGGGGTTGGATCGCCCAGCAAGGAGGCCACCAGGGCGTGACCAGATTCGTGAAGGGCGATGGCCACTAAAAACGAGCCAATAATCATGAATGCCAGTATTACGTTTATTAACATACTTCTTCTCTCATCTCTGGCTTTGATTAGCCTGGGTGCGAAGCAGCCCAGGATCATCAAACTTATGCTAAAAGATCGATTTCCATACCTTCACATGCCGAGTATGTGTTGGCAAAACTTGCGCGAGCTTCGGCTTCCATACGGTCCAGCTTGTTGTCGTCGTAGGTTGGTTCGTGATGGAAGAGGATCAAGCGACGTACGCCGGCAGCGAGAGCCACATCTGTCGCGATTTTGACGGTGCTGTGACCAAACCCTCGTTTGGCCTGTTGGTAATCATCGGTGGTGTATTGCGCGTCGTGTATGAGCAGGTCTGCGCCTTTTGCAAGTGAGATGAAATCTGCATCAGGCTGCCCGTTCCACTCCACGTCGGTAGCAAAGACGAGACGCCGACCGGCGTGCTCAATGCGGTAGATGAGTGCGCCGTTTTGAGGATGGCTGTCGGTAATGTGGCTGATGATACGAACCTCGGCGTCTGTGTCATCCTCGTGTTTAGTTCTGACGGTAGGATCGGTATCGCCTTGTCGCCAGATAATGTGCTCTTCCTGGGGGATGGTGTGGAAGGTGCGACACGATGGCAGCGAGCGGATATCTACCGGGAAATAGGGAGGGGACATGATGGGGGTGATAAGTTGCTCGATGCTCTGTCCTGCGAGGCGAGGACCGAAAATGCTAATGCTGGTGTGCGGGTCGTACAGGGGTGTGAAGAAGGGGAACCCAATCAGGTGATCTTCGTGGCCATGGGTGATAAAGAGGGAGATGTTGAGTTCTGCACCTTTGCTACGCTGCAACAGTTCGCGACCTAGACGGATGATGCCGCTGCCTGCGTCGAGGATGATGGTATGTGTGCCGACCTGCACTTCAACACAAGTGGTGTTGCCACCGTGACGTATCGTCTGCGGACCAGGGGCAGGATAACTTCCGCGCACTCCCCAGAAACGGACCAGAAAACGCTGTGTGTTGGCCATAGGACTTACTCCCGTTGTTAGCCATAGGGGCACCTCATACAGGTGCCGTTCCATATGTGGTTGCCTGTATTATAACGTGCGGGCGGGGTAATGAAAAGTAGGGGTTTATGTTATGAGGAAAACTCGCAAATAATACGATATAATTGACGGAGTGTGTTTCGTCGCTTGTAAGGGGGGTCTGCATCCTTGGTGGTGAGACAAGATGGCATCGTCAGATGGATGCGAACGGATGTATGAAGGAGGAATTATGGATGGACAACGCGGATTCTCACAATCGTTGCGCAGGTCGTGTCTGGTCGGTTTGCTGGCGATTGTGCTAACGCTGACGGCGTGTGGGGGAACAAACATGCCTACAGCCCAGCAACTCATCGCAAACGCCCAGACTGCCATTCGCAAAGTCACGTCGTACCATTTCAACCTTGTCGTTGATCATCCCGGAACGAGTGGGCTATTGACCATCATGAGCGCAGACGGGGACATCCTTGTGCCTGACAAGCTCAAGGCGAATGCGAATGTTGTGTTACTGGGAAATGCGGCTAAAGTGCAAATCATCGCAATCGGGGCTAAGCAGTATGTCACCGATCCGATTACAGGGAAATGGCAACCCGTCACCGGCCTCTTCGATCCGCGTACACTCTCAGACACACAAATGGGCGTTGCGTCGATTCTCGGGCATATTCAGAACCCTAGCGCACCCACCGACTCGAGCGTGGATGGGGTCCCGTGCTGGAGCATTAATGGAACGCTGGATGATCAGTATCTAGCGGGCATTGCGAGTGGTAGCCCTGCACCGGCAGGCTCCAAGGTGGCAGTCACGACTTGTATTGGCAAAGCCGATAACCTGCCTTATCTGATTAGCCTGAACGGCGTGGCGTCGGCGGGTGACAATGCTCAAACGGTGCGCACCTTCAAACTCTCCAAGTTCGGTGAGAGTTTGACGATTACACCGCCGATTTAGAAACAGAGATAGAGAAGCAGCGAAAACATGAACGGAAAACTGCAGCGCAATGCTGCGTTGTTGGCGGTCCTGGCAGCCAGCGCCGCCATATTTCTTACAGCACTGGACCAGACGGTGGTCGTCACGGCTTTGCCGCAGATCATCGTTGACCTGCAAATTCCGCTGAACCAGTTGGATCGGGCTGCATGGATCATCAGCGGCTACCTGTTGGGCTATGTAATCGCCATGCCCTTGATGGGACGAGTGTCCGATCTCTATGGACGCCGCCGTGTCTTCATCATCTGTTTGAGTATCTTCGCCGTTGGTTCTCTTTTCTGTGCCCTGGCACCGGTGCTAGGTGGGAGCGTCCCGCTCGATTTCTTGCAGAATCTGGGCATTGATGTCAGCTCACCGGGCTTGATCTGGCTGGTGGCAGCACGATTTGTGCAGGCCGCAGGTGGTGGGGCCGTAGTGCCGGTTGCTATGGCTGTGGCTGGTGACTTCTATGGGGAAAAGCGCCGTGGGCTTGCCCTGGGCTTGATCGGCATGGTAACAGAGGCTGGAGGGGTACTTGGGCCGCTGTACGGCTCAGTCATCGTGCAGTATGGAGGGTTTACTATCCCGCTTGGATCGTCGATCGTACAGGCCTCCGGCTGGCAAACCATTTTCTTACTCAATCTGCCTATTGTAGCCATCTTATTGTTCCTCATCTGGCGTCTCATTCCGCCAGTGGTTGCCGGCAAAAGAGAGGCGAGCAAACAACGAGGACGCATCGACCTTGCAGGTGCCTTGTTGCTTGGTGCGTCGCTGGTTTGTCTGAGCACGGGGTTATCGCAAGAGGCAGCACAGATCAGTCCTGCGACGACGGCACCTGGCTCGGCTCCTATAGAGAACAATCCGTGGCTGATTGCTGCCGCGTTGCTGTTGCTTGCAGCTTTTATCGCCTATGAAGTGTTCGCCGAACGTGTGAGTAATCGCGAGGGTAAGGGGAACCGTATGGACCAGGGCATACCTGTCCCCCAGAGAGGGATACCTACCCCCCAGGCAGGGTGCCCTACCTGGGGGGTAGGTATCCGCAAGGGTCCCCACCCTACTCTACCCCACTCCCGCCCCTACGCGATAACGAGGGTTTGGCCAGTCGTCGAACTTTCGCTTTTCAGGCGGGTGAGCTTTTCCGCGACGGCGTTGGTGAGCCTGCTTGTGGGGGCTGCGCTGATCATCGCTATGGCCGATATTCCGATATTTATTGCAACCGTGCTGGGACGACCGGCGATTGATAGTGGCCTGGCTCTCTTGCGCCTTACAGCGATGATTCCTATTGGGGCATTGCTTGGCGGTTGGTTGTGTTCTATTATTTCATGTCGTTTAACGGCTGTGTTTGGCTTGATTCCTACTGCTATCGGCTTCTGGTTGATGCACCTGTGGCCGCTCAATGTCGGCTGGACGCAGATTACCGTAAGTACAATCATTAGCGGCCTCGGCTTTGGGCTGGTGATCGCCCCTATCGGGACAACTGCTATCAATGCTGCCAGCAGTCGGCAGATTGGCATGGCTTCATCGGTGATGACGGTCTTGCGTATGGTGGGGATGATTCTGGGCCTGGCGGCACTAACCTCGTGGGGCTTGGGACGCTTCCGGGCACTGGCGGCAGCATTTCAACCTCCGGTGGGCGTCCCTGTGTTCAGTGCGACATACAACGCCATCTATAGTCAGTATCTCATTGCTTCAGCCCATGAAGTCTACACAACTATTTTTCTGGTGGCTGGCGTGTTGTGTCTCGTGGCGCTGGTCCCTGCCTTTTTCCTGGAGGGGCGCAAACCATCACCCTATCTCATTCGTAGTAGGAGTAGTGATGTAGGTCAACAGCCTGTTATGGATGGGCAAGAGGAGTCGAAAATTGCAGGCTAAAAATGTAGTGGAATCCTGTCTGGGGGACAGGTAACTCCTTGCGGGAATCCTGTCTGGGGGACAGGTAACCAGGAGATTACCCTGATGAGCAGAAACAGACATAAAGAGCAGGAAGACTGGGATGAGGAGCAGGACGACGATTCTGATGAAGACGAAGACCAGTATGAGAATGAGGCACGCCCCAGGCAACGCAGACGTCGTCGACAAGATGAGGAAGAGGAGTACGACCGACCGCAGAGACGGCGGGGCAGCTGGCCCTGTCTACTGATAGGTTGTGTCGGTGGTCTTTTGATCGTTGTTCTGCTTGCCACTGTTGTCATATTCGTGGTAGCCGGTAATGGCTCAATTCCGGTTCCAATTCCAGGTGGCGGCATCGGGGGCGTTAGCAACGCATCGATCCATATGCAGCAAAGCCAGCAGACAGTGCAGCTTGCCACTATTGCGCAGATGCAGGTACATAACCAGGTTGGCAATGTTTCCATTACGGTGGACTCTGGGGCTGCGGTAGCGATGGTAACGACCGTTAAGAAGGTCAAGGCGGCCAGTAGCGATGAAGCGCAAAAGGAATTTGGGCGTATCTCAGTGCAGGTTCAGACAGATAGCTCAACCAATACCTTGATAGTAAGTGTGTTCCTACCCGATACAGGCAGCAATATTTTGAGCAAGGAAAGCGATGCCGTGGATGTGATGATTACACTGCCTCCGGGTGTGGTTAGGAGCACCGGTGTGCCATTGACACTGAACGCTGATACATCGGTGGGGAATGTACTGGTCAAAGGGCTTAATGGTATGCTGGTGGTGAAGGATAGCTTTGGCAATGTGACGGTGCATCAGGCGACGTTGGCTAATGGTTCGCACCTGGAGACGGGCACCGGTGATGTAGTTTTTGATGGAGCATTAGATACGACTAACAGTGCAAACCCGCAACCGACGTATAAGATTCAAGCCGAGAAGGGGAATGTGGACGTTAGCTTGCCTGCATCGACAAATGTGTTTCTGGATGCCAATGTGAACGTTGGCAGCATCAAGAGTGATTTTGCTATTAATGTCACGAGCACGGGCGGTTCTCCGAGTTACTATGGTCCGCTTATCCGTAGTGCAACCCCAACCAGCGCGGTGTTGGTGCTCGATGTAAGCTCAGGAAACATCGATTTGCATCAGCTTTGAGGGTGCGCCCCACCCCTTGGTACCCGCAAGGAGTTACCTGTCCCCCAGACAGGGTTCCAGTACATCTTGCGCTCCCTCTGATATATAGGAAGGCCCTTGTGGTTGTTCTGCCCCTTGCGGGTACCAGGCTGCTACAGTATAATGACTTGCATGAGCTTAGTTGCTATTATTCATCGGTTTGAACATCGTCTATTCAAAGAATCGAAGAGGGAGAGCACATGGGCGTAGTAAACAGACCACCAGGCTTGGGATCGATACAATTCCTGAGCGGCCCGTTAGCGGGAAGTACCTTTCCGATCAACAAAACAACTATCACGATTGGACGCGAGCCCAGCAACGACATTGAAATCTCTGACCCGACTGTTTCGCGACAGCATGCTCGTCTTCTCTATAATGGGTCGCAGTGGACTATTGAGAAACTGAGTCCGCAGAACCGTCTCACCGTCAATAAACGTGAAGTGCAGCAAGCGGTAATAAACGACCGCGACACCATTAGCGTGGGGCCAGGGACGTCGTTCCTCTTCATCAGTGGTACGGGAGCGCAACAATCAGCTCCGCCTTCCCCAGACCGGCAACGCGCGCCATTGAATCCTGCGCCTCCTCAGGCTCAGTTCAGTCTGCCACAACAGCCGTATCAAGCTCCTCTACCCCCACTTTCACCGTCGTTTGCTGAACAGCCTCCACCACTCCCATTTTCTACGATAGCAGCACCGCCTCCTATGCAGGGACAACAGCAATTGCTGGAGGATGGGGCAACCCAACGTGTGGGGCTTTCTGGTGTGTTTGAATTCGGGAGTGGAGGGACGCCTTCACTTGAGATTAGTAGCAACATCCATCCGGGGAAACAAACCTACCCGCTGACCAAACAGGTGATCAACATCGGACGCGACCCGTCCAACGATATCGTCATCGACGATCCCATCGTCTCCGGCTTCCATGTCCAATTTGTGCGTGATGGCAACCAGCTCATTCTGGTGCATCCCCATCCCACGCGTCAGAGCACCCTAAACGGCCTGTTCTATCAAGGTCGCCATATTGCCGGAAACGAACAGTTCCGCAAGCCGCTAGCGCGCGGCGACATCTTCCGCATTGGCGACGAGCATGGCACCCTGGTTACCCTCACCTTCAATGATGGCAGCGGCGCTGCTCAAGACATCGCTCCTGAGATTCATCCCATCCCACTGGATACAGCCCTGCTCACCATTGGGCGAGCCTCAGACAACAGGGTCGTGCTCAATCATCCGCAGGTCTCGGGGCACCATGCGCGCCTGGAACAGGTGCCAGGGGGCTACCGCATCGTCGACCTGGGCAGTACCAACCATGTCTACGTCAACGGCCAGCGAGTGAGCAGTCAACAACTCAAACCCGGTGACGAGGTGCGCATCGGTCCCTTCAAGCTCACCTACACCGGCACCCAACTTACCCAGCAGGACGAGCGCGGCAGCATTCGCATCGATGCCCTGCACCTCAAGAAGGTCGGCACCAGAGACGTCATTCTCATTAATGACATCTCGATTGCCATTCCCCCGCGTAAGTTCGTGGCCGTGGTTGGGGGTTCCGGAGCGGGCAAATCCACGCTGATGGATGCCCTTAACGGCCTGCGCCCAGCTCAGCAGGGAGTCGTGCTCTATAATGGGCAGGACTACTACCATCACCTGGCGGCCTTCAGCACCCAACTGGGCTACGTTCCCCAGGATGACATCATTCACCGCGACCTGACGGTAGAACGCGCCCTCTACTACGCCGCCAAGATGCGCCTACCGGAGGACTTCACCACTGCGCAGGTCAAGCAGCGTATCAATGAGGTGCTCGAGGATGTTGAGATGACCCACCGGCGGCATCTGCTGGTCAGCAAGCTCTCCGGCGGACAGCGTAAGCGCGTCTCCATCGCGCTGGAACTACTGGCCAATCCCAGCGTCTTCTTCCTGGATGAGCCGACCTCGGGGCTGGATCCGGGACTGGATCGCAAGATGATGTTCCTGCTGCGCAAACTGGCGGACAAAGGGCACACCATTGTGCTGGTGACTCACGCCACCAACAACATCAATACTTGTGACTACATCTGCTTCCTGGCCCAGGGAGGACGGCTGGCCTACTATGGCCCGCCTGACGAGGCTAAGGTCTACTTCAATAAGACCGACTTCGCCGAGATCTACAGTGCCCTGGAGCCGACCGACGAGAATCCCAACATTCCCGCGCAGGCCGAGGAGAAATTCAATGCGTCGACCGACTTCCAGAAGTACGTGGTGGCCCCCCTCAATCAAGGGCCAGCGGGGCGTGCCAGCGTGCAGCAGCAGACTGGAGAGGTCACCCTACCCAAGCGCGGCAATCCCCGGAAGCAGTTCTGGCTGCTCTCCAGCCGGTTTCTCGAGTTGCTGTGGAACGATAAAGGGAATCTGGCGATCTTGCTGCTGCAAGCGCCGGTGATTGGGCTGGTACTGTTCTTCTTAGCTGGCAGGGGCACCTTTGATGCCACCAGTGTTGCCCAATGTCCCACGCGAGCAAACATCACCGATACCAGTGGCCCCATCGTCTCGCTTCACTGTGAGCGCGTCGTGCAGGCGCTCAACACGGGGCCAGGTCAGGTGTTTGCCGCCTCTCATGGCGGGCAGGATGCAGTGCTGAACCAGCTGATCATCGTCAGCTCCGGCGGCGATGCACAGAAGATCCTGTTCATCATGGCGTTTGCAGCGGTGCTCTTCGGTTGCCTCAACGGAACCGGGGCGATCGTTAAGGAGGTAGCCATCTACCGGCGCGAGCGGGCGGTGAACCTGGGCATTGTGCCGTATCTGTCCTCCAAGATCTTAGTGCTAGGGGTATTGTGCCTGCTGCAAAGTGCGGTGCTGGTGCTGTTGGTCAATCAGGCAGCGCCCTTACAGCGCGGGGTGTTCCTTAATCCGGTGCTGGAAATCTACATCACGCTGGTGCTGACCTCGCTGGCAGGCTTGATGGTGGGATTAGCGGTGTCGGCGACCGCGCCCAATAACGACCGGGCGTTGAGCTTTATCCCGATCATCGTGATCGCGCAGGTGATCTTCTCGGGCATCATTTTCCCGCTTGACAACTTCTTCCTGAAGTTCCTGGGCATCTTCTTTGCGGCTGGCTGGGCGATTGCGGGCATGGGAACCTCAATGGGTTTGCACAGCGACAAGCTGGGCCAGGATGATTGTTCTTACGTCACCTCCCCTAATAACTGTGCCTATCGTGGCGATCTGTTCGTCTCGGTCAACCAGGGAGCGGCGCAGGCTGCAGCCATCGGACACCTCTTGCTGGTCTGGTTTGCCCTGATCGTGATGTGTGTGGTGTTGGCTGTTCTGACCGCCAACTTCCTCAAGCGCAAGGATGTTCGTGGGTAGCACGCGCCTACCCCACCCCTGGTACCCGCAAGGGGCACCAGTACATTTAGTGTCCCTTGCGGGTACCAGTAAAAGATGGTACTTCTTGGCACTTTTATTGCGTAAGGTATCGTCGTATGTTATTGTAGCATTGTTCTCATCCGGTCGAGATTTTTAGAGAACGGGCAAGCAATCATGTTACGCAACAGGCGCATCATCGTCGGTATATGTGGGGGGATTGCATCTTACAAGGCAGTTGAGCTGGTAAGCCAGTTACAACAGGCAGGTGCGCTTGTAGATGTAATCATGACGGAGCACGCAGAGGACTTTGTTCGGCCCCTGACATTCGCGACTATGAGTCACCGGCGTGTGTATGCCGATCTTTGGGAACCTTCGGGGCAAGCGGCGGAGACGCATATAGCGTTGGCAGAGGAAGCCGAGTTGTTGGCAGTGGTACCAGCAACAGCCAATACCATTGCAAAGTTGGCCTACGGCTTGGCAGATAATATGCTGACCGCCGTGGCCTTGGCGACAAGAGCGCCATTGCTGCTAGCTCCGGCGATGTACCGTGATATGTATATGCATGCGGCAACCCAGGCGAATCTGGCTGTGTTGCGGGAGCGCGGAGCATTGATCGTGGAGCCGGAGGTGGGGCGACTGGCTTCGGGAGCTATTGGGCCAGGGCGACTGCCGGAGACGCCAGTGTTACTTGGTGCTATCAGCATGGCACTGGGACGCGGTGGTGACCTGGCGGGTCGTCGAGTTGTGGTGACGGCGGGTGGAACACGCGAGCCGATTGATCCGGTGCGTTTCGTAGGGAATCATTCATCAGGAAAGATGGGCTATGCTCTTGCTATAGAGGCAAGGGACCGTGGCGCACACGTGACGTTGATCTCCGGTCCTGTTGCGCTCGAAGCGCCCTTTGGGGTGCAACTGCAAGCAGTGGAGACGGCTATGCAGATGCGTGATGCGGTTCGTGGTGCAATCGCTAATGCGGATGTATTGGTGATGAGTGCCGCTGTCGCGGATTTCCGGCCCGCAGAGCCGATGGCGCAAAAGTTGAAGAAGGAGAGTGGTGGAGCAGGTTCGGACGGTCAGGAAGGTTTCAATCTTCGTCTCATGCATAATCCGGACATACTGAAGGAACTGGCCGATGCGTCCGATAAATGGAAAGGGAATGAAAAATCACAACGGCCTTTAGTGCGTGTGGGATTTGCTGCTGAGACGAATGATCTGGTAGCGAATGCACGCGCTAAATTGGCGGCCAAGCGTCTTGATTTGCTTGTGGCAAATGATGTCAGTCGCCCCGATAGTGGTTTTGGCACAGAGACCAACAAAGTTCTCATCTTTCATGCAAATGGCGTGGTAGAGGACTTGCCTGTAATGCCCAAGACAGGCGTTGCAGCAGCCATTTGGGATCGGGTCGTTCCCTTGTTGTAGGGTGGGGGAGCTTGCCTCCGCCCGTGGTGTGTCATGATAGAAGTTTGTATTTTAGAATTGTTGGGTAGCAGAAGTTACTCAGAAGGAGTTCGTTATGGATCGTGCTGCTAGCGCTGGCTTTGAGGGCATTGCCCAGATGCTACTCGAGCAGAAAAAGTTGATGGATGCTTTGGAGGCTGAGAATCGCGAGTTGCGCCGCCAACTCAGCGACCTACGACGAGGTGTAGGTATTGCGGTCATCATCGAAGGTAAGACCGTTCAGCTTGCGGTTGAGCCGGGAGCTCCGGTGCCTATGGGTGCGCAAACACAGGCTGCGTTACAGAGCCTGCAAAACTTGCAGAACTCGCAGGCCGGGTTGCCAGCAGCAAACGCATCCCAGGCGAACGGGGGCTACCCGCAGAACATGCGCCAGACAGGGACGCAACAGTCAGTGAATCTGAACAGTGATAAGCGGGACAATGGCAATACCCGCAGCCCACTCGCAGATAGCTTCGTGTTGTAAGAACATAAGAACTCTAGAACTCTCGGGTCATCCAACGGTAAGAGGTGCTCATACAAGAGGTATTGCACCAGGATGAGTGCATAAGTTCGTCCTGGCTCCAGGGCGACCGCAAGGGTCGCCCCTACCATATGCGACCGGGTAGGGGCGACCCTTGCGGTCGCCCTGAACTCCCGGTTTACGGTGCCATTCTTAAAAAGGAGATCAAAACGATGATTTGTCCTCGCTGTCAAAACCAGGTAGCCGATGGGGTAAAATTCTGCGATAGATGTGGTTCACCCATGCCGGTTGGCCAGATGGCGTCTCAGCCACAAAATCCATATGGAGCTCCTCCCCAAGGGCAATATGCACCACCGCCACCTGGCCAGCAGTATAGTGCTGCACCACAGGGACAATATGGAGCCCCGCAAGGGGCCTATGTGCCACCCAACCAGTATGAAGAATACGCAAATAGCATGTTTGGTGGCTCTGTTCCAAAAGCCGAACTGCATAACCCCAAAGGGCCGTTGAAGATAGCGGATATGACGGTTTCAATCGATGGCGAACTCGTGCCGGTCGTAGATATCATGCTTGGCAATCAGCTCACTATCTACTTTGAGCATCACATTCTGCTCTGGAAACACCCGGGAGTGCAGATCGGTTTCAAATCATTCAAAGGTATGGCCAAACGCTTTTTTGCAGGTTTGCAAATCTTCATCAGTGAAGCGCAGGGGCCGGGGAACATTGCTTTCTCCCGCGATTCCGTAGGTCAGATTGTAGCGTTGCGCCTGCAACCGGGGCAGATGGTTGAAGTACGCGAACACCAATTCCTGGTGGCTACCGGCAACGTCGATTACGGCTTTACTTTTGTCCAGGGTGCAGCGAACATTCTGTTTAGTCGTACGGGTTTATTTATTGACCAGTTCACTGCTCGCGGTGGTGAGGGGTTGGTATTGCTGCACGGCTATGGGAATGTTTTTGAGAAGATGCTCGCTCCTGGGGAGGCACTCGATATTGAGCCTGGCGCATGGCTGTGGAAGGACCCATCGGTGCAGATGACGACCACTACTGTCGCGAGTTCGCAGCGTGGTGGAGGCATTCTGGGCGCTATCGGCGGCCTGGTGGCCGGTGCTTCCTTCATACTCAACCGTTTCGTTGGACCAGGACGTGTTGGTATCCAGTCGATGAGCTATCATCCGCCAACCCCCGAGGGCACACAACAGGCAGGCGGTTCAAGCAATTTAAACCTGGGCAGTTCGTTCAGTTTGGACTTTTAAACACATAGTCAAGTTATCCCGGCATTGTTGGGGTAACTTGACTATGTGTTTCCTTTCCCCTTTTCTCGTTCGCGGTTGATACGCAGAATCTTGAGCATATATTGCTCTGAATTCAAGTAGTAGGGGTTACGCCTGATGTATTTACCGACGACAGAGATAGGATGTAATTTGAGCATCTCCACTACGAGGTTGGGCTGTAATTTGCCATAATCGTAGTGCATCAATGCAATGATGGGGGCGTTTTGAAAGGTAAAGACCGCATCAGAAGCCGCCTCATACTTGAGGATCTGCTCAGGAGTAGCGATATTTCTGGCCAGCCAGGTCATATCGATTGAAATACGCACCGCCTGCCAACCCTCACGTAGCGCCTGGGCAATAAAGGTTTGGTGGGAGGAGAGCAAAAAATAGGGATCAAAGCGGTTGCCGTTCGCCAGAAACACCTCGCGCTCCCCATATAACACCAATTGACCTGTTTCGACCAGTCCACCCACATCGACCTGCAGCTTCTGAAGCTCTTCACGTAGTTCATTGATCTGTGCCGGGGCAGCAGCAAACAAGCATTTTTCCGAGAGCGAAAGCCCTACCCGCATCAGACGTGCAGTCACGCCTGGAATCTCTATTACTTTGCTATAGAGCTGGCAGATATGCGAGCCAGGGGGGATACGTTCAGTTTTGCCTTCGACGCTAAGATCCATATCTACCTCCGTTTTTATCAATACCTTGTGCGGGCTTTCAATTGCTGGCGAATATGAGCAGCCCGGTTACTCAGACTCACAGTGATCCACCCCAGGATGCTAAAGACGAAGAATCCTGAAAGAAAGGTGAACAGGAGGAAGAGTATCGTTTTGTGCAAAGGGAATGCCCAAAGAAGGCAAATCAGCAATGTGCAAAGGGACATTGAGAGGGAAAAAAACAATGCCCATGCCATGATGACGCGCAGCCCTTGTCTCAGTGTGAGTGGCTCCTCTCCACTGTAAGGGAAAAGGATACGCCGGGCAAGTGAATAGCGCGGCTGGTTCTGCATACGGCTATGTGTGTCCTTCCTTGTGCCGATACTGTAACCAACGCTGTAAAGTTTCTTCTGCCTGGTAGAGAATGTTGACCTCATTCTGATAGGTCAGGCGACGACTCGCTTCGGCCAAAGGAAACCATTCTACCAGGTCGTACTCCTGATCGTGCAGGGCTGTATCACCGCCAATGGCTTCCAGCAGGAAGTGGCGTACCTGTTTATGGTAGCGCACCTGGTTGCGCACAAACGAGTAGGTGATACTGCCAATATAAGAAATCAAGCGTACTTGTAATCCGGTTTCCTCCTGTGCTTCACGTACCGCTACCTGTTCGATGGTTTCGCCTGGTCGTGGCGTTCCCTTGGGTAAGGCCCAGATACCGGGATGGCTACGCCCCACAAGTGCTACTTCTATAGATACATCACACGGATGCTGTCCAGCCCTCTGCTGGTCGATAGCATGGCCATCCTCAGTGGGGCGTCGTGGAATAAGACGAAATACCACCCCACCGGCAGAATAGGCCCGTATCGTTCGATACCGCTCCATACATCTCATGAGCGCAGGAATAGTCTGTCGCTCTCCTCCTTCTGCCAAAACGACTCGAGACCAAAAGAATATGGCGCGACGGGGGTCGCGCCGCTGATTGCCAGCCTATGTGCTGCTGTGATTTTCTGTTCTCGAAGGTGAGTATAGCATACAAGCACGTTAGCTGCAAGGGGAACTGGCAATGCGGCAATGCAGCCCCACCCCGCGGACGCGAAGGATTGAAACGCGCTCCGCAAGCTACAACACTGTCATGCTGAGCGCAGCGAAGCATCTCTCTGCCCATCGAGACAGACCCTTCGCTGCGCTCAGGGTGACAATCGAGGGTAGCCCCACCGGTTGTCAAGAGAGTGCAACAAGCTATAACACTGTCATGCTGAGCGCAGCGAAGCATCTCTCTGCCCATCGAGACAGACCCTTCGCTGCGCTCAGGGTGACAATCGAGGGTAGCCCCACCGGTTGTCAAGAGAGTGCAATACGAATAGTCTCCAGATTCTTGGCGGGTGTCTCGGGCGGAATAGAGCAACCGGGAGCAAGCAGGAAATGCCTGCCTCCAGTGAGTTCCAACGCTTTCTCCACCTCTTCACGTACCTGCTCTGGTGAACCAGACTTGAGGGTTGTTTTTTCGCTTATGCCCCCCATGACGGCTTTGCCAGAACGCAGCTTGCCTTCGCGCAGGTCAGGATTGCCTTCGAGGGTGGCTGCCCAATTTATTGCCTGCACGGGATAGGTTGCGAGGAGGTCAAAGTAGATATGCGAGCCACAATTGTGCAGGATGTTGAACTTGCTGCGGCTCTTAATAGCATCCAGGAACTCCAGGTCGTATTGCTCGCCGAATTCACGATACTGGTCGGCGGTGAGCATGCCTTCACTGGCCCAGCCGTTGGTTGCGTAGAAGATACCACTGGCTCCCTGTTGGAGGCAAGCAATTGCATAGGTGGTAAATGTTTCGGTGATTACGCGTAACGCGGCATGCATGGCGGCACGGTCCTCGCGGATGGTCTGTTGCACCGGTTCGTCCTTATTACCGACCAGGTATTTGGCGACACCGAGTGGACAAAAAATCGTCTGCACGAAGTAAGCATCATAGCCGATGGAGTGATTGATGAGTTGCAAGGCTTGCAATTGTTCGCCTAACGCGCCCCGGTCCGGTTCCAAAGGACGAAGGCGTTTCCAATCGGAGGCGCTTTTGACGGGAGTATCCTCGATGATGGGAGCTTTGTACTTCTCGCCCGAAGGTCGGACCTTGACTCCCCAATCTTCAACATGGTAGCTGGCACGTGGGTTGACTTTCATGTAATCCCAGTCGTAGCGGGAGAAGTTCTCAACCATTGCTTCGGCCAGAGAGTGTGGATCCCATTCGCGTTCAAAGTCGTGACCCCACATGCTTGCCGGGACACGATCTACCGGGTCGCCGCGCAAGGCAGCATCGACACGTTCTTTTTTATTCATTATTACTTCTCCTTATCCTTACTGCTGCGATTGTCACGCCTCCGCGCAGCGAAGGGTCTGTCTCGATGGGCAGAGAGATGCTTCGCTGCGCTCAGCATGACAGTGTTGTTCCTTATCCTTCTAGTTCTTTGAAACGGTAGCCTACACCACGTTCGGTCAAGATATACTTCGGGTGCGCAGGGTCTTGCTCGATCTTCTGGCGTAGATAGGTAATATAGAGGCGAAGGTAGTGTGCCTCATCGCGATATTCACTCCCCCACACTTTGGAGAGGAGTGTTTCGTGTGTCAGTAAACGCCCGGCATTATTTACCAGATGGTAGAGGAGACGATATTCTGTTGGACGCAGCACGACCTTCTTTCCGCGCACAATGACTTCTCGTCTCGAGAAGTCGATCTTCAGGTCGGGGTCAACAATAATCTCCGTCTTACGCGCAGGCGCGGGCATAAGTGAACGGCGGAGCAGCGCACGGATGCGCGATAGCAGCTCACGTGGGCTAAAAGGCTTGGCAATGTAATCGTCAGCCCCCAGGTCGAGTCCGTGAATTCTGTCCTGTTCGTTCTGGCGCACGGTGAGCATGATGACCGGGACAGTTGAGACCTCGCGGATTCTGCGTAGGGTCTCGAAACCATCCATCTCCGGCATCATGACGTCGAGCACAACCAGGTCAGGGAGGTGTTCGCGCAGCTGGTCCAGTGCTTCTATACCGTTGCTTGCTTCGACAACTTGATAGTGCTCCAGTTCCAGGTTCATACGCACGAAATCACGAATACGTGGCTCATCGTCCACAATTAAAATGGTCATGTTGCGCTGATCAAATGCTTCCATCTCCATTAAAACACCACCATAGGCAATTGTGCTTTTTCAACACGCGGTAAACTAAACGAAAATGTAGACCCCTCGTGCAGGGTGCTCTCAACCCAGATATGTCCTCCGTGGGCTTCGACAATGGCCCGGCAGATATATAAGCCTAATCCTGCTCCCGGTAATGTGGGTGTCAGGTGATTGCCAACACGCTGGAAACGATGAAAAATCTGTTCCTGGTCGCGCAGTGAGATACCTATGCCGACATCGCTCACGCTGACAATTACCTCATCACCGGTGGCTCGACATGAGACCTTCAAGCTCGGATGCTCGGGCGAGTACTTGATGGCATTATCCAGCAGGTTTTGTAGCACCTCTTCGATACGATCCCTATCGGCCATCACCGTGGGAAGTTGGGGCGGGATATCGAGGGTCACGGAACAGTCCGGGCTTTTGGCACGCAGACGACGTACAACTCCCTGAACGAGACGCGCCAGGTCGAGCGGTGCAATCTCCATCTGCAAACCACCGGCCTGAATGCGTGAAGCATAGAGGAGATTCCCCACCAGCTTATTCAAACGGTCTGCCTCCTCCTCTACAGCCAGCAGGCGTGAGCGTAATGCTTCTGGATCGAGCATGGCATCGGTGCGCGCCAACGTCGAGGCGTAGCCTTTGATGATGGCTATCGGCGTTTGCAGTTCGTGCGAGATCACAGAGATGAAGGTTGAACGTTGTTCCTCCTGCTCTCGCTCACGGGTGATATCGCGCACATTGAGTATACCATTCACCGGTTCGCCTTTGGCTGAACGCACACACGAAGCGGTCACACACACCGCGAAACGCTGGCCATCGCGCGTGGAAATTACCATCTCTCGCTTCACGACCGGCAAACTTGAAATGCTCCCAGCAAACGATTGCGGGATGGGCAAGTCTTGCCATGCCAGCGGATTCCCCTGGCGGTCGCTGAGGCGCAGGACTTCATGATAGAGGCGGCCCAGGACTTCACTTTCACGCCAGCCTGTCAGTTTCTCCATGGCAGGATTGAAGTCGATGACCCGCAGCGCGTCATCGACGATGAGGATGCCTTCTGCACTATAATGGAAGATAGCGGCCAGGCGTCCCTGCTCCTTCACCAGTGCTTTTGATTTCAAGATAGCACGCAGACCGGCGGCCAGGTGTGCGATGAACAGACGTAGTGAACCATCCGTGTGTCGTTCAAAGCAGGAATATGCTCCTGCTGGTCGCAGATAATGTATGACTCCCAGTATGCCTGCGTGGTCCTGCAAGCGTAATGAACAACGTTCAATAGGTGGCAGTCTTGCCTCAGAAGGGCCGCCGTTATCGTCGTGAAAGAGTCGTAGGGGCGTGAGCTTGCCGCCGCCCTGTGCAACTAACATTGGCGATACCGGGCTGACGACGAGTGGGCAGGCCGAGGTCGGCTGCATGCCATCCTGGACGCTTGCTAGGAGAAGTGGCAATGCATCAGCGTTGAGCTGATACAAGGTATACTCTGCACTGCTCTGCGGGTCAAAAGCTTCGTTGGATACGACAAAAACGCCAGCCTCACCACACAGCAGCCGGATGGCGCTGCCGATGAGGATGGTGGTTTGGTCATGCAAATCTTCAGATTGTTGTACTTGGGATAAGGACAAAGTAGGCCACCCCCTGGTACCCGCGAGGGGCACCAGTACATTACACGCTCGTCGAGCCAAGTGATGTATTGATATGTACCCCCTGGTACCCGCGAGGGACACCAGTACATTACACGCTCGTCGAGCCAAGTGATGTATTGATATGTAGTGGCACCCGCGAAGGGTGCCAGGTTGTTTTCACTACTTGCCAGTAATGGACAGCAGTGTTATTGTAACACAAAACACCGGAGTTGAGGACTCATGCATTTCGATATCTTTACGCTTTTTCCTGATATGTTTCAGGGTCCGTTCACTGAGAGTATGCTCAAGCGAGCGCAGGAGCGTGGGCTGCTCAGCATCGCGCTGCACAATATCCGCGATGCGACCAGCGATAAACACCATGTGGTCGATGACTATCCCTATGGCGGTGGTGCCGGTATGGTGATGAAGCCGGAGCCAATGTTTGCGGCGGTCGAGGCTGTCTACCAGGGTGGGCCGATTATCCTGTTGAGTCCCCAGGGACGGCTTTTCAACCAGCAGATTGCCCGTACGCTTGCGCAGGAGTCGCGTGTGACGCTGCTCTGTGGGCACTACGAGGGGGTCGATGAGCGTGTGTGCCAGCACCTGGCGACTGATGAACTTTCGATCGGTGACTATGTGCTGACGGGTGGTGAGTTAGCGGCTATGGTTGTAGTTGATGCCGTGAGTCGCCTCATTCCTGGTGTGCTAGGGGCGGATGCATCTATCCAGGAGGAGTCGCATAGTGAGAACTTGTTGGAGTATCCGCAGTATACGCGCCCGCTAGAGTTTCGCGGCTGGCGTGTGGCGGATGTGTTGCTATCGGGGAATCATGCACAAATTGCGCGTTGGCGACGCAAGGAGTCGTTGAGGAGGACGCGCCAGAGGAGACCGGATTTGTTTGCGAAGGTGGATGTGAGTGGTAAGGAGGATGAGAAGTTGTTGAAGGAGTTGGAGGAGGAGGAAGAACAGGGCCGGGTATCGGAGTGATGTGCTCTCAAAGGGTTTTATGGACCCATTCATCTAGCAGATGACACTTGAGATGGCAAGGGGCGGTGCGTATAATTACTCCATCTTGTTGAAAAAAGGGTAAAAGCTCGGTCAAATTGCGTCTGCTAGCAGAAATTTGAGCGTGAATGACAGGTTGGTTGAACTACTTAGTGATATTGTTGCCTAATGTTAGACGTTGAGCGTTCATCAGGCCTACCAGTGTGATTTTAATGAAAAGATACAGCATACAACATAATGAGCAAATTTGTGCTCATAGAAAGGCAACAAGTCATGGCAGCACAAGACGATCAGAACTTTTATGAGAAAAAAGAGCGACTCCTGCGCCGAGTGCAAGCAGGGACAGCAACACAAGCACAAAAAGAGTGGCTCATCCATTGGGGGTTTCTGGAAAAACCCAAGCCGCCGCTAAAGCCGACGTATGATAGTCCGACACACACAAACAAGGTCTATCGCTATCGTGGTGCTATGAAAGCGACCCCTGTAGCAAAGCTTGAAGGACCTGGAGGACCAGGGACACGCAGGAACCGTTACGGCAATCTCATAGCTCCCAAAGGGAAGGGTGGCGAGCACAGGAGTGTGTTCGTGAAATATCAATCGTTGCGATGAATAAATGGAACCACGCGCATACCTCATATGCCCTCAGCAAAGGTCGAGAAACTTTGCCCAAGCACCCTCCCAGGCTATTAACCTGTGGGATGGCATGATGGCAAAGCTGTAACGAATGCGGTAGTCAATCGCCGTCCCAAGGGTAGCAGCTATATAAGGTGAAAAAGGAACGGATGGAAGTATGATGTTGGTATTTCTTAACCGTCGGTTGGCTTCTTGGGTTATGCTGGTGGTCTGAGAAAATCGCTGCCGGAAAAACTGTCCAATTGGACTGTGTGGGTCTTTAAGATGTGATAGGAGTGACATTGCTTCATATCCTTTCTTTTATTTGTTGAGAGATACCAAGTTGTTAACTTTATATTCTTTTCGATGCTTTGGAATATGGAAAAGGATATACATTGTCTTTAGGCGAGTCAAAGGAAGAGGTACTTATGTCGCAGGATTTATGGTTCCTGATGTGGAAGAGATATTGGCACGCAGAGTGGTTTCTTATAGATACCTATCGGTAGTTGTTGATTTGGGAAGTATCGTCTCCTTGTCACGCTGCTGATGGCTGACGACGCCTGGATTTTTCGAACCTGAGCAAACATAAAAGTATTAAAGTCTTGAATAATTAATGGAAGTGCAAATATGATAATGCCAGCCGTAAATATCCACGAGAAGATAGCACATCCATAATTTCCTGCACCACGATAAACACGCCAGTATGTAGGATAATGCCCTTGCACAACCTGGGTTAGTACTGCTCTCCTGTCGATCATGAGGCTTTCTCTCTCTTATTTACCTGGCTGCTATTATAACGTTTGACGAGGGCATTTCCTAACTGTCAACACTAGTACCGCCTCCCATGAGGCTCTCTTATACGAACTCCAGGAAGAAACCAGCTACCTCAACTATGTCACTGCACAATATGTAGGGGCAAGCGCCTGCACCTTTTTGACCTGATATCACGTAAGTTGTCATGAAGTGCGAAAAAAGCAAGAAGAGGTCTGCTCCAGCGCATCGAAATGGCCTTCTCTGTGGACAGCTCATGACCAAACCGAAACGAAGAATTGTTCGACACGCACCTTGAATTCTGGCAGGACTTGCGAAGGGAGTGTTGCCTTCCCTCGAAAGACGCCGAGCGAGTGATACCTCTTACCCTTTAATGCCAACACCTCAACAGTCTGCGTTCCTGGCTCAGCAATCCAATACTCTGGCACTCCTGCTTGAGCATAGGTCACATACTTCTCATGCCGGTCCATGGTCGCACTTCCTGGCGAGACAATCTCAACAACCAGATCAGGTGCACCCACAATATGGCGATCCTTCAGCTTCCCACGATGTGCTTTCAGCAAGACAACGACATCAGGCTGAAATGTGTCTTCTGGTGCCAGTTCAACGTCAATAGGCGATGTGAATGCTCCCCCTAGACCAGTAGCTCGTAGATAGTCTCGCAAATAGGCAAAGAATTCGCCGACGATCTCTTGATGGGACCAACTGGGAGCAGGTGCCATATACAGAACTCCATTCACAATTTCATAACGGTGCCCATCGTCGGGGAGGGCGGCATAGTCACTGTAGGTCCAGGAGCCTTGCGGAGGCCCTGGAACCCAATCAGCAGGAATAACCATCGGCAGTTTTTCGGTTGTTGACATCTCAGCCCCGCCTTTACCTAGGGAAAAGTGCTATCCATCAGCGAGGATGGAAGCACAGGTAGACGAACGTTACTATAACACAAAGGTACCATACTTTCAGTCGTCTGCCAATCCTCTGTCAAGACTGCCCTATTGGGCTGAGCCAGGGGCATTGAGGAAACCTAACCTTATCCCGGAGGTGACTGTTGCCCGTTTGGCGGCTGCTTTTGCTTCTTGACGTACTCCTCGCGGGCCTTCAGGAACTCTTCCTTTGCCTTTTGCTCGGCGACGATATCGGCGGCTTCGTCTGCCAGGGAGCGCCCTTCACCGTTGCTGCGCCTGCCATGCTGTCCGCCTCCTTCACCACCTTCGCCATCATCGAAGACTTCGCGGGCACGTCCGCCCATCTCGGAAGGGCCGATGACGCCACGCGCCTCTAGCAGGTCAATGAGACGAGCTGCACGGGAGTAGCCGATACGCAGGCGACGTTGCAAGAGCGAGATGGAAGCGCGTTCGTACTCGCGCACGACCCGTTCGGCCTCCTCCAGGAGGTCATCCTCCAGTTCAACATCATCGGAGATATACTCGCTGATCTCCCAGCCGGGTTCTACTACAGGCGGCACGACACCAGCATTCTTTGCATCCTTACCGCGATTGATGAGGGCGGTGTGTTCGGCGTATTGCTGTTTCCAGTAGGTCACCAGGTTATCAACCTCCTCGTCTGCCACGAAAGCTCCCTGGATGCGCTCGGGCTTACCAGCGTCGGCGGGAAGATAGAGCATATCGCCACGGCCCAGCAGGCGTTCAGCGCCGCCCATGTCGATGATGGTGCGCGAGTCGACCGCTGAACTGACCATGAACGAAATGCGCGTGGGAATGTTTGCCTTGATTAGTCCGGTAATCACATCAACGGAAGGGCGCTGTGTGGCGATCACCAGGTGGATGCCTGTAGCACGCGCCAGTTGCGCCAGGCGGCAGATCATACCTTCGATCTCTTCGGGCGCAGACATCATCAAATCTGCCAGTTCATCGATGATAATCACAATGGCGGGCAGGTTCTCGAGTGAGTTATCCCCGCGAGCTCGCCTCTCGAGACGCTGCTTGCGGTAGCCGTCCAGGTTACGCACACCCAACTGTGAGAAGCGGCGATAGCGTTTCTCCATCTCGGCAATGGCAATCTTGAGCAAGGCCACCACCTTCTCGACCTCCGTCACGACGGGGTAAAGCAGGTGAGGAATGCCATTGTACATGACGAGTTCGACCATTTTAGGATCAACCATCAGCATTCGCACGTCGTCGGGAGTGGCCTGCATGAGAATGCTGCCGATGATGGCGTTTATCGAAACACTGTTATGCTCAACTGCGTACCCAACGAACGCATGATTATCGCTGTGAACTTCTATATTAACTGTAGGGGATGTAGTACAACGGATAGCAACTATTTTACGCCACTCATAGCTTTGAGGACAATCAGCGAACTTCTGATCTGCAAGTGGTTGCGCCCGCCTCCAAGCATTCCATTCAGTAGCTGCAAGTTCACCTTGCCTGGACTGTTCTTCTACAGCACAAGCAAGTTTTTCAGCTTTTACCGTAGAGCCAACTCGTTCTTGCCATTCAGCAACCATACGACTGGACCATAACCATGCACCTGCGTGCCCATTATCTCTGTGTCTATAGCTACCTACTATACCAAGGCGCAAAGCAAGCTGACCTATCTGCTGGACAAGGATAGGATTTGCTAAGGTCACATTTACCCCTGCTGTGCGATCAATAGTAGCATCAAACCAGCCATCACAATCAATAAACACTCGTAAAAACAAAGCCACTTGTTCATTAGGTAGCTGGAATACCCAATCTGGTATACGTTTTTGAGTAGCAAGACAGTTTATTCCCCAATCATATACCAATTTAGAGATAGGATTCCCATTTCTCCCTTTGAGAGAGTTCCTGGTAATATAATAGTCAATAGATCTTTTACTCTTGTTTCGAGAGAGCACTAATTTACAATCGTACTCCTTCGCTGCTGCCGCGACCTGCTCGATCATTAAAGGATCAGCGCTAGTAAAGCGTGGCGTTCGGCGGTACGACATACAATCATATCGGTTCAAGCCTCCCTCTGCCAACAGGACAGCACACAAAATCACATCTGCATCACTCCGTGCAGCTGTCCCTCGTTGCTGAAGGATGAGAGGACAAAGGACAACATGTCCATCAAAATTAGGGCGGTTACCACATACACGCAGATCTTTTGCTTGGACCCATCCTGCATTGATGGCCCTTGTACGTCTTGCAGCCTTGCCATCATGCTGGCGTCCAACATGCTGATTTTCGTCAAGACGAGCTGCCCGTAATGGATGTTCTCCTGTGCGGCGGAGAATTACACCATTGTCGAGTTCAATCTCAAAAACCTCTTGAACACCGTTCTCTATAAAGGTTGCAGCTACAGGAGTTTGCTGCATTGTTTGGGTATCAGTGACACCAATGACCTGTACACATTGACCTATCAGTTCTTGCACTTTGACGACTCGTCCATCAGCCAGGAAGACCTGTTCACCATAGGCCAGACACTTGCCAGCCCCAGTTGCGCCCGCAATCAACAAATGCGGCATCCGTGACAGGTCCCCGACGCGCACAATGCCTGCGACATCTTTGCCCAGGGCAACGGTCAATTTTGATTTGGCCTTTGCTGCCAGGTACTCTTTGCTCTCCAGGACTTCGCGCAGGGTCACGAGGCGACTGTTTTTGTTGGGGACCTCAACGCCAACATAAGGGCGGCCAGGGACGGGTGCCTCCATGCGAATGCTCTTGGCTTCCAGGACGAGCGCCAGGTCGCTTTGCAGTGCCATGATGCGACTGACCCGCGTGCGCGTCTCATAGACGATGTTGCCGGTGGCGTCCCGAACGGGAGTCGGCTTGCCCTTTTCATCCAGTTTCATCTCCGCCTTGCCAGTTGGACGAATGCCAAAACGGATGACGGTCGGGCCGATGCTGATGTCCTCCTGTTTCACGTCTGCCTCTACGTGGAAGCTGCGCAGGGTTTCTTGAATGACCCTGGCCAGATTAGCAGTATCATCGCCTAGCATGTGCAGCTTGACCTCTTCGGGGTTGTTGAGCATTCTGATGTCTGGGAGTTTCCAGGGTGGCCCATCCCCCACCTGAGCCTGCGCACCGGCTGCACGAGTGATGACGACTGGTTGTTTATTGCGTGAAGGATTGGGTGAGAGTGGCTCCATTTCGCCTTTGGCTTGATCGAACGGCAACGGCTGCTGACGCGCGCCCTGGACAGCCTCGTTATGCTCCTGCTGGTCCAATGGCTGGACGGGGCGTGATCCACGTGGAACCAGGCCGATCTCCTGTTTATGCAGGTTAATGTCGTTGCGGGGGTCTTCCGCGTCACCGAAATCGGACTCAAAGTCGATGATCTCATCGCCATCCTCGTCTGTCTCGTCTTCGTCGGCTTGTCCTGGTGATGGAATGGCTGAGATTCCAGGACCATAGCGGCTGTATTGGGGACGTTGACCGAGAAAAGGCGAAGGTTTACGAGCGTTGTCTGCTGTTGGCGTTCTCTTGCCTACTCTTCCTGAGAGTACTCGACCGATAAAGCGACCTAGCGAGAGCAGGTGCCCAAATCTTATGCGGAATGTCAGGATAGCGACGATTACGAACAGTCCAATCAACAAGACGTGGCCAAAGAGACCGTTCCAGCCCTCCAATGGGATGACCAACAATGCAGCGACGATGCCACCTGTGAGCCCGCCGAGTAGCAAGTGACTTTCGGCGAGAACTAAAAGCCAGAGCACGGTCAGGCCAACCACCAATGACCAGCGAATGAAGCGTTTGTTGAACATGCCTTCGATGAGGTGAGCAACGGCGAAGGCGATCAAGCCAAGTGCCAGCAGGTAGGCTCCCCAGCCAAAGAAGGTGATGAAGAAGCCGCGCAGACCGTCGAGCAAAGGGAAGGAGCGCAACACAGTCAGCGTAGCAAACAGGAGGAGTGACAAAGCGAGCAGCAGGAGGCTGAGAAAACGTTGCTGGTGGTGCGGTTCCATATTGGCCCAGCCCTGTCGTAGCCAGTCAATGAAACGTGCATCATTGGTAGGAGCCTGAGCAGGCCGGTTGGGTGTGGAGCGTTTTTTCGTTGTCTGTTTGCTGCCCTGGGCTTGTTTTGTAGCAGCCTGTCCGCGCGGGCTTTGTTTGGCTTTGGTCGCCGGTGTAGGTATAGGACCGGAACGTTGCTCGACACGCATACTTTCCGAGCCAATGCTTCCGGCTGCCCGGCTGACACGCGAGGCTCGCTGTGCGATATCTGCGTTTACGCCCGGTCCCACCCGCCCATTCTGCCGCCTGCGTTCACTTCTGTGGCTGTTGCTTGTGCCGTTGTCTGAGTCGCTGCCCGCCATACCTGCCATAGCTCGCTCCTTTGTGCCGCTTGCGCACTGAAAAGATACCCGTATCATAGCCCAGATGTTCCAAGAGTGCAAGGGGACGACCTGGCAGGGGCATTACCTGTCCCCCAGACAGGGTCCCCTGCCACTACATTTTTGCGCCCCCAGGTGCTTGGTGTGGCATAATAAATCTGTAAGAACAGAACGCGAGGGGAAATGGTTGTCCTCAACACATAACATAACGAATCACGAACAAGGAGTGGAGATTATGAGCACTGAGCTAGAGAAGACGACTGAAAATAAGGGACTGGAAAATGTGGCTTTGAAGAACTTAAAATGGCCTACTTCTAGACCAGGCCCCCAGGTAACGCAACCTCCACCGGGGCAAATACTGCTACCGACTCGTACGGATCAGGTGGTCGAGATTGATTATGACCAAGAACGCGGCGTGCCCAGTGTTCAGAGTCCGGCACGCTGATTGCCGGATCCGTCGTTGAAGGAGAATGTCTCAGCGGATCTGCAAGCCTCAATGTAAGAGGCAAAAGCTGTCTCAAAATGTAGGATTCATGTTATACTATGTGTAATGTATCCATCGCATTGATGTAGTCGAGAAAGGAAAGAGGAGCTATCAGTCAGGTACTGCATGTCAATATACCTACTCCACTCGGTCACCTGGAGGGGATTCTGAAACCCGAAGAGGCGGAAGCTACTCCCCTGCACGCGGCGCTCGTCTGTCATCCGCACCCGCTCTATGGTGGCACGATGCACAACAAAGTGGTCTTCAAAGTAGCGCAGACGTTGCAATGGCTTAACATACCGGCATTGCGCTTCAACTTCCGTGGCGTCGGGCATAGTACGGGAACTTACGATGAAGGCCGTGGCGAAATGGACGATACACGCTATGCGTTGGATTTCCTGAGCCGTCGCTATCCTGGTCTGCCGGTTGTACTGGCAGGCTTCTCATTTGGTGCATATGTGGGGCTGCGTGTGGCCGCCATCGATGATCGTGTGCAAGCCATGATTGGTCTGGGCGTACCTGCCCGCTCATTCAATGGCGATGTGTTGGCAGGCTCCCAGAAACCCAAACTGATCATTCAGGGGACCGATGATGAGCTTGCACCCTACGAGCAGACGGCAAAGTGGTTCGAGCAAGTGCCAGCGCCAAAAAGCATGGTGGCGGTGCGTGGAGCGGATCACTTCTTCCAGGGCCACCTGGACGAGGTACAAGCAGTTATCGTCGAGTTTATACACAAACTGTCCGGTTCTGCCTCATACGCCTCGACGTAAACTCTCACCTATTTGAGCGGTATCTCAAGTGGCGTTCTGAATGTCTGCAATTTCATCACCGTGATCCTAAGCAGAAGGAATTTAATGTGGGAGAATCGATCAGAAATGGAGTATCACTGGAGAAACTTAAAGCAGAGATTGCGAAGTGTGATGTGTTGTGCGCCAACTGCCATGCGATTGAGACACAAAACGAACGGTACAGGAGGAAGGGAATACGCTTCTAAAAGTGGAGCCGATGAGAGGAATCGAACCTCCAACAGCCGCTTTACAAAAGCGGTGCTCTGCCATTGAGCTACATCGGCATGAAAACAGTATACCACAGGAGGTCAAGATCAGGGCGCAGAGCGCAGAGGGTCTAGTCTATAATTCCTTCCATCTCGTCTTTGAGGTCGCGCATCATTAACTCCGGCACGGCCTTACGGGGGTCCAGTCCTTCAAAAAGGACAAGGCCGAGTTGTTCGGTGATGGGCATCTCAACATGATAGCGTGCCGCCATTTGCAATGCGGCCTTTGTGGTAGAGATGCCTTCCGCTACAGTATGTGTCGAGGCCAGGATCTGTTCTAGCTTCTCACCCGCTGCCAGGCGTTGCCCAAGCTGGTGGTTGCGGCTCAAGGAACTGGCACAGGTGGCAATCAGGTCACCAATGCCGGCCAGGCCAGAAAAGGTGAGGGGATGGGCACCGGCAGCGATCCCCAGGCGTGCGATCTCAGCCAGGCCGCGTGTGATGAAGGCAGCCTTTGCATTCTCACCATAGCCCATGGCGTCATTAAAACCTGCACCGATGGCGATGATGTTCTTGAGTGCACCACCCAATTCAACGCCTACCACATCATTTGCCGTATAGACACGATAGCGCGAGGTATTGAGCATTGAGCGAGCATGTACAGAGGTCTCCTGCTCATAAGCCGCTACAACGGCAGCCGTGGGCTTCCCTTCCGCTACTTCACGCGAAATATTGGGGCCACTGAGTGCGGCAACGCGCTTGTGCTCTTCTGGAAGTTCCTCACAGATGATCTCTGTCATACGTTTGAGGCTATTAACCTCAATACCTTTGCTGGCGCTTACGAGCAGGGTCTCTTGGGCGACGTAGGGAGCAAGTAAACGCAGGTTCTCACGCATACGCTGCGATGGGGTTACAAGAAGCAGCATGTCTTTGTTCTGGGCGGCCTGGGCAATATTGGAGGTCACATTGAGCGTCTCGGGGAAATGAAAGCCGGGCAAAAAAACGGTATTCTCACGTCGCTGTTGCATCTCTAAGGCCCGCTCAGGTCGATGCTCCCACAGGGTGATTGCGCTGCCTTCGCGTGACAAGAGCAAGGCCAGCGTGGTACCCCAGGCACCACTGCCAATGACGCCAACCGATACCATAGATCTATCTCTCCTCATCTAGATACAGAACAACACTGTCATGCTGAGCGCAGCGAAGCATCTCTCTGCCCATCGAGACAGACCCTTCGCTGCGCTCAGGGTGACAATCGCAGCAGTAAGGATACAGTCTCCAGAAATAAATTCATTTTAGCATAGGAGAGGAAGGGTCGAAATGCACGCTTTCCGTTTTTCGCCTGCCGACCAGGAATATGGAGTTAAAGAGCGAATAAACAGAGAGGACATAAAGACACATGAATATCGACAAGCAGCTTGAAAACATCCTGGCAGATTTAGGAGTAGTGATGGAAAGCCCAAAGCATGAGCAATACGATGAGAACTCCATTCCAGAGGTCTCTATTTTTCAGGCTTCGCGTGACCACTATGGGGTCTTCTATCGCCTTGATATCATCGAACAGACGCCACAACTGCGCATTATGGTGCCCGTCGAAAATGGCGCATTGAAGATGGAGATGTACCTGGTGCATATGAGTGAGCAGGCACCCATTAAAAATTGGCCCAGCTGGTTCTCGTCTCTGGCTACCTATCGTGGGAGTCCTGCCTTTGAGCGCGGACGCGAGGCAGCACAGCAGCATCTCCTCTACGCCGTCGCAGAGATGATGAAGCAGCTCTTTTGGGCGGGCGATCTGGGTAGCATGTGCTTCCCCGCAGAAATTGTTGTGTATCGCCTGATGTAAGGGCTACCACCCTTGCCCCTACTCGATACTTGCCTCCATGGCATCGGGTATGCTATGATTCCGACAGTAGAGTGCCGATTTATCGAGCACGTACGCAGGACAATCGGATCAGTGACCCTGTCCCGTGAACGGGACGGGCTTGTGTAGTAGAATTAATTCTACTACACAAGCTCTAGCTGACCAGACTCGTGGCATCCAGCTGATCGCGGCTGGGTGAGGATTGAAACAAACATGACTGATAATCTCGACCTGGTAGGCAGAGCCGCAATGGAGCATTTATCGCTCAAGCATGCAGCACGGGAACGCGCGTTGCCCAAATCTCGTGCTGCTATTCGCTATTGTGCAAATAGTATCCGTGCGACTCACCGCCAGGAGTTCCGCGTTGCAGAGGAACTGGCTTCACAGGCATATGCTTTGCTTGTAGAAATGAGCAATGACCTGCGCGACTATCAAGATGTCTTCTACGCGGGCTTCGTACAAGATGCCCACAAAGAATATGCCGAAGCCGTCACCTTCGCCGCCCTCGTTCAGCATCGTCCCTTACCTACGGCCTCCGAACTCTCTATTGGCTGGGCGGCCTATCTCAATGGGCTGGGAGAAACTGTTGGGGAACTCAGGCGCCACCTGTTAGACCAGTTACGGCACATCACAATTGAGAGTGAGTCTGAGTCCGTAGTCCCCCGATTTATCGTGGGGAATTCAGATAATGACCAGTTGCGGCACGGCACGATTGAGAGTTGTGAGTCGCTGTTGGATCATATGGATGACATCTATGCTCTCTTGACCACCATCGATTTCCCCGATGCTGTGACCTCCGGATTACGGCGCACAACTGACGCAGCAAGGGGTGTTCTAGAGAAGACACGCGGTGATCTGACCACGGCGGTTGGACAAGCTCAGTTGCAGCAGACTATGCGTGCCCTGCAACAAGAACTCCATCATCCACTACCGCCCATTGCATAAGTAGGGGCCGATTTATCGTGCCCACCGCCGATTTATCGGCCCGCTCAGGAGCATATAGACAATTATGCAAAAAAAAGGTTCGCACAATAACGGCTCGGTCTCCGTTCCTAAAGTTGTCACCGCTGACTCGGTGCAAGCCGAAGAAGTACCTACGATCCCACTGGGATCACTTCAGACCATCAACGCACTTCAGCCCGAAGTCTCTATACACCCAGTCACTTCCACCCAAGCAGTGAATCTACCTACACCCCTGGTTGTACAGCCATCGGAGTATCGACGTAGTCTTTCTGAGTGGCTAAATGCCTGGTGGGATGGCATCCGCCCTTTCTATTTAGCTCTACCCCTGCTTCCTGTTGTAGTTGGTAGTACTCTGGCCTGGACACAAAGTATCTCACCAGCCACCCCTTTTGGACATTTTCACCTTCTCCATTTCCTGGCTACCCTCATCGCCGTCGCCGCCCTTCAAGTAGGAGCGAACCTTGTCAATGACTATTACGACGATCTGAGAGGCGTAGATACAAGTAACCAGCTCGGTCCTGGTGGCCTAATTCAGCAAGGCCTTGTCTCACCAGAACAAGTCCTCGCCACCGGGCTCTTTGCATTGGCGTTAGGTGCCCTCCTCGGTGCAATTGTAGCGTTTTCGGGTGGCCTACTCGTCTATGCCTTTGGTCTCGTTGGACTCCTCTGCGCCTTTTTTTATAGTGCGTCATCCCGCTCGCTCTCGGCGCTGTCCCTTGGGGAATTAATTTGTTTTGTCATCTTTGGCCCATTGATCACACTAGGTGCATATATGGTGCAGATAGGCCATATCGATCGTATTGTGCTCGTCTACAGCATCCCCCTCGGCCTCTTGGCAATGGCCATCATTCTTCTCAACGATATGCGCGACATTGAAGATGATGCCCAGGCCGGCAAATACACTATTGCCTCATTACTCGGCTTACAGTTGAGTCGCCTATTCTGCCTCGGCTTACTGCTGGTGGCCTATACGATTATCGTGGCATTGGGCCTGCCACATGCTGCCCCACATATTCTCCTCATCACGCTGTGGACACTGCCCACCTTGGTCATAGTAATCTCAGGTATGCTGCGCACAGATACTCCTGCGGGCTTGCATCTGGTCATGCACCAGGCCATCAGACTCGAAGTGTACTTCACCCTCTCGCTTGTGCTGGCACTGATCATTTCTGCGGTCTGGCCTGTTCTTCCTCACCTTCCAACGATTGTGCTACCGTTTTAATGGGGAAGAAGCAGGGGTCCAGGGGCGGCAGCCTCCTGGCGGAGCGCGAGGTGTCCTTGCTCCCTTCCATCTCCCTGCCGCCGAAGGCGGCACACGGGGACTTTGCAACAGCCTTGCCCAGGGAACAGCAAACCATTTACAAGCGTATCACACTGTGTTATACTGCGGGTGAGACGGAGGCCAGCGATGTGGGCCAATGCAGTGAAGCGGTTATCGCCGGGCTATCCTACAGCGCAGCGTTCGCGCTTGTTTCAGAAGGAGGGTTCCTATGCCCGCATGGGAAGAAGAACTGGCTATGCTCCTGAGTGAGCTAGGGGTAACACAGGAAGAACCCAAGGCTCGCCTCCAACCAACGCGCAAGCGGGTGCGCAGTGACGTCAAATGGCGCGAGCAGGCAGTAGACGATTTATTTTGGCAGGAGGACAATGTAGAGGATGATGATGCCTGGCTAGATGACCTGGTCCTGATGCGGCTTGAGGTCGAGTCCATCGTCTCGCAAGTGATCCGCCTGATGCAACGTGGCAACCTGGACAACTCCTCCAAGCAAGACGTGCTGGCGGTCTTGCACGCCCTCCGCCGCCGCTCAATAGCAGCACAGCAAGCAGCCTCCAGTGACGAAGCCCACTTAGAATATTCCCACCACTTAGAATATTCCCACCACTTAGAATATTCCCACCACTTAGAATATTCGACTGCAATGTTACACCTCTGTCGCCTGGTGCTGCGCCTCAGCGAATCTGCTATCGAAGACCTCTAATTTCTATTTTTCACTAACTCCTCGGGACTCCTTGTCACCTACAGTGCCGAGCAGTCCTGAAGAGTTATTTTTTTCATTGCGGCTCCCCCTTCCTTTTTGACGTAGAGTGCCGATTTATCGAGCACGTACCGACTGCCTGTAGCTCCCCTCAGCGAAGCTTGCGCAGCGCGTTTAAATCCCTCGTGGGAGTCGGTATCATCAAACTCATCGTCGTCGTCTATCATCTTTTTTCCTTGACATAGAATGATCTAAGCTGACATACTTTGATTAGCCAGACTGCCGCAGCGGGTCTGGATCATCAAACTATTGTTTGCGTGCCCATTGAACACTGGTGACACGCATCGAATTTTGACAGAGTAGACAAAGGAGGAGTTGACATTTGAAAACAGACAATCACAACAATGTAGTGGTGCCCCTTGCGGGTACCAGGCCTTGGCCCCGTGTGGGACTGCTCATATTTACCCTGCTAGGCCCGATTGTGAAGCCACTCGTTGCCAGCATACGTCAGCGTTCACAGTCCCTACAGGATACTGCGCCAAAAAAACTACAAACTGCACAGGCGACAGCTCGTCAACGGTTTGATGAGTTGGTGCAGGCCAGTCGGCAGCTTGCAGTTGAGCGAACTCAACTGGTACAAGAGCAGGCCGATCAGTTGCAGATGCAGGCGCAGCAGCTAAGCAAAGCCTTAAGCGAGAATGCCCGGCAGAGCCGCAAAATTGCAGAACAAATCCGCAAAACGGGTGGTGACTTGAGCCGGGACCTGATTAAGCGTGGTGAGCAATTGACGGATGAACTTTCGGAGCGTAGCAATAAGCTCGTAGAACGTAGTAGCCAGGTAACACAGGACCTGGCAAAGCGTAGCAAGAAGGCAGCCAATGTGCTGGCCGAACGCACTGACGGACTGCTGGAGCCTGTACGACAACGCAGCGGCACGTTCTGGACTGTGTTAGGCTTTAGCATTGGTCTTACTGCTGCTCTCGTTGCGACCTATATATTTGTACGACAGCAGTTGCTAAAGTCGGCGACTGATCTAGATGAGCAGATCGAGCTACCACAAAATGGGCATCCAGTGCAGACCACTACTGCCGCAGAGCCATCGGCTCAACCTACAAAGGTAGAGTAGACCAAGTTTGATGATCGCCTGCGGCGCTAATCAAAGCTAACCTGGCGACAGCCGGGTTAGCTTTGATTAGAACCGGCTTGCCGGTTATCATCAAACTTGTACTGATCTGGTACGGTTCCTTCTGCAAAGCCTTCATTCACAATGTCACGTTTGACCAGATAGCGCAAAAACTCTAGCTGTCGCTCTGCCCTAGGGGTGGGGGAAATACTGGAGGTAGATGCCTCTCTGGCTTTCTCTATCGGTGTGGCTGGGAGCGAGGGAAACGTTGTTTCAGTGCGCTCTTCCAACAGCGGAGGAGAGGGCTGAACGATGCGTTCGGGCCATTCCTCAATGGTTGAGCGGCGGGGAGCAACTCCATCAATTGTTGATCTCGCTGTCATTTCCTGTGCGGCTCCCTTGTTCAAGGAACCAGAGGTATGAAGATATTCCGTCTTAGGCGACGGTCGCCAGGGCCACCAGGCGAACATTTTGCCTAGCCATTGCTTGATTGCTTGCGTGATCATTTGAGGTTTCGCCCCTGTAGTCCCCCGATTTATCGTGGGGAATTCATATAATGAAACTGATACCAATCACGCACTATAGTTGCTCAACGGTTCAAATGCTAGTGAAAGACGTAATGAATACTTGGCGAACACTTAGAATTATAGCAAAGGGGCAAGAAAAGCGCAAGGCCAAAGGATACAGACCCACGACGGTCGACCCAAGAGCTTGCAATTTCGTTGCTCACATGCCATAATGAAGGAGGTTGGGCCGTAGGGGCGGGAGTGGTGTGGATGAGGAGCGGGGGAGCTTGCCTCCGTCCATGTCTCCATTAGAGTGCAATCATGGCAAAGGGCAAAAAAACAAGATTTTGTAGGTATCCCCTTTGCCTTTTCTTTTTTTGAGGTATCAGGCCATGCGCATGCGTTATCGGTATGTCACCTATCGCTATACCGATGGATCACAGCAGCAGTTAGAGCGCCACTATCGCCAACTACTGCAAGATGCGTTACGACAAAGTCAAGAAACGATCATCCAGCGCTCGGCGTCGTGGCGACCCATGGCCGATATCGGCGAGTCGGCAGAGATGATAACGGTGAAAATTGAACTCGCCGGAATGAGTGAAGAAGAGATTGATGTTATCCTCTATGAGGATGCTCTCGTGGTAAGTGGCGAAAGACATGATGATCACGAGCACAAGCAGAACCTCTCCTATCACGAAGCGCAGATCCGCTACGGCCCATTCCGCTTTGAGGTACTAATTTACTCACCCATTGACCGCCAAGCAGTAACGGCTCGCTACGAAAACGGCTTCTTGTGGGTAGACTTGCCCAAGTTACTTGAAAACAAGCCAGAACGTATACCTATGCAACAGGGTACGGCGAAGGAATAAGATAATTTGATTGATCGAGAAGGGTGTATGCAGAAAGATCGAACTGATCAAGAGTTGAGGGGCACACGGGACACAGGACAGAGAGAGTCGGTAGAGGAAAAACCTTCTGTCGTTGTTCCAGACGAACTCAACCACATTGATGAAAGCACAAAAGACGATTCCGACGAGGATCGGGATAGAGAGCAAACTCACGATGAAACTGCTTCCGGTGAGCAAGAGCCAGGCAGCAGCGAGGAAGGTGAGGAGGAGCATGCGAGAATTCCCGATATCTTGCCTGTCTTGCCACTCAAGGATACTGTTGTGTATCCTCTCACCATGCAGTCACTTGCTGTAGGCCAGGAACGCTCTATTCACCTGATTGACGATGTGATGCGCAGTAATCGCCTGGTCGTGCTGGTGGCGCAAAAATCACTCGATATAGAGCAGGCAGGGCCAAAAGATATCTTCAAAATAGGCACAGTATCGCGTGTTGTGCGGATGATTCGCATGCCGGATGGCAATGTGCAATTGGTAGTGCAGGGTCTGGAACGTGTCGCAATTGGCGAATTTACGCAGGAGAAGCCCTATCTTGTGGCGCGCGTGACGGTCATGCCGGATGTGCAGGAAGAAGATAACGAGACCGAGGCAATCAAACGTAACGTGATCAACTACTTCCAACGGCTGGTCGCGCTTGTGCAGTATATGCCTGAAGGAGTTGCTGCAGCGGCATTGAACCTGGAAGAGGCACGCCAGGTTGTCTATATGATTGCTACCTTCGTGCAAATGGAGCTGGAACAGCGTCAGAAGCTGTTGGAAATCGACTCGGTGCGTGCCAAGCTACAAGAGTTGAGCAGTTACCTGACACACGAGCTTGAAATACTTGAGCTTGGCAAGAAAATTCAGACCAGTGCACAGGAAGAGATGACCAAGGTGCAGCGGGAATACCTGCTGCGCGAACAACTCAAGGCCATTCAGCGCGAATTAGGCGAGGAGAACGAAGAGCAGGCCACTGTCAACGAGCTACGCAGGAAAATTGATGAAGCCAGGATGCCAGAAGAGGCACTGAAAGAGGCTAGTCGAGAACTTTCTCGTCTTGAGAAAATACCCAATGTTTCACCTGAGTACAGTATCATCCGCACCTACCTGGAACTGCTGACGAGCCTGCCATGGAGCAAGAGTACGGGTGAGAGGATCGATGTACCACGGGCACGCCAGGTGCTTGACCAGGATCACTATGACCTGGAGAAGATAAAGGAGCGCATTCTGGAGTACCTGGCTGTGCGTCGCTTGAAGGAAGAGCGCACAGCCCAGCGCGAGCAAGCGCAGCGGGAGGCTGAGACTGAGACTGAAGCAGGTGAGCGACACTCGACGCAGCCACTGCAGTCGGCAGAAGCGACGCGGCAGATCAACCGCGAGCCAATTCTGTGTTTTGTTGGTCCTCCAGGTGTAGGCAAGACTTCGCTAGGACAATCTATAGCGCGAGCACTGGGACGGAAGTTTGCACGCATGTCCCTGGGCGGTATTCGCGATGAGGCTGAGATTCGCGGCCATCGCCGTACCTATATTGGAGCGATGCCAGGACGCATCATCCAAACGCTACGGCGGGTCGAGTCCAACGATCCGGTGATTATGTTGGATGAAGTGGACAAAGTCGGAGCCGACTGGCGTGGTGATCCTTCCTCGGCTTTGCTGGAGGTGTTGGATCCCGAGCAGAACTACAACTTCCGCGATAACTACCTGGATCTGGCGTTTGACCTGTCCAGGGTGATGTTTATTGCTACAGCCAACTCCCTGGAGCCGATTCCACCGGCGTTGCGCGACCGTATGGAGGTCCTGGAACTCTCGGGCTATACCGAGGAGCAGAAGCTGCATATTGCTCGCAACTACCTGCTGCCCAAGCAGTTGGAAGCGAATGGGCTGAGCAAGGATGAGTTGACCCTGGACGATGAGACGCTGCGCCGCATCACGCGAGATTATACACGCGAGGCGGGGGTACGCAACCAGGAACGTGAGATCGGTTCACTGTGTCGCAAGGTAGCCAGGCAGGTGGCAGAAGGTCGGGACACACCAATTCATGTCACTGCAGAGCAAATTCCTGAATACCTGGGACAGCAGCGATTCTTCGAGGAGGTGGCTGAACGTATCGATCGTCCAGGTATTGCGACCGGGCTTGTGGTGACGTCGGTGGGCGGTGAGATTAACTTCATCGAGGCGGCTGCGATGCCTGGAAAGGACGGTCAATTAACATTGACCGGGCAATTGGGGGATGTGATGAAGGAGTCGGCGATAGCGGCGCTGAGTTACGTACGCTCCAACGCGGAGGCGCTAGGTCTGCCTCCTAACGTCTTTGAGGGTCAGCAGGTGCATATTCACGTACCGGCAGGGGCTATCCCTAAAGATGGGCCATCAGCTGGCGTGACGATGGTGACGGTGCTTGCCTCGCTGGCAAGTGGTCGCAAGGTGCGCTCTGATGTGGCCATGACAGGCGAAATTACGCTACGTGGCAAAGTGTTGCCAATAGGTGGTACAAAGCAGAAGGTGCTGGCGGCCTATCGCTCGGGTATTCGCACGGTCATTCTGCCCAAGAAGAATGAGCAGGACCTGGCAGAGGATTTGCCTAAAGAGTTGCGCGAGCAGATGAAGTTCGTGTTTGTGTCCGATATTAAGCAGGTATTGAATGCTGCACTTATGCCAGGGCTGAAGATGGCACAGGAGAAAGACGAGGAAGACCACCAGGCCAAGACAAAGAGACGCAAAGGCGAGAAGGCTGCTGCAAAGGCGTAACCTAAATTAATCTCTCATCCGCCCGCGAAGGGCGGATGAGAGTTTTGTCTGGTAAACAATCCCCTGCCTTTGATTAGCCAGACTGCCTGTAGCTCCCCGATTTATCGTGGGAGTCTGGATCATCAAACTATTGGTAGATAGGCTGGGTAGCGAACTCACGCACCAGGTTATTGAAATGGGTTGCCTGCTCATCCTGAGGCTGCTGGTTGCAGTTGTCCAGAATGCGGATATCGATGCCAGGGTTCACACGCTTGAAGGCATCGGCTGCCTCTGATGGTGTCTGCGTCCCTTGGCGCCCCCATATGGCCACAATTGGGCGTTGCAATCGCTCCAGCGCCTCGTGTACGTCCATGGTCAGGTGGTGACTGAGGAACGACGCGGCAGGAAAGTGGCTATGCGGTTGATGTGCACTGGTAAAGATATACTCCACCAGGTCATCGGTGACCATACCAGGGTTATAATATCCTTGCCGGTCATAGTTGGTGCGAATAGCTCGCCGGGTGGTGAGCATGTTATAGATGAATTGACCAACGATAGGCGTGCGTAGCACAAACTTCCAAGCAGTATTGATGGGGCCAGGTACAGCCTCCTGCAATATTGTTGTGGGTGGCGTTACAAGCACAAGACGCTCGAAGAGTTGTGGACGGCGATAGGCATTCGCGATGACGTAGGCGCAGGGCAGGCCATGTGCTACGACAGTGGTGGCCTTGCCAACCACCTCTTTGATGAAGTTGCCAATGAGATCGGTAAAGGTTTCAGCAGTATAGTCAATGTTCGGACGATCAGAGATGCCAAAGCCCAGTAGATCGATGACGTAGACGTGGAAGTGCTCCGCCAGCACGTCAACATTCTTGCGCCATTCGTAAGAGGAAGCGCCTGGGCCAAAACCGTGAATGAGCAGCAGGGGCCTCGCGTCGCGGTCGCCCTTGACCTTATAGAATACGTCACCGTATTTCCATGAATAGCGACGCTCCTCGCCTGTCAATATTGTGTCAAGCTGACCTGCTTGTGATTCAATGACCTTATTAGCAATAGCCATCGTCCCGAAGGTACCACCAACGACCAGGCCGGTGGTGAGTAGTTTCCCTGTAAAGTTCATATTCGTCTCCTGTTCACTTTAGGGCCAAGCAAACCTTTTTTTGCCTTCCATCACTATCCTATCCTGCTCATCCAAATCCTACAGTCAGATGTACCTATGCTTTGTGCTTCGTTTCGCTCCTCTCCAATAAACCAGGGCGACCGCAAGGGCCCACCCAGCCACCCTTCACCGCACTCGCCCCTACTCGATACGGCTCTGTCACTCTCGAGATCACTATAACATGCAAGAATGAGATGGTGCAAATGGTGTAAACCAGGATGCCCGCATCAGAAACGATTGACGAATGAGGAAGGACGTGCTACTATCATGCTAACAGATGACCACAATGACGCATGGGGCGGTGATGAAACGGTAGACATTGGAGACTTAAAATCTCCTGAGCGAAAGCTCGTGTGGGTTCGAGTCCCACCCGCCCTACTCTCCTTATACGCAAAACCCGATTTGAAGAATTTCAACGAGGAGGAAAACAACATGAGTGATTTTAAGAACATGCCAGAAACCTACTGGAAAGAAAAGTTGACCCCTGAACAATATAAGGTCTGCCGCCAGAAGGGAACGGAACGTCCTTTTACTGGAGCACTGTACAACAATCATGAAAAGGGGATGTACGAGTGTGTGGCCTGTGGGCAGCCATTGTTCTCTTCTGATGCCAAATTTGACTCAGGAACGGGCTGGCCTAGTTTTGAGGATCCGGTGAATCGGGAACACATAGAATTGCATGAGGACAATTCGTTCTTCATGACACGGACAGAGGTGGTCTGCAAACATTGCGGATCACACCTGGGACATGTCTTCAATGATGGCCCACGAGAGACGACCGGCATGCGGTATTGTATCAATTCCGTTGCACTCAACTTTCGGCCTGACGAAGAAGAGCACCAGGAAAACCTGTCTGGTCGTTCATAAGCATGTAAAAAGCGTCTTGTGTCAGCGGAAAAAAGGAAGAAGGTCGCGCTTTCTAAAAGTGCGACCTTCCGCTATTTTGATTGGTTATGCGTAACTACTCAGGGCTCCATTTTTGCGTCTGTGAAGATATTGTAACATATGTATGAGCCTCCCCTGTTGTTTTATGAAGAAGTATTCATAATCTGGCTGGAATTCCGGACAGTTCCATATCGTTAGTGGGGGCCGATAAATCGGCGATGGGCACGATGAATCGGCCCCTACAAGCAATTCATACAACCATCAGTACTTGCCACTTGCTACTTAGGCGCTCTCATGTTACACTGCCTGCAAGAGATTACAACTTTTTTAGTGACCGCTCGTAAGTATGCATATAAGGTGCCTATTGGCCTTTTGTGGATACTAACTGAAAGAAGATGTTCTATTCTTCGTTATGAACAGTAACCCGCCTGTGTGCAGGTACTGGCAGGAATAGGAACAAAGAAAAAGATAGCGAGCGGTGATATAATATGGAATCGACACTAGACGCTTCAAATATGCTGGGAGTTATCGGATCGCTGGCACAAGCAGCACCAGTACCAGCGCGCAAGACACGGCGCAGCCGTGTAGCTGCGGCAGCAAGAGGTGCGCGGGATATTTCGAGCGCAGACGGATCGAGTAGTTGCCAGATAGCGGTAGGGGGACAGAGGACATCCGTAGAGTATGCACAAGAGGCAATTGTGGAGGCGATGAGCGATACAGAGCTTGTCGAGCTAGTGCTTGCCAGTGATCAAAACGCTTTCGCAGTGCTCGTCGAGCGATATAAGGACGCTGTACAGAATCTTTCGTATCGTATGTTGAGCAATACAACGGAAGCGGAAGATGTCACGCAAGAAACATTCGTGCGAGCTTATACACAGCTTGCCACATATAAACCTGTTCACAAATTCAGCACCTGGTTGCTCTCGATCGCATCACACCTGGCAATCGACCAACTTAGACGACGACGATTCCTGACGCTGCCGCTTGAAGATGTGCCATTTCTGGAATGGGTTGCTGATGTGGGCGCAGGCCCAGAGCAATCTGCGTTGGAGAGTGAGCAACAGGACGACATACAGCAGTATTTGCAACGATTACCAGGCAAGTACAGGGCGGTGATTGTGTTGCGTTACTGGTATGACTTCTCATACGAGGAGATTGCCACGGCGCTCAACCTGACGCCCCCGCTGGTCAAGGCACGCCTCCACCGTGCGCGTGAACTTTTGGCGCGTTACATGAAACAGAATATACCAGAGGAGGAGCGGATCAATGCGCTGCCAAGACGTTAAACTCGCCCTGGCTGCGCAACGTGACGATGAGTTGGCGCAGTCAGATGTCCTGCTGCTAAGAGAACACCTGAAGCAGTGTCCAGGTTGCCGTGCTTACCAACAGCGCCTGCAGTGCCTGGACAGGCTGTTTCGCACAGCCACTTCTTATGAGCAATCGCGCATATCTACTGAGCGTATTATGCTGGCAGTCCAGCAGCAAAGAAGGATCACGCAACAGCTTGAGGATCTACGCATGCAACAGCGTTCGCGCATAGCACAATTGCGTATCGTTGGTCCATTGTTAGCTGTAGTGGCAATGCTTGCCCTGGGAAGTGTCCCGGTTTTGCTGTTCACCCTTGCCATTGTCCAGCCTGACCTGATGGTGAAGACGCTGACATTGTTAAGCGACGGAGTAGGCGCACTGATCGTCTTTGCACAATATCTACAGGCGGGGCTGACGTTGGTCACGCGCAATAGTTGGCTTTTGTCACCGACAGCCTTTGTCCTGGTGGTCATGATGGGGATGTGGCTTCGCTTGATGCGTCATCCACAAGAGGCGTAGATGGTGAAGGTCATGGTCAGCCGACCATGATAGGGAGTTCCAGTATGTTAAAAGCCAGTGGAATACGATGGTTTGCTTTGCTTGTGTTCATCCCATTCTTTGTGGTGGGTATAGGCGAAGAAGTGCAGGGGCAGAGCCAGTTACCCCGCCCCTGGGTCACACCCAGGGTTCTGGCTGCTGATAGGCATGTAGAAGTAAGTTGGGACGAATGTAGCAACGGATACCATGGACCATTTTTGGGTGGGACGGTCGTTGTAGATACCAATCAGCTGGTATGCAATGATCTCACCGCCTTTGGTGGAACAGTGGTGATTAACGGTGAAGTGCGCGGGGATGTAGTTGTTTTTAGCGGGAATATCGTGATTGCCGGAATAGTGGATGGGAATGTTGATGTGTATGGCGGCACGGTTACCTTACAAAGTAGCTCCCATGTGCATGGTGATATCAACCTCTATGCAGGGGACTGGACGCGGGGTAATGGTGCGCAACTGGATGGTGCGGTTATTTACCATACCAGGCATGTGGGGTGGTTATTGTTGGGTGGTGGTGAGTTTAGTTTTCCTTTTTGGCCTATCCTGACATGGGTGGCATTGGGTCTCTTGCTCACCTGGTTACTTCCTGAACATGTGATGTTCGTGCGTGCAACGGTTGTCAACAAGCCACAACGTAGTTTGCTCATCGGGCTACTGAGTGCGCTGCTGACCCTACCTGTACTGGTAGTCTTAATTGCACTCATTCTAACTATTCCGGTGGCAATTATAGTAGCATTAGGACTTATCGCAGCATGGGCATTAGGAACAGTAGCGATTGGCTGGGTGGTTGGCGAACATCTGGTACGCCTGGTAGCCCCCCATCGCAACAAGCGCCCCGTACAGGTGGTAGTAGGTCTGACAGTGCTGGTGCTGGCAGGGTCACTCCCCTATATTGGTTTTTGGATTAGTATTGGAGCCGGGTTGTTAGGGTTGGGTGCCGTCTTCTTGAGCCGTTTCGGTACGCGGCTCTATAGTCAACCCAAACGACCACTTACCTTCTAAGAAGGGCTGTTTGTAGGTGAATATGAGCATTGATGTTGAACTTACAGACCTTGCCTATGGGGGCGACGCCGTAGGCCGATATGAAGGTCGTGTACTCTTCGTCCCTGGCGGTATTCCAGGCGAGCGAGTACGTGTGGAAATTGTCGAAGAACGCCGCGGACATGCACGCGCTGAGCTTTTGGAGATTCTGCGCCCCGCACCGGAGCGGGTCGAACCTCTCTATCCCTTGCTTACGGATTGTGGCTGCCAATGGCAGCATATTGCTTATCCGGCACAATTGACCTGGAAGGCGCATATTGTCCGTCAACTCCTGGTGCGTATTGGGAAGCAACCCGATGCACTTGTCCATCCCACCCTTGGCATGCCAGCAGGAACTTCGCCCTGGCACTATCGCAACCTTGCTCAATTTGCGGTAGGCCCGGCAGGTGAGGTAGGGATGAGGCATACAGAGAGCCACGACGTAGAAGATCTCGAAGATTTTGCTTTATTTCATCCTGCCCTGGATATGGTCTACCAGCGTGTACGTGCCAAGCTGCTCGATTATTTTGGCGAAACGATCGGCGAAATGATTCAAGGCTTTACCATTCGTGGGGCCATTGGCGCAGTTGGCACAGCAAACGTGGCGGGCACGGCGACGCCAGCAAAAGCCGTTCCGGCGCTGATCAGTCTGCAAGCAAGGCCAGGCTCGGTCATTGAGGCACCACAACAACTGGCGCAGGAACTGATTACGACCGCTCCCGGCATCGTTGGCGTCGTGATTGAGCGTGTCGGTGGGCGCTATGGTCGTGTGGTCGCAGGACAGGAATTCTTAACCGATGTCGTGCTCGGTCGCCGCTTCCGCACGTCTACAGACTCTTTCTTCCAGGTCAACCTCGTGCAGACCGCGGTTCTGGTCGAGCGTTCGCTAGCCTTGCTAGAACCACAACGTTCCGAGGTCGTCCTGGATGGCTATAGTGGTGTAGGGCTTTTCTCGGCATTCCTGGCGAGTCGTGCTGCCCGTGTGATTGCGATAGAGTCGCAGCCAAGTGCGGTGATGGATGCCCGTGCTAATGCTGTTTTGAACAACCAGAACAACATTACAACGCTAGAGGGAACGTTGGAGCGACTTCTGGGCCAATTACACTACCGGCGTGAACGCATTGATGCGGCAGTGGTTGATCCGCCCCGTGCTGGCTGCCATCCCAAGGCGCTGCAGGCACTGCAAGCCCTGGGTCCACGGGCCATCTGCTATGTCTCATGCGACCCTAGCACCCTGGCACGAGACATCGCCACCCTCTGCGCAGGTGGGCGCTACCGGCTCGTTGCCGCGCAACCCGTCGATATGTTTCCGCAGACATACCATATTGAGTGCATTGCACTGCTCGCACGAGTAGGGGCAAGGTAGCACAAAGAATAAGCACCATCTTGGCACTGCTAAGATGGTGCTTATTCTTTGTGCCTTAGTGCTGCAACAGGAGAGTCGTCGATCGCGGTCGTTTACTGAGCACCACCTGGATCTCACCACCTGGAAGGATGAGCGTGCCTGGCGGCGGAATTTGCTGAACGACTTGTCCAGGGGGTTGACTGGAGTTCACGGAAGCTTCGCCTATGACCACGACCCGCAGCCCAAATTCCCTGGCCCGTTGCGCGGCTGACCAGAAGTCCAGGTTCTGCAGGTTGGGAGCCCCTTCGCTCTGCACTTTTTTCTCCAGTGTCGTCACCACCTTGCTAAACCACGTGTTGAACTCTTCCTTGGTGCTATTCTCCTTTTGGACTTTCTCGACCTTTTCTTTGAACGCTTTGATTTCGTTCAACTTATCCTGAATAACAAATGGATGATCGACATTGGAAAAGGTGATGTCAGGGGCAGTGCCTGGTGTCTCGATAAAGACGTCCCCAATATCAAGCATTCGCTGAAAGATGTTGGAGACTTTCACCTTGGTGTCGCGGATATTTTTGTATTCGGCCTCTGTGCGTGCCTCGACAAAGAAGACCAGGGTACGCTCAATCTCGATGATGCGCCTGGTACTGAGGATGAACACGTTGTCTACATAGTTGATATAAATGACGCCCATCGTGATCAACAGGATAAGAGCCAGTATACCGCCAAGGAGCAAGAGGGCGGGGCCGAAGAGGGTGACAGGCAGCATAAGCAGGAGCAGGAAGAAGGGCAGAGCCAGGTTGCGGTAGAGGACGTAACGAGAGCGTTGGATATACATGACTGTATATTCATCAGAAGAGTAACGCACATCGCAAGGAATACGTAGGGGACCGCCGAAGGTACGCCTGGGGCCACGAATGCCGTTTTCGCGTGGAGGATAATGAGCGTCTGCATCTGGCAAGGTCGGTACGGGCTTTCCCTTTGCCAGATCGTCAAGCACAGCTTTGAGGTCTTTATCAATCGGCTCGGGCAGCTTCTCCTTGGGAGGCTTCTTAGCTTTGATCTCGTCGTAAATCCCCTGGATGGCATCCCTAATTTCCTTAGGATGAGGCACATCTCTTATGAAGAAATCACCGCCCGTCACATAGACATGGACCGTCCCATAGTCGAGAAGGAAGCCCAACAATGAGGGGATATCAACACCTATCTGGGTCACTTTCTCGATAGGTGTTTCCTGGCGGGTTGGTTCGAGCAGGCCACGCGAGTTGATAATGCGTTTGTCGGTGACGATGTAGGTCTCCAACCACCACACAACAAAATCCTTGTAGAGGAACCAGATCGCTGTACCGACGATCAGCAGGCCGGTGGCTACCTCTAAGATGATCCAAAGAGGACGTAAGGCTGGCACACGAGTATGCAGCGCCAGGACTACGAAGAGGAGGATGACGGAGCCAAGCAGTGGCAAGGCAGGTTTGATCAGGAACAGCCAGTGCTTGCGCTCGACCAACTTCACTATCTCATCCTTGCCTTGTCCAGAAAAATGCCACCGCTTGTCACGCCCACGCCGGAAGTTCTGTATGCCCCAACGAGAACGTCCTGAGCGCCATGGGTCATCTTCTGCAAGCGGAGCAGCAGGCTTGTTTCTTTGAGGTAGTTTGAAACTCGGCCTCGGTATTCTAATGCTCATCACTCACCTCGGTTCGCATAAGACAGTGACGATTACTCCTTCGTTCCGTACGTTCATAAATAGCTATGTTTGCCTAACTTATTGTGTGTTTATGCGTTCCACCTCCGCCGCTCTCCTTTGCCCCACTCTTCTTGGGCCTGGTCGCCACAAGCCCGATGAAGATCACCACCAGTGCAAGTACAAAGATCACCACCACTGTGAAATTAGCCACGAGGTTTGGAATTATGTCCGTGTTTAAAGTACCCGCTGAAATCACAGTCGTCTGAGTACTCGGAATACGATAGTATGTCACATAGGCAGCCACGAGGGCACCTGTGATGATACCAGGAATAATGCCCAATACACGATCCGGACCAACTGCTTTGGGAAACGCCCTACGACCAATAACGTAACCCAAGACAATAATGATTGCAAAGGCAAAGATAGTAGTGATTAGCACGAACCTTTGATGGGAAGTCATCAGCTGCTGTTCGGTAAGAGTCACGTTTAAAAGGAGTTGGTAGAGGAGCCTTGCCAGGTAGGCGCCACCATTCATCAATAAAAATACTATGCCTAATACGATAAATAGCAGCGAAACTGTCTCGCGCTTCCAACCACGTCGATAGCCAGACCAGGCAAAGGCAAGAATGGAAATAGCGAAAAGAGCATTTTGTTCAGTGATTTGCCAAGCCATACGTTGCTCATCTCCCTCTATGACGTCAGAGCCATTATAGACACATTACGGTAAAACGTGCAGTAAAACTCTCTCCCGAAATTCTGCTCTTGCATTAATGATACCACAGGTGTCTGCAAAACAATAGTGGGACAAGGCCGAATTTGATCAGAACGCTTAGCCAAATAGCACAGAAATTCGCATCTATCGCCCAAATGTGCTATACTAAGAGCAGTAAGTAAAAATGTTCCAAGCCCCCACTTGGTTGTGCATTTCAATCCATGATCACCCTGTGGTTCTACTTGGCTTTTTTTGGTGAGGACGCATGTTATGGAACTTGGCAATATTAAGCAAGTCAGCATCGTTGAGCAAATGACGGGCGCATACCTCGACTATTCTATGAGTGTGATCGTCAGTCGTGCCCTGCCTGATGTGCGCGATGGTCTGAAGCCGGTCCATCGCCGGGTATTATACGCCATGGACCAGATGGGCCTGCAATCGACGAAGATTTTTCGTAAAAGTGCGGGTACCGTCGGTGAGGTCTTGAAACTCTATCACCCGCATGGCGACGTAGCAGTTTATGACTCCTTAGTGCGTATGGCACAACCCTGGTCAATGCGCTACCCCCTGGTGTTGGGGCAAGGCAATTTTGGTTCGCAGGACGATGACCCACCTGCAGCTATGCGTTATACCGAAGCGAAAATGGCCGCCATTGCCGATGAACTGCTGCGCGATATCGACAAAGACACGGTCGACTTCAGCCCAAACTACGATAACCAGACCAAAGAACCAACCGTCATGCCAGCTCGTCTGCCCAACCTGCTGCTCAATGGGTCCACCGGCATTGCTGTGGGCATGGCCACCAATATTCCACCACATAACCTGGTGGAAGTCTGCAACGGCATCGTCTATCTGATAGATAACCCCGAAGCTACCACCGAAGACCTATCACGCATTGTACGTGGTCCCGACTTTCCCACCGGCGGCATCATTCATGGACGTGAAGGCATTCGCAATACCTATGCAAGTGGTCGTGGGCGCATCGTTGTACGTGCTCGCGTACAGATCGAAGAGGCCGAGCGAGGACGACTGAGCATTATTGTCACCGAGTTGCCCTACCAGGTGAATAAGGCCGAGCTGGTCAAGAAGATCGCGGAAATGGCCCGTGACAAGAGGATCGATGGTATCTCCGAGATCCGTGATGAGTCTGATCGCCACGGCATGCGCATATTGATTGAGCTGAAGCGTGATGCCAACCCCGAGAGTGTCCTCAACTCTCTGTACAAGCATACCGCTATGCAGAGTGCCTTCAATACCAACATGTTGGCGTTGGTTGATCAGCAACCGCGCATTTTGACCCTCAAAGGCTTCTTGCAGCACTATATCAATCACCGGGAAATCGTGCTTACGCGCCGCACACGTTTTGAACTGGCGAAGGCAGAGGCGCGCAAGCACATCCTGGAAGGCTTGAAGATCGCGCTCGATCATTTGGATGCCGTCATCACGACGATCCGTCAATCACAGACGACAGAGGCCGCGCTGGCGAGCCTACGGGGGCAATTCGGCTTATCGGAAGAGCAGGGAAAAGCCATCCTGGCGTTAACCCTATCCCGTCTTGTCGCGCTGGAGCGGCAAAAGGTTGATGAAGAATACAAGGATGTGTTGAAGAGCATTGACTACTATCATATGCTGCTGGCCGACATCAGCGAAATTCGTAAGCTGATCAAGGAAGACTTGTACGAGTTAAAGGAGAAGTACGGAGATCCTCGACGCACAGACATCGAGGAGGCAGAAGCCGGTGAGTTCAGGGATGAAGACCTTATCCCCAACGAAGAAGTCGTTGTGACGCTGACCGAGAAAGGCTACATCAAGCGCTTGCCTTCCAGCACCTACCGCGCCCAACGCAGAGGTGGACGTGGCATAACGGGCATGCAAACACGCGAAGATGACGCTGTACGTCATCTGCTGGTCGCACATTCTCATGATGGTCTGCTGTTCTTCACCGATAGGGGGCGTGTCTTCCAGCTCAAAGTCTACGATTTGCCGGATGTGAGCCGTACAGCCAGGGGTGAGCATATCATTAACCTGATCGCTATCGAGCAGCGCGAACGTGTAACCGCGGTTGTCTATGTCCCCAAAGGGGTAAGTCGTGACTACATGATCGTTGCCACGAAAAAAGGTGAGGTCAAGAAGACGACCATGGATGAATTTGAGGTCGTGCGCCGGCAGGGGCTGATCGCCATGGATTTGGAGGGGGACGATGAGTTGATCGGCGCAAAACTGGCACACGCCGATGATAATGTGCTGATGGTCACCGCCCGGGGGAAAGCCATTCGCTTCACCGTAGCAGAGTTGCGTTCAGCCTCGCGCATGAGTGGTGGCGTACGTGGCATTCATTTGAACAAGGGTGATAGGGTTGTGTCACTCAACATTGCACCTGCGAGCCTGGCATCGGCAAGCCCGGCTCCCACGGACGAAGATGAGGATGAGGGCGAGGATGAAGGTGGGCATGACATGTTACAGCAGAGCGGGTGCCAGGTTCTGGTGGTCACCGAACATGGGTATGGCAAGCGCACCCCCGTTGAATACTATCCGACCCGGAGCCGAGGAGGTGGCGGTGTCATGACTGCACATACTACCGAGAAGACGGGGCCTATTGCTACGGCGCGTATTATCACCGAGAATGACAACGATTTGATGATTATCTCTGCGGGGGGCGTGGTCATCCGCACGGATGTGAACAAGATCAGAATAGCCGGACGCGCCACCCAGGGCGTCCAACTGATGCATCTGGGCGAAGGCGATACAGTGGTAGCAGTAGCAACGACGAACGGCAAGAAATTAGACGAGCCAGACATCAACGGTAACGGCACTAACGAAGATACGGGTGAGAAAGTAGAGGAACAGGGCGAGGACGAGGAAATGTAGGGGCGGGGGTGGTGTTGGGAACCCTGTCTGGGGGACAGGTATGCTCGCCCTGCTCATATGCCCGTCGTACTTCAATTCACGGGCGGGAATTTGGTTGAACCTACGCGGATACGTTTCCCTTGACGCACTTGACGAGCAGCCATGCGATCTTTCTGTGCTTCCAGCTTGATCAACGGGAAAGGTCGGTGGAACTGCTTATCAAATTCCTCGGCTTTGTTCTCCGAGAGTGTTGCCCGCTGTTCGTATGCATATGCCAGCAGTTCGCGTTTCAGCTCTTCGGTTTCGTCTACGAGCAAGAGATACGCCAGCACAAACTCAGGCTTGCCCCGTTCCGCGTACGCACGAGCGCATATCAGCCCATCGGCGCCTTGAGCCAGTTCTTTACGTGCCTGAGCAGTGAAAACGTCTTTGAGCATTGGAGCATAGAGTTCGGAGAATGTGTCGGGCATGCTATGTCTCCTCGGCACTCTCAAGGACCTGTGCGTAGAGTTGTTCGTCTATCCAGAACCCTGCCACTGTGATAAGAGCATCAAGTACCGGTTTAACTGCTACGAGATGTCCCTGTTGTTTTGCCACTAGCAGTACACCAAGTAAACCAGTTACCGTGAGGCCCAATTGCCTAGCAGCCGCTCGCCCACGGCGCTCGTCTAGTAGAAGCAGGTCAGCATGCGTCTCAACAGCCAGGGCGATGGCTTCTGCCTCACCGGTATCCAATTGCTGCTCTAAGCGTCTGACCAATGCCAGGTCTTGCACTTGGCAGCACTCAAACAAGCGCCACGTCTGGATCTCGGTGGCTCCCGCTTGCTCGTACCCTCTAACCGCAATCTCGTGATAGACCGCTTGGGGAATGATGATTGCACCATAGAGATGCCAGAGGAGTTCGAGTTGCTCAACAACTGCGAGGTTAATAATAGGTGAAGTATTACTGACGATGATCACAATTGTCCCATTGTGCGCAGGGTATTCAGATCATCCGTGAACTCTCGCACATCGTAATGGACCGGGATTTGACGGCTCGCCAGTAGTCGCTGAAATTCCAGCTGGCTCATCCCTGCAAAGGTGCTGGCTTGCCCGAGGGTGAGTTTATCTTGTTGGAAGAGCAGGAGAGCAATTTCCCGCTGTAGTTCGACTGCAGACATATTGGCAGCACGTAGGACATCCTCAGGAATTGTCAGACTCATAGCCATACTCCTCCTCGTGAGAGAACTCTTTGCTACTCATTATACCACTAAATACCATTAAGAAAAGTCTATCGTGCCGATCTTCGAATGCCTCACCAAAAATCTTTAGGTGTTTCCACCTCTTTCTACATGCTTCGCCTTTCGTTCCTCAGCACGCCATTTCCAGGCGTAGGTAAATAGCTCGCGGAAGGCACGCGCTATCACAGCGGGTTTCGCGCCTGTTGCTCGCCCACCGTGTCGGGGTAAGTGGCGCACACCAAGCTGGGTGTAGGTATAACCGGCGTGTGTAAACTTATATAAAATCTCGGCATTAATCATAGCTCCACGAGTTTCCAGGGGATGCTCGCGGAAGAAATCAGCACGATACAGCTTAAAAGCGCAATCCACGTCACGTACGTGCAAGCCAAAAACAGCGCTGACCAGCATCTTCCAACCCAAGGCATTGAGTTTACGCATCCAGGTATCTTGACGGTTGATGCGATACCCCAATACAGCATCATATTCACCGATGAAGGGGAAGAAACGTTCGAGATCACGGATATCAAATTGCCCGTCGGAGTCCATGAAAAAGACAAGGTCCCTGGTCACTGCCTCGAAGCCACTCACCAGTGCCGCGCCATAACCCTGGTTGGTAGCATGGTTGATGAGTCGCACACGTGGATCAGTAGCAGCAATATCCTCTACAGTCATTCGTGTAGCGTCCTTGCTCCCATCATTGACAACAATCACCTCAAAATCCTGCACCCATTCCTTCAGTGTATCAATCACTGTATGGATCGTTTCGGCAATCGCTGCCTCTTCATTGTGTGCTGGCAGAATCACTGAGAGACTATACCTGGTTAGCAATCTTTTTCCTTGTACCTCTGCTAGTTTTCGGTCAGTATCACTATGCCTGCGCTCCTGAGATTTATTGGCAAAGACCCAGAGGCGCATACCCAGATATGATAGTATCATAGTTCCGCTTAGTGCAATCAACTTCGAAGCATTCGCCCAAAGCAAATTACTTGCTATCAGCGGGTGGAGTATCCTGGCTGCGATATTGTGTTGAACAAAAGTAAGAGATTTGCGTTATGGATCGGGAAACGCCACAGCAGGAGATTCAGCGTCAGTACGTCAATGGTGGTGTTGAGGGTTCCCACAATCCCAAAACGCACGATTTGCCAAAATGAGGCACTCCATGATCGTGCAGGGCGGGGAACAGTAGCTTGTATATTGGGTCGCGCTTCAACTACGGTTGGAACTTCAGATATATTTGGCAAGGATGACTCCTACAAGAAAACTCCTACAAACGAAAATAGCAAAACGAGTCCTCTTTAGGAGGGAACGTACGTCCTACCACAGTCGTAACAGGCATGAGAAAACGTCGCTATGCCGTTACCTTCCCGCGTCGAGAGCGTTTCATCTGTGAAGGCAAAATTATCTGTGTCTGCATCATACTGTTGGCGAATTGCCAACAAACGACGAGCGAAGCGATGTCGTAGGGGCCCTCAGCGAAGCGCGTTTCAATTACTTCGCGCCCGGGGTGGGGCGGGGCCAACGCACCCAATATGCCAACAATACCTTCAAAGATGGAGACTCAATATCTAGACAGAGGCGCACATATGCATTTACCTGCTGATTCTGCTCATAAAGGGACACCTTCTCAGAGCACCCAGAGCAATATCCCGTCCGGATCCTCCGATACATTGGTTTTAGCCGAGGAAGCGACCGGCGACAGGATGACCACGGCTGGTGACAGGGCGACCGCAAGGGTCGCCCCTACCATAGACGAGGCTACGGACAAGCTCCCGGTGGTGCCTGCACCATCGGGCGGCAAGACGACGGTCGCTGGTGACAGGGCGATGGGGGAGGACAGGGCTATAGACGAGGCTACGGACAGTCTCTCCCCAGTGGCTGCATCATCGGGCAAGGGAGGAAGAGCATCCTGGGTGAAGTGGTATGAAGCACTCAAGAGCATCTTACCTATCTATATTGGTATACACCTGGCATTTTTCGTGACGAGCTTTCTTTCGGTGTTATTTGTGCTCAGTGATTTTTCAAAGCAGTCTATGCCTATCTATACCTTGTGGCAGTCGTGGCATCATTGGGACACCGGCAACTTTCTGGTGGTTGCCGTGCATGGCTATACTGCACCGAACCAGACGGCATTCTTCCCGCTCTATCCTATATTTGAACGAGGCCTGATGTTCATTACCAATAATCCTTTCACTGCGGGACTGATCATCTCAGACATAGCGGGATTGGTAATGCTGGTTGTGCTGTATCGGCTCGTCGAGGAGGACTTTGATGCGGAACGTGCATATCGTACGGTCCTCTACCTCTCGGTGTTTCCCACGGCCTTCTTCCTTGCTGCCGCCTATAACGAGTCCCTGTTCATCTGTTTTGCCTTGTTCAGCTTCTACTACATGCGGCATGGCAACTGGTGGCTGGCCGGCCTTTTCGGTTTCCTGGCTACTTTGACACGCTCAT
>WNFA01000075.1_pt1 | contig 73568 bp, 83 predicted proteins | sample 5400481 | NCBI WGS metagenome assembly WNFA01 (sample SAMN13153340, study PRJNA577476) | soil metagenome | isolation source: 120 cm saprolite under Douglas fir tree site 2 hole 1 replicate 2 | place: USA:California | collected 2015-04-18 | reverse complement strand
GCCTTCCGTCGCCAACGCTCGTCCGACTGAGACCCAACCAACCGCCTGCTTCTCCGTCCACGCCGAGGCCGAGCCCGGGGTGATGCCGCGCGTGATCGAGCTCTTCGCCAAGCGTGGAATGGTGCCGACGAGCTGGCACAGCCGCGTCACCGCCGGCGAGTTGACCATCGATGTGCAGATGCGCGGCCTCGACGGCGCGACGGCTGCCTATATCGCCGCCTGCCTGCGACAGGTCGTCTCGGTGACGGCGGTGTTGATCTACGAGAACCGAGCCGCTCGGATGAGCTGATGAGCCTGCTGCGCCATATCCGCCGCTGCAACGAGTATCGCCCGGAGCGGTTTCTGCCCCTGCTCCACGGCGAGGCGCGTATCGGGCTGGTGCGCCGCGACCATGCCCAGGCGCTGCGCCGGTTCCCGCAAGTATTCGCGGTCGTCGACGACGCGGTGCGTCTCATCGCGGTCGGCGATTTTGCCATGCTGAGCGCCGCTATCGACCGCGTCGTCGAGCAATTGGTGGCCGATGGACTCGTGCCGAAATGGCGCAACGAGTTCTTCGCGGTGACCACGCGCTGGGAGGCGCCGCCGCTGTTCAAGCTCGATCGCGGCGCCGTGGCGTTCTTCGGCGTGCGCGCCTATGGCGTCCATCTCAACGGCTATGTCCAAGATGGCGGCCCGCTCCGTCTATGGATCGGCCGGCGCGCTCCCGACAAAAAAGTGGCGCCCGACAAGCTCGACAACCTCGTCGCCGGCGGGATCGGCAATGCGCACAGCCTGTTCGAAACCCTCGCCAAGGAGGCGCAGGAGGAGGCGGACATGCCGGCGGGTCTGATCGCGCGCGCGATGCCGGTCGGCGCTGTCTCCTATCGCATGGAAACCCGCGAGGGCGCGCGTGACGACGTTCTCTTCGTCTACGACCTCGACGTCCCCGGCGATTTCGTCCCGCGCAACACCGACGGCGAGATTGCCGCGTTTCAGCTCATGGCTGCCGCCGACGTCATCGAGCGTGTCCGCGCCAGCGACGATTTCAAGTTCAACGTCAATCTGGTCCTCATCGATTTCGCGCTGCGCCGCGGCCTCGTGACGCCCGACGATCCCGAGTATCTCGACCTCGTCACCGGTTTGCGCCGGCCACTGGACTGAGCGCAGGTCGGCGCTTTCGCGGCACGGCGCGGCAGGCAGTGCTCTCAACGGCTCGCGGCGGGGCCCGATCCGTCGGCGAAGCCTGCCATCGCCCGCGCTTCGGCGGGCGAGCAACCGGTCTCGCGCAGCCGGCGCAGCGTCATCGCCCGATCGCGCTTGGCGAAGCGCCGGCCGTTGGCATCGGTGATCAGGGGGTGATGGCGATAGCGCGGCGTGGGCAGGCCGAGCAGCGCCTGCAGCAGGCGGTGGACATGGGTGGCGGCGAACAAATCCTCGCCGCGCGTCACCAGGGTCACCCCCTGCAGGGTGTCGTCGACCGTGACGGCCAGATGATAACTTGTTGGCGCGTCCTTGCGCGCCAGCACGACGTCACCGTGGCTCAAGGGATCGGCGGCGATCGTGCCGGCGACCTCGTCCTGCCACGATTGCGGTCCGACGCGCGCGACGGCCCGGGCGACGTCGAGCCGAAGCGCGAACGGCGCGCCCGCCGCCATCCTCGCTTCACGCTCCGACGGCGCGAGCGCCCGGCAGGTGCCGGGGTAGAGCGGACCTTCCGGCCCATGCGGTGCCGCATCGGCACGCGCCACCTCGGCCTTGATATCGGCACGGGTGCAGAAGCAGGGATAGAGCAGTCCCTGCCGCGCCAGCTGATCGAGCGCGGCGCGGTATTCAGCCAAATGCTCGGACTGGATGCGGACCGGTCCGTCCCAGTCGAGCCCCAGCCAGGCGAGATCCTCGCGGATCGCCGCGGCGAATTCCGGCCGACATCGGCTGCGGTCGATGTCCTCGATGCGCAAGAGGAAGCGGCCGCCGGCGCGCCGCGCGGCCTGCCAGCCGACCAGCGCCGAATGGGCGTGGCCGAGGTGCAGATGGCCAGTGGGGCTTGGCGCAAAGCGCGTGACGACGTCACTCATGCCGCGGCCACCATAGCAAGCGCCGCCGGCGCGTGACACGCCGTGCGGCTTCGTCTATCCCTGCGCGTCAGCCCGAGAACACAGGAGCAGGCATGGCCCTTTTACCGAGTCTCAGCGGCCCCGTGCGCAAGCCCGCATCCGGCGGCAAGCCGCGCCAGCTCGTCGTCCTGCTGCACGGCGTCGGGGCCGATGGGCACGATCTCATCGGCTTGGCGCCGTATTGGGCCCCGGCGCTGCCCGACGCCGAGTTCGTGTCGCCCGATGCCCCCTTCCCCTGCGACATGGCGCCCTATGGCCGGCAATGGTTCAGCCTGCAGGACCGCTCGCCCAGCGCCATCCTCGGCGGAGTGCGCGCCGCGGCGCCGATCCTCGACGCCTTCCTCGACGAGGCGCTCGCCGCACGCGGCCTCGATGCGTCGCAGCTCGCCCTCATCGGCTTCTCGCAGGGGACGATGATGTCGCTCTATGTCGGCCCCCGGCGCGCCGAGGCGCTGGCGGGGATCATCGGGTATTCGGGCGCGCTCATCGGCGCCGACACGCTGGCGCAAGACATCCGCTCGCGGCCGCCGGTGCTGCTGGTTCATGGCGACGCCGACGAGATCGTGCCGCCGCAGGCATTCCCGCTGGCCATCAAGGGATTGAAGTCGGCGGGCGTGGCTGTCGAGGAACTCATCTGCCCCGGAGTCGGCCACAGCATCGACGAGGCGGGCTTGCGGCGCGGCGGCGCGTTCTTGCGCCGGGTCCTGGCCGGCTAGCTGCGCCCGGCGGAGGTTTTGGTGCCGCTGCGCGCGGCGTCGGGATCGCGGAGATAGCGCTCCAGCGTCGCCAGCAGCTCCGGCGAATCCCACTCGGCGGCGCCCTCGAGTTGCGCCCGGACCCGCCCCTCGCCGTCGACCAGGAACGTCGTCGGCAGGCCACGCGTGCCAAGACCCTGCCCCAGCGCGCCTTTGGGATCGAGATAGATGCGCAGCGAGGCAAGGCGGAGCTGCTCGAGGAACGGGTCTACCACAGGCGCGCCGCCGCGATCCTGCGAGACCGCGAGAATCGTGAGGCGGTCGCCGACCGTCGCCTGCAGCCGGTCGAGCGACGGCATCTCGCGCAGGCACGGCGCGCACCAGGTCGCCCAGAGATTGACGAGCAGCCAGTGGCCACGGAAATCCGCCAATCGCGTCGGCGACCCGTCGCGCGCGGCAAAGCCCAGCTCGGGCGCTGGCCGCGGCGGGTCAAGCGGGGTAAACTGGCCCAGTGCGGCCGAGGGCGAGCCGGTATCGGCGCCGTTGCTCGCGAACGAAGCCTTGTCGCGGCGATCAGGCACGCTTGACAGGTAGAAGAATGCCAAGCCGCCCGCAGCGGCGAGGATGACGAGCACAAAAACGATGCGCATGAACCTCATTCGCCCTCATTTCCCTGCCGCTCACCACGCGCCATGAAGAAAAAAAATCCTGACGGCACGCACGAGACGCCGCGCGCCGCCGCTCCTGCGAAAGCGAGGAACGCCGCGCGCGGCGGGCGCTTCGCCTCCGGCCCCGCCGAGATCATGGAGCGCATCAACGTCTCCATCGACTTCGACCGGCGGCTCTACGCCCAGGACATCGCCGGCTCGCAGGCGCATTGCGCCATGCTGGTGCGGCAGAAGCTGCTCTCGCCGCAAGATGGCGAGGCGATCGACCGTGGTCTAGGGCAAATCCGCGCCGAGATCGAGGCCGGCACCTTCCCCTTTCGCTCCGAGCACGAGGACATCCACCTCAATATCGAGGCACGGCTCGGCGAGCTGATCGGTCCGGCCGCGGGCCGGCTCCATACCGCGCGCTCGCGCAACGATCAGGTGGCGACCGATTTCCGCCTCTGGGTGCGCGACGCGATCGACCGCATCGACCGCCACGCCCAGGCGCTCCAGGCCGCGCTGGTCGATCACGCGGAGCAGCACGCCGCCACCATCATGCCCGGCTTCACCCATCTCCAGGTGGCGCAGCCGGTGACCTTCGGGCATCATTTGCTCGCCTATGTCGAGATGCTCGGGCGCGATCGCGGCCGGCTTGCCGACTGCCGCAAGCGGCTCAATGAATCCCCGCTCGGCGCTGCGGCGCTTGCCGGCACCTCCTTCCCCATCGATCGCGAGGCGACCGCGAAGGCGCTGGGCTTCGACCGCCCGTCGGCCAATTCGCTCGACGCCGTCTCCGACCGCGATTTCGCGCTCGAGTTCCTGGCCGCGGCGGCGATTGCCGGCATGCATCTCTCCCGTTTCGCCGAGGAGATCGTCATCTGGACGAGCGAGCCTTTCCGCTTCATCCGCTTGAGCGACGCTTTCACCACCGGCAGCTCGATCATGCCGCAGAAGCGCAACCCCGATGCCGCCGAGCTGGTGCGCGCCAAGGCCGGCAGGCTGCTCGGCGCGCTCACCGCGCTGCTCGCGGTGATGAAGGGGCTGCCGCTCGCCTACAGCAAGGACATGCAGGAGGACAAGCTGCCGGTGTTCGAGGCGGCCGATACGCTGGAGCTGTGCCTTGCCGCCTCCGCGGGCATGGTGCGCGATCTCAGCGTCGATGCGGAGGCGATGCGGCGCGTCGCCGCCAGCGGCTTCAGCACGGCGACCGACCTCGCCGACTGGTTGGTGCGCGTGCTGGGTCTCCCGTTCCGCCAGGCGCATCACATCACCGGCGCCTTGGTGAAGCGCGCCGAGGAGCTTGGGACCGATCTCGCGGGCCTGCCGCTCAGGGAGATGCAGCGGATCGAGCGGCGCATCACCGCCGCTGTGCTCGACGTGCTCACGGTGGAGAAATCAGTGGCCAGCCGCGCCAGCTTCGGCGGCACGGCACCCACCAACGTCGCCGCCGCCGCCGCCCAGGCGCGCAAGCGCTTTTGTTGAGAGAAACGATATGACCAGTTTCCCGCCCCGCCGACGGCGCGCCTTCCTGGCGCTCGTCGTGCTGCTTGCCGCGCTCGCCTCGCCGCTCGCCGCCTGCGGCAAGAAGGGCGCGCCCGCGGCGCCGGCGGGTGAGCCCAACACCTTCCCGCGGAGCTATCCGCGTGAGTGAGGCGGAGGCAGCACCGGGGTCGCCGGATTTTGCCTATCGCGGCGGCGAGCTCCACGCCGAAGGCGTGCCTCTCGCACGCATCGCCGCCACCGTGGGCACGCCCTTCTATTGCTATTCGAGCGCCACGCTCGAGCGGCGCTATCGCCGCTTCACCGCCGCCTTCGCCGACCGCCGGGCGCTGCTGTGCTATGCGATGAAGGCCAATTCCAACCTGGCGGTGATCCGCACCCTCGCGCGGCTCGGCGCCGGCGCCGACGTCGTCTCCGAGGGCGAGTTCCGCCGCGCCCTTGCCGCTGGCGTGCCCGCCGACAAGATCGTCTTTTCCGGCAACGGCAAGACCGAGGGCGAGCTGGCTTTCGCGGTCGGCGCAGGCGCCCACCAGATCAACGTCGAATCAGAGCCCGAGCTGCGGCTGCTGAGCGCGGTGGCGGTACGGCTCGGCAAGACCGCGGCAGTCGCCGTGCGCGTGAACCCGGACGTCGATGCGCGCACCCATGCCAAGATCGCCACCGGCAAACGCGAGAACAAGTTCGGCATCGATCTCGCGCACGCCGCCGACGCCTTGCGCCTTGCCGCGACCTTGCCGGGGATCGAGCCGGTAGGGCTGGCCGTCCATATCGGCTCGCAGCTCACCGAGTTGGCGCCGTTCGAGCTCGCCTTCGCCCGGATCGTCGAGTTGACGCGCCGGTTGCGCGCCGAGGGTATCGCCTTGAAGCGGCTCGATTTCGGCGGCGGGCTCGGCATCCGTTTTCGGCACGAGGCGCCGCCGGCGATCGAGGACTACGCCGCCATGGTCAAGCGCCTGACCCACGGCCTCGACCTCGAGCTGGCGTTCGAGCCGGGACGTTGGATCGTCGGCAATGCCGGCGTGCTCGTCGCGCGCGTGCTCCACGTCAAGGACGGGGTGACCCGGCACTTTGTCGTCGTCGATGCGGCGATGAACGACCTGATCCGCCCGGCGCTCTACGAGGCGTGGCATGAGATCGTGCCGGTGCTTGCCCCCGAAGCAGGCGTCCCGTTGCAGCCGATGGACGTGGTGGGGCCGATCTGCGAGACAGGGGATAGTTTTGCCGCGCAACGCCCCCTACCACCGCTGGTGTCGGGCGACCTCGTCGCACTGCTATCGGCCGGTGCCTATGGCGCGGTCATGAGTTCGAGCTACAATACCCGGCCGCTGGTGCCGGAGGTGCTGGTGCGCGGCGATGCCTTCGCCGTGATCCGCGCCCGGCCCAGCTATGAGGAGATCTTGTCGCAGGACAAGATGCCGGAGTGGCTCGCCGGACGTTGACGGCGAGAGGTGGTGACGATGGCCGATGCCGAAAGACCGCCCGAGCGCCTGATCGACCCGCGCCGCCTGACGCGGCGGCTGCGGCTGGCCGGCGCCGCGCTGGTGTGGGAGCGGCTGTGGCCGTCCTTGTGGCCGGCGCTCGCCATTCTCGGCGTGTTTCTGACGCTGGCGCTGTTCGACCTGCCGGCGCGATTGCCGGGCATGCTCCATGCGGCGCTGCTCCTGCTCGCGGCGACGCTGCTCGCCGTTGCGCTGTTCACCGGGCTGCGCCGATTCCGCTTGCCCGACCGCGGCGCCGAGCGCCGCCGCATCGAGCGCGCCAGCGGCTTGTCGCATCGCCCGCTCACTGCGCTCGACGACCGTCTCAGCATCGGCGCCGGCGATGCCGCGACCAGCGCCCTGTGGCAAGCACATCGGGAGCGGATGGCCGCTCAGGCGCGGAAGCTTGCTGTCGGGTGGCCGGCGGCGGGTCTCGTCCGCCGCGATCCCTTCGCGCTGCGCGCGGCGCTGGCGCTGCTGCTGCTGATCGGCGCCATCGATGCCGGGCAGGATTGGCCCCAGCGCCTGTGGCGCGCGGTCACGCCCAGCTTCGCGCCCGGCGGTCCGGCGGCCGCGGTCGGGCTCGACGTCTGGGTGACGCCCCCCGACTATACCGGCCTCCCGCCGCAGTTCCTGCCGAACGGCGCTCCGGAAGCGCCGATCGCGGTACCCACCGGCAGCATCGTGCTGGCTCAGGTTCACGGCGGACGCGGCCTGCCGCACCTCAGGGTCGACGATCAGGCGACCGAGTTCGGCAGCGTCGATGAGAGCAATTACAAGGGGAGCGTCGCGCTCACCGCCGGCAGCCGGCTGGCGATCGAGCAGAACGGGTACACGCTGGGTGCGTGGCCGATCACCATCCTGCCCGACCTGCCGCCGAAGATCGAATTCGCCAAGCCGCCGCAGCGCACGCAGCGCGCGGCGCTGCGCTTCGAGTACCAGGCGAGCGACGATTACGGCGTCGAGAGCGCCAAGGCCGTCATCACCCGCCCGGGCGATGCAAGTGGCGAGGTACTCGCGCTCGATCTGCCCTTGCCCGGCGCGCATCTCAAGGAGGCCCATGACGCCAGCTACCATGACCTGACGGCGCATCCCTGGGCCGGTCTCCCCGTCGACATCCAGCTCGAGGCAGTCGACGCCTTGGGCCAGACGGGCGGCAGCGAGACGATCCGCATCACCTTGCCGGAGCGGGCCTTCCATCATCCCGTGGCGCGCGCCATCGTCGAGCAAAGAAAGCAGCTCACTCTCGATCCCTCGCAGCGCGAGCTCGTCGCCGAGACGCTCTCCGACCTGTCGCTGCGGCCGCGCCTCTTCAACGACGACAAGGTAGCGTTCCTCGCGCTGCGCACGGCGCAGGCCCGGCTCATCCTCGACAAGAATCGCGAATCGATCGCGCCGGTGCAGCAGCTTCTCTGGGAAACCGCGGTGCGCATCGAAGATGGCCGCACGTCCCTCGTCCAGCGCGACTTGCGCGATGCGATGAAGCAGCTGCAGGAAGCGCTGGCGCGTGACGCCCCCGACGCGGAGATCGAACGCCTGATGCGCGAGCTGCAGCAGGCGATCGACCGTTATCTCCAGGCGCTCGCCGAGAACATGCAGCGCCAAGGCGATCAGGATCAGCCGCAGCGGCCGCTCGACCCGTCGCGGATGCTGAGTCGGCAGGATCTCCAGAACATGCTCGACCGCGCGCGCGAGCTGGCCCGCACCGGATCACGCGATGCCGCCCGCAACATGCTCTCGCAGCTCCAGGAGATGCTGGAAAACCTCAAGATGGCCCGCCCGGGCCAGATGAAGGGCGGCGAAGGGCAAGCGATGCGGCAGATGCAGGAGATGATGCGCCGCCAGCAGCAATTGCTCGACCGCAGCTTCCGCCAGTCGCGGCAGGGGCAGCAGGGCCAACAGCAGCAAGGGCAACAAGGCCAACAGGGTCAGCAGGGGCGACAGGGTCAGCCGGGGCAGAACGGCCAGCCGCAAACAGGCGGCCAGCCGGGCGAGGGCGATATGGCCGGCGAGCAGGATGCGCTGCGCCGCCAGCTCGGCGAGATGATGCGGCAATGGGGCGAGCAGGCCGGCGACATCCCGCAGTCGCTGGGCCGCGCCGAGCGCGCCATGCGCGGCGCGGCCGATGCGCTACAGCGCGGCCAGCCCGGCAACGCGATCGGCCCGCAGACGGACGCGCTTGACCAGCTGCAGCAGGCCGCGCGCAGCATGGCCGAGCAGATGATGGGGCAATCCGGCAACGGCCAGCCCGACGGCAGCGAACCTGGGGATCGCGAGAGTCAGCGCCAGTCCGAGCGCGACCCGTTCGGCCGGCTGAACGCGCAGGATCACGCCAATGGCGGCGTCGATGACGGCGGCCGCATGCGCATGGGTGACGGACCCAACAGCAATTACGCCGTCGAGAAGGCCAAGGGGATCCTCGACGAGTTGCGTCGGCGCGCCGGCGAGCGGAGCCGGCCCGAGATCGAGCGTGACTATATCGATCGGCTGTTGAAGCAGTTCTGAGGAAAGGCCGTTTCGGGCAAGAATCGGCCCGTCACGGCAGGAAGGGCCAAGCCGTCTCCCGGCAAGCGCGTACCTTGGGATCACACGCCCGCCGCAGCTGCCTGCGGCTCGCGCCGTGGTGTTGCAGCACAGGGAGAGTCCGGTGGCAACAATGATGAAGCTCGGTGTCGTCGGCGCGGGCTCTGTGGGCGCGGCCTGCGTGTTCGCGCTGGTCATGCGCGGCGTCGCGCGCGAGATCGTCGTCATCGACAGGACGCGCGCGCGCGCCAAGGCGGTGGCGACCGACATGCGCTATGGCGCCCCGTTGTCGGCGCGGGTGGCGATCCGTGACGGCGACTACCGCGAGCTTGCCGGCGCCGCGCTCGTCATGATCACCGCGGGCGTCAATGAGAAGAGTGGCGGGGCGACGGACCGCGGCGATCCCGCCGGTCGGCTCAAGCTGCTCGACACCAATGCCGCGATCTACCGCGAGATCGTGCCGCAGGTGGTGGCCGCTGCACCCGAGGCCGTGATTCTGGTCGTCACCGACCCGCCCGACCCGCTGGCAGATCTCGCCCGCCGCCTCGCCGGCCATGACCGCGTGCTCAGCACCGGTACCTATCTCGATAGCCTGCGTTTCCGCGTCCATCTCGCCGAGACGCTCACCGTCGATCCGGTTTCGGTCGAGGCTCAAGTGCTGGGCGAGCATGGCACCTCGGAGGTCTTTGTCTGGTCGGGCGCGCGCGTCGCCGGTGTTCCCGTAATGGACGTCTTCGCGCAGCGCAGCCTCTCCGCCGAAGAGACCCGGCGCGCCGTCGAGCGGGACGTCCGCTATGCAAATATAACCATCATCGAAGGCAACAGCGCGAGCCAGTACGGCATCGGCATGGTGTCGGCGCGGATCGCCGAGATGATACTGCGCGACGAGGGAGCGGTCATTCCGATCGGCTGCTACAACGCGGCGTACGGCGTCACATTGTCGCTGCCTTGCGTCGTCGACCGGCGCGGCGCCTCGGCAACGCTCGATCCTCTCCTATCGGTGGAAGAGCAGCAGGCCCTGCGCCGCAGCGCCGAGACGCTGAAAAGGGCGGCGTCACGGATCGAGCGCTGATGCCGATCGGCGTCAGCGCATCAGCTCCTCGTCCACCGCGGCGCAGATTTCCTTCAGCGTGAAGGGCTTGGTGATGACGCGGTGGATTAGCGCCTCGAGGTTGTGCGCGCGCTGCCGCTCGCCGGCGAAGCCGGTCATGAGCAGGATCTTCATTCGCGGCTGATCCTGGCTTGCCTTGAGCGCAAGCGCGATGCCGTCGAGCCCGGGCATGACGATGTCGGAAAGCAACAGCGCGAATTCGGCAGCGACGAGGGCGCCGAGCGCCGCCGAGCCCTCCGGCACCGCGGTCACCTCGTGGCCGCGGTGGCGGAGCGCGCGGCTGACGAAAGCGCTGACCGCCGCATCATCCTCAGCCAGGAGAATTCGCGCCACCAGCGGCCTAAGCGCCTAGGAGCCGGTGTCGAACGTGACGACGAAGCCGGTCGCCTCGGCGTTCGGCTGCGCAATGGTGGTGCGGAAGGGGAGAGTCCCGCCCGGCAGGAGTGGCTCCTCGGTGACGGCGAAAGACCAAGACTGCAGCTCGTGCTTGCTGATGTCCTGCAGCACGACGCGCAGCTTCGGCACTTCGCGGGCGACGCGCGAGAGGTTCACCACCTCTCCCTCGATCACCAGCGTCAGCAGTCCGTTTTCGGTGTCGTAGCGCTTCGTCACCTTGTCGAAGCCCAGACCGCTACCCTGCATCGCCGCGACGGGAGCGCCGAGCATGGCGTAGTAGGTGGCCGCGCCCGGCCAATAGCTCACCAGCTGATCGCGCGCCAACCACAGCCCGGCAGCGGTCGCGCCGATCAGCACCAGCAGCGCGAGCAGCGGGATGAGGAGCGCTGAGGAGCGGCGCTGCGGCGGCGACAGCGCCGGAAGCTGCACCCGCCTGCCGGCGGGCGCCACGAGCTCCGGCTGGGGTGCTACCAGATCGACGCGCCGTGGTGCATCCGCCGCAGGCGCCTGCTGCCAAGTATGCGAGCAGTTGGCGCAACGCACCAAGCGTCCCGCGCTGCCCAGCGCGCGCGGGTCGACCAGATACCGGGTGGAGCAGACCGGACAGGTTACGATCATCGAAGCCCAGGCGCTTTCTTTCCTTATAGGGCTTCAATGCTGGGCGAGGCAAGAAACCCGCGCGTCCGAGCCGTCTGGACGCCGGCCGGCGCATCGTGCCATGGTGCCGCGGCTATGGCACGGCGATGCGATGGAGAGCGCGCTCCTTGGTCCGGTTCGAGAATGTCGGCATGCGGTACGGCGCGGGACCGGAGGTGCTGCGCGATGTCAGCATGCGGCTGCCTCCGGGTTCTTTCCACTTCCTGACCGGCCCGAGCGGCGCCGGCAAGAGCACGCTCTTGAAGCTCATGTATCTCGCCGAACGCCCCTCGCGCGGCATCATCTCGCTGTTCGACCGCGACATCGCCACAACGCCACGCCGCGAGCTGCCCCCGCTGCGCCGGCGCATCGGCGTCGTCTTCCAGGATTTTCGCCTGATCGATCACCTCTCGGCCTTCGACAACGCGGCACTGCCGCTGCGCGTCTCGGGCCTCGCCGAGGCGCAGATCCGCGAGCATGTCGTCGAGTTGCTCAGCTGGGTCGGGCTCGCCGATCATCTCGATGCCAAGCCGGCGACGCTGTCCGGCGGCCAGCAGCAGCGTGTCGCCATCGCCCGCGCCGTGATCAGCCGCCCCAGCCTGTTGCTGGCCGACGAGCCTACCGGCAATGTCGATGACGAGATGGCGCTGCGGCTGCTGCGCCTCTTCGAGGAGATGAACAAGCTGGGCACCACACTCGTCATCGCCACGCACAACGAGGCATTGGTGACGCGCTTTGGTCATCCGCGCCTCCATCTCGACAAGGGCGGGCTGACCACGGTGCACGCCCGCGAACGGCACGTTTCATAAGATGCCCCGCCGCGGCTTCGACATACCGCTGAACCGCGACGGCTCCGGGCGCTTCCTGCCCTGGCTCATCGCGCTCATGGTCTATCTCGCCGGCCTGGCGCTGGCCGGGACGCTCGTCCTGAACAGTGCGCTGCAGCGCTGGGATCGCAATCTCGCCGGCACGCTCACGGTGCAGCTGCCGCCCGCGCCGACCGACCCGGGCAAGGGCGATGGGGGGCTCGCCGCGGCGCTGCAGCTGCTGCGCATCACGCCCGGCGTGGTGAGCGCCGAGCCGCTCAGCGGCGAGGCGGTGTCGCGGCTGGTCGAGCCTTGGCTCGGCAACGCGCTGACCGCCGAGGAGCTGGCCCTGCCGCGCCTCGTCGATCTGCGCATCGATCTCGATCGGCCGCCTGATCTCGCCACGCTCAAGACGCGCCTCGCTGCCGCCGCGCCCGGCGCGCTGCTCGACGACCACCGCCAGTGGTTCGATCGCCTAGCGCTGCTCATGCTGTCGATCGAGGTCACGACCCTTGGCATCCTCGCCCTCATCGGTGCGACCGCGGTGCTCACCGTCGTCTTCACAACGCGCACCGGCCTCGCCGTGCACCATGCCGTCATCGAGGTACTGCACCTCATCGGCGCGCAGGACGGCTATATCGCCGGGCAGTTCGAGCGCCAGGCGCTCGGCCTCGGCCTGCGCGGCGGGTTCCTCGGGCTCGCGCTCACGGTCGTCACGCTCTACGCCATCGCCCACCCGGCGGCGGCCACGGTGCTGCTCGGCCAGCGCGTGCGGCTGCTGCCTGCTTTCGAGATCGCGCCCTGGCACTGGCTGGTATTGGCGCTGCTGCCCTTTGCCGCGGCTTTCATCGCCATGGTCACTGCGCGCATCACCGTGCTGCGCGCGCTGGCCCGCATGCCGTGACAGGCCGCCGCGCGCCGCCTGCGGCGAAGCGGCCGCGTCGGCGGCTGCGCTGGCTCAACGCGCCGGCGGCTGTTCTCGTCGCGCTCTTCCTGTTGTGGCTCGGCGGGCTCGCCTGGTTCGCGCGCTCGATTCCCGACGAGGTCAACGATCCCGCCAGCGCCACCGATGCCATCGTCGTGCTCACCGGCGGCAGCCTGCGCGTGCAGAGCGGGATCGCACTGCTGACCGCCGGCAAGGCGAAGAAGCTCTTCGTCTCCGGCGTCCACCACGGCACGGATGTGCCGGCCCTGCTGCGCGCCGAGCACCAATCGTCCGACAAGGTCGCCTGCTGCATCGCGCTCGGCTACGATGCCGACAACACGCTTGGCAACGCGCTGGAGACGGCGGCCTGGATGCGCCAGGAGGGCTTCCTGTCGCTGCGGCTGGTCACGGCGAGCTATCACATGCCGCGCAGCCTGCTCGAATTCTCGCGCGCCATGCCGGAGGTGCGCATTATCCCGCACCCGGTTTTTCCCGAGCGCGTCAAGCAGGAGCGCTGGTGGGCCTGGCCGGGAACGGCGAGCCTGATCGTCGCAGAATACCAGAAATACCTGCTGGCCCTGGTACGGCCGGCGCTGGGCCAGAGCGGAGCGGGGAGCGCGTCCTCGTGATCCTCCTGCGCTCGCTGCTGTTCAACGTCGCCTTCTATCTCCTGACTGCAGCCATGGCGCTGCTCGGGCTGCCGATGCTGCTCGCGCCGCGGCGCCGGGCCGCGGCCTATGGCCGTGCCTGGGCGGCGGGCGTGCTCAAGTTGCTCGGCTGGTGCGCCGGGCTCACGCACGAGGTTCGCGGAGCGGCCAACTTGCCGCCCGGGCCGGCGATCATCGCCATGAAGCACCAATCGGCCTGGGACACGCTCGCCGTGCCGGTGGTGTTCGCCGATCCGGCGATCGTGCTCAAGCGCGAGCTGATGATGATCCCGTTCTATGGCTGGTACCTGTGGAAAGCCGGCATGATCGGCATCGACCGCGGCGCCGGCGCGGCGGCGCTGAAACGGATGGTGGCCTCGGGCGGGCGCGTCGCCGAGGACGGGCGGGCAATCGTCATTTTCCCGGAAGGGACGCGTACCGCGCCGGGCGCCCGCCAGCCCTACCAACCAGGCGTCGCCGCGCTCTACCGCCAGCTCGGCTTGCCCCTCGTGCCGGTGGCGGTCAACTCCGGTGTGTTCTGGGGCCGACGCCGCTTTGCCAAGCGTCCTGGGCGCATCACCCTCGAGATACTGCCGCCCATACCGCCGGGCGGCGAGCGTCGTGCCGTCATGGCCGAGCTCGAGGAGCGCATCGAGGCGGCCACGGCGCGGCTGGTCGCCGCCGCCCAGGCGACGACGGGCGGTTGAGGATAAGCTTGTGGATCAATCCACACCCCTCCCATGTGGAACCCGGGAATAACTTGAAAACAATAGGCACAATAGCCACTTAGAGTATCGTGAACAGACCGTAACCGATGTGGATCGCTTGAGCATGTCGGGGAAACAAAAATGGTACTGTCAAGTGTAGATATGGGGGTTTTTCCCTGCGAAAGGAGCGATCCCGTGGTCGTCGGTCGGCGATGACGAGTCCCGCGGTTCGGGATTGGCCGGCGTGTCGGGGCGGACCGGTGGTCGCGGCTGAAGAGCCATGGGCGGCCACGGCCGCGCGATCTCTAAAAAATCTACGAAACGAAGCCAATCCGTTTAAGCTGACACGGCCCGTCGCCGCCTTGGAGGTTGCCTAAAGCCATGCCTAGCGTCGCCTCGATCTCGCAGCAGATCTGGGACATGAAATACCGGCTGAAGAGCGCGGACGGCGCTGCCCTCGACAAGACGATCGAGGACACGTGGCGGCGCGTCGCCAATGCGCTGGCGGAGCCCGAGCAGGACCGCGATCTCTGGGCCGCGCGCTTCTTCGACGCGATGAGCGGCTTCAAGTTCCTGCCGGCCGGCCGGGTCGTGGCCGGCGCCGGCAGCGGGCGCAACGTCACCCTCTTCAACTGTTTCGTCATGGGCACGATTCCGGACGACATGTCCGGCATCTTCACCCATCTGCGCGAAGCGGCGCTCACGATGCAGCAGGGCGGCGGCATCGGCTACGATTTCTCGACGCTGCGGCCCAAGGGGGCGCCGGTCAAGGGCGTCGGCGCCGATGCCTCGGGCCCGCTCTCCTTCATGGATGTGTGGGACGCGATGTGCCGCACCATCATGAGCGCCGGCCACCGCCGCGGCGCGATGATGGCGACCTTGCGCTGCGACCATCCCGACATCGAGGCCTTCATCGAGGCTAAGCGCGAGCCGGGGCGGCTGCGCATGTTCAATCTCTCGGTCCTCGCCACCGACGCATTCATGACGGCGGTGAAGGAGGATGCGCCCTGGGAGCTCACCTTCGCCGGCACGACCTACAAGGTGGTCCCGGCGCGCGAGCTCTGGGACAAGATCATGCGCTCGACCTACGCCTATGCCGAGCCGGGCGTGATCTTCATCGACCGCATCAATCGCCGCAACAATCTGCACTATGCCGAGACCATCAGCGCGACAAATCCGTGCGGCGAACAACCACTTCCGCCCTATGGCGCGTGCCTGCTCGGCTCGATCAACCTCGCTGCGCTGGTGCGCGATCCCTTCACGGCGCAGGCGCGGCTCGATCTCGACGAGCTCAAGCGCCTCGTGCCGCTCGCGGTGCGCATGCTCGACAACGCCATCGATGCATCGCGCTTCCCGCTGGCCGAGCAGACGCATGAGGCGACGGCGAAGCGCCGCATCGGCCTCGGCATCACCGGCCTTGCCGACGCGCTGATCCTGTGCGGCGCGCGCTACGGCTCGAGCGATGCGGTGGCGCTCACGGAGCAATGGCTGAAGGTGATCCAGCGCTCGGCCTATCTCGCCTCGGCAGCGCTGGCATCGGAGAAGGGTGCCTTCCCGCTCTTCGACAAGGAGCAGTATCTCGCCGGCGAGACGATCGCCGCGCTCGACGACGATGTCCGTGCCGCGATCGCCGCGCAGGGCATCCGGAACGCGCTCCTCACCTCGATCGCGCCCACCGGCACGATTTCGCTCTTCGCCGACAACGTCTCCTCCGGTCTCGAGCCGGTGTTCAGCTTCAGCTACACGCGCCGCGTGCTGATGCCCGACGGCAGCCGCAAGGAGGAAGAGGTGAGCGATTACGCCTATCGCCTCTTCCGCCGCTTGAAGGGCGAGCACACGCCGTTGCCGGCCGCCTTCGTCGATGCGCAGCAGCTCGCGCCGGCCGACCACCTGGTGATGCAGGCGACGGTGCAGAAATACGTCGACAGCTCCATCTCCAAGACCATCAACATCCCCGCCGACTTTCCCTTCGAGCGCTTCAAGGACGTCTATCTCCAGGCCTATGACCTCGGCTGCAAGGGCTGCACCACCTACCGGCCGAACGAAGTCACCGGGGCCGTGCTCGAGGTGAAGAAGGAGGCCAGGCCCGACTCCCCGCGCCAGCAGCAGCTGCCGTTGCCGACCCCGACGCGCAAGCCGGTGCCGGGCGACGGTTACGAGACCGGCGTCGTCTACATGACGCAGCCCTTGAACCGGCCCGAGGAGCTGCCGGGGCGGACCTACAAGATCCGCTGGCCCGAGAACGAGCACGCCCTCTACATCACCATCAACGACATCCTGCAGGACGGTCGCGTCCGCCCGTTCGAGATCTTCATCAATTCGAAGAACATGGAACACTACGCCTGGACCGTCGGCCTGACGCGGATGATCAGTGCCGTGTTCCGCCGCGGCGGCGATGTCTCCTTCGTCGTCGAGGAGCTGAAAGCGGTGTTCGATCCGCGCGGCGGCGCGTGGATGGAGGGACGTTACGTGCCCTCGCTGCTGGCAGCAATCGGCAACGTCATCGAGAAGCATCTTGTCGATATCGGCTTCCTGCCGTCGAAACGCAGCGCGCTTGCCGAGCGCCAGGTGGTCAACCTGGCGGGCGCCGATCCATCGCCGGGCTCGGCACGGCGGCTCGCGCAATGCCCGAAATGCGGCGAGGCCGCGCTCATCCGCGTCGAGAACTGCGACCAATGCACGAGCTGCGACTATTCGAAGTGTGGGTGAGTTTCGCGCGGGCTGCGTGGCGTCCGGCTCAAGCGCCTTTCGGGCGATACCTTCTTGTTCGCTCTGATTTACTGAATCGCCTTTCATGCGCGGCGTTGGCTCTCGGGCTAGCGCCACGGTTGCCCATAATTCAGCAATGCAATGGCGGCGGCAAACGGGCGTCGCGCCTCCGGGCACGGTGTTGGCACGTGAGAGGAACGCGATAAAGCCAGGCAGAGCCGAGGGGAACCAAACGTGCCCGACGCCACGGCGTGGAAAGAAAAGGCTGTGACACTGCGCCATACCGCGACGCAGCAGCGCAACCCGTTGGAGCGTCAGACCCTGCTGACGCTCGCGGAGGATTGCGAGGCGATCGCCGCCGAGCTCGAATCGCGGGCGCAGCAGCCGGGCAAGCCGAAGCCGCCGGCCAATCCGCCCAGGCCACCCGGCCGCGAGAGGCCGACGCCGATCCAGGAGCCGCCACGCCCAACGCCGTCGCCGCCGGTCGAACCGCCGCCGCCCGTAACCGCGCAGAAGTTGCAGCGTCGGCGCTAGCCTGGCGGCCACTCGGAGAAGCGCCGCCAAGCGCGAGGCGATCCGGCATGGCAGGCGCTGTTCAAAGCCTACCTGCCGCGACCTGCCGCGCGCCCACGGCCACAGAGGGACCGCCAGCGCGCTCCTAGGAAACGCGCCAGGAGCGGCCGCCTAGCAAGGACATAGCCAACCGGCCGAAGCGCCCTGTACGATTTAAGCAAAGCGTTAAGCCACCCCGGATAAAGTGTGTATCCGGCCGGCCAGCACTACTGGCCGAGAGGGGATCGGCCGCCGCCCAGCCCAGGCGCGCCGCGCCAGGGTAAACGTGGCTTAACCGTGCAGGGGCTCGATGAAAATTCTAATCGCCGATGATCACGCGCTGGTGCGCCAGGGATTGCGGCAGCTGCTGGCTGACGAGGAATTGGGCCTTCCCAATGCCTCCGGCGATTTGAGCTTCCTCGAGGTCGACGGTTTCGACGCGGCTCTCGAGGCGCTCGCCACCAAGGGCGCCGATCTGCTCCTGATCGACCTGTCGATGCCGGGAATGGCAGGCGCCAGCAGCCTGCGCGCGCTACGCGAAGCCCATCCCACGACCAAGATGGTGGTCATCACGGGGTGGGAGGACCGCGCCACCATGCTCGATTGCCTCGGCGCGGGGGTCCATGGCTATGTGCCGAAATCCTTTGCCACCGAGCAGATCGTCAAGGCGATCGAGGTGATCCTGTCCGGCGGAATCTACGTGCCCTCGGAGATCGCCAATCTCAATGCCGGCGAAACCGCATTGCACAATGGCGTCGGCGGCAAGGACAAGGCGAAGCCGTCGCTGCCGCCGCTGGTGCCCGGGGTGGCTCGCTTCACCAAGCGCCAACTCGATGTCCTGCTGCTGCTGGGGCAAGGACGCTCGACGAAGGAGATCGCCCGGACGCTCGAGCTCAGCGAAGGCACCGTCAAAGTTCACCTCGCCGCGATCTACCGCGGGCTCAATGCCCGCAACCGCACCGAGGCCGTCGCTCTCGCCAGCAAGCTGCAGTTGTAAAGCATCTCCCTGGCCAAGCTCCGGCGCCCGCTGCGCGAAATTCTCCTGGCCCGGTCAGCCTAAGCCGATCGGCCAGGGCGCGGGCTACGCTCCCTGGGCCGGTAGACATCGCGCCGACTAGGTCCTGTACCCATCTAGGTCCTGTACCCATAAAGTGATTCCCTGGGCGGGCGGATGTGATTCAAGGTTCTCGAAGGAGAACCTTGACCATGGCGCGGTTTGCACAGATCCAGGTGGTCGTTCGTGGCCTCGACGAATTCGCCGGGCTGTACGGCAACGCGGCCAACATCCCGCTCGAGCGCGAGCCCGCTCAGCCGGCATCGGATGATCTGCGGGGTGAGCTGATCCAGCGGCTCGAGCAGAAGGCGCCTGCGTTCCTGCGGCAAGCCGGCATGACGCGCGACCGTGCCCAGGCGGACCAGCTGCGATCCCGGTCGGCGATCTTCGGCAGCGAAGCGGAGCGCCTGCAGGCCGAAGCGGCGTGAGCGCGCCGCACAAGCGCGATAGCGCCATCAGCCGCAGGGCGTCGCGCGCGCTGCCATGTCCTTGACGATCTGTTCAAGGCGGTGAAGCGGCCCGTCGACCAGGCCGAGCTTCCGCAATTCGCAGACGGTGTTCTCGAGATACTGGCGGCATGAGCCGCGGCCGCCGATGCCCTGGAGGATCAGCCGGGCGGTCGCCTCGGGCGACATCCTGCCGGCATAGCCGACCTGCTTGCGATCGACGGCGAAAGTGCGCGCCTTGACCTTGCCGGTGGGGATGTCGACCTGAACTTGCTTCAGTCGGTACGTCCCCCGCGCCATCTCGCGGTCCCAGAGATAGTGGAGCGCCGCCGCGACATCGCCCGCCGGCACGCGATAGGCGATACCTCTGCAGGCGCCGCCGCGATCCAGGCCGAGCACGAGGCCCGGCAGCTCCGCCGTGCCGCGGTGGCGGTGCGAGTAGACGCAGAAGCTGCGGTGATAGCCCCTGAGCAGCGCCGGCTGCGCCTCGGCATAGGCGAAGCCAGGATCCCACATCAGCGAGCCATAAGCGAAGATCCAGAGATCACGCCGCTGCGCCATGCATTCGGCGATCTCCGGCGGCGGTGTTCCTGCGCGCAGCGGCGTTTCCGTGTCCAAAGATCCTTCCATGCGCTATTGACCGGCCGCCCGTCACGTCATTCCGGTTCGACGCCCCGCGGCAATTCGACCGGGGGCCCCGACTAAGCTGTCACCGAAGCGCAAAAAAGCGATTAACGCCGACGCTGGAGGAGGACCGACTCGGGACGCGACGCCGCGGGAAACGCCGCCCTATCTTGCGTCAGCGCGGCGCGCGCGCAAGCGTCCGGCGCGCATTGCCGACCTGCCGGTTTCGCATCGACCGCCGTTCCCCGCCGCCCTATAAAACCGCATGCGCCGCCTCATCGTCGCGATTGTCATGCTGCTGTTGGTCGCGGCCACCGCGAGCTACGCCGGTTATTGGTTCTACATCGCCGGCCGCCTGCCCGAGGTGATCGCCGCCTGGGCCGAGGGGCGCCGCGCCGACGGGTACAGCGTGCGCTGGGACAGCCTCGCCGTCGGTGGCTTCCCCGCCTCCTTCCGCGTGACGCTCGCGGGCGCCGCATTCGCCGGCGCGCGACCCCTGCCCTTCCAGACGGCGGCCGCCACCGTGATCGGCGAGGCGCGGCCGTGGAATTTGCGGCGCTGGCGCGTGAACGCGCCGCAAGGTGCGCGCGTCGAAGCGCCGAGCGAGGGCGACACGGTCGCGGCTGCGGCCCTTGATGCGACCGTCGCCATCGGCGCCGACGACGCCACGGTCGCGCTGGCGGCGCATCAGATCGTAGGCGGCGGCGCCGCCGCGGCGCTGCGCATCGCCACCGCCGACGCGCAACTCGTCCTCCCGGCCCGAGCGCCGGCCGACCACCGACAAGACGGTGCCAGGCTGACGCTCCGGCTCATGGGTATCGCCGTACCGCGAGCGGTGCCGTCTCTGGGCGCGACGGTCGATGCGGTGACGCTCTCCGGTGCACTCAAGGGCGCGGTGCCGGCGGGCCAGCTGCGCCAGGCGCTGGCGGCGTGGCGCGATGACGGCGGCACGATCGAGCTGGAGGAAGGCACATTGCGCTGGGGCTCGCTCGCGGCGAGCGCCAACGGCACGCTCGCGCTCGACACCGCGCTGCAGCCGATCGGCGCGCTGACGGCGACGATCGAGAACCACGACGCCGTCATCGATGCGGCCGTGGCGGGCGGCACGCTGCGCGCCGACGACGCCAGCCTAGCCAAGGTCCTGCTCGGCCTGATGGTGAAGCCGGGCATCGACGGCAAGAAACAGCTTACCCTGCCGGTGACCCTGCAGAACCGCCGCCTCTATCTCGGTCCGGCACAAATCGCCGTGCTTCCCGCCATCACCTGGGAATAGGCAAGCGGACTACGGCTGCGGCGCCGCGGCGCGGTCAAACATGCCGTATTGCCGGACCACCTCGACGACGCTGATGCGGTAATCGGCGAAGACCTCGTTGCGGCCCTTGAATTGCGCGCGCTGGTGGCGGTCGTGCTCGCGCCAGCGCTTCACCGCCGCGGCGTCACGCCAGAAAGAGAGCGAGAGGATCTTGCGCTCGGTGCTGAGGCTTTGGAACCGCTCGACCGAGATAAAGCCGTCGATCTTCTCGAGTTCGGGCTTCAGCGCGGCGGCGATGTCGAAATAATCCTGTTGCCGACCGGGCTTGGGCTGCACCTCGAAAATCACGGCATACATGCTGGGTCCTCCTGGTCGGGAGAGTGGCACAAGCCGCCTAGGCGCGCCAGAACGGCTTGGCGCATTCGCACGACGCATCGAGGCGAGTGATGCCGATATCGGCGAGTCGCCGCTCGTCGAACGCGGCGAGGAGACGCCGCTCCTGCGCCCGCGCTCGCCAACAGGCGAGCAGCGCGATGAAGCGCCGCCAAGACGAGGGGTGGCGCCGCGACTCTTTCTGCACGAGGCGTGATTCATCCATGGCACAGAAGATGGCGTCGCGGGCAGCGCCTGTCGCGCACGAACGCTTCGGCGCTGACCGAACCAGCGCGCTGCGGAGCGGCCACCCGCGAGCGTGTCTATGCCCGCGCGCGTGCGCACCCTATGCTCCCGTCCTGCTCGCGCGAAGTCATGGCAAGAAAGGCGCGTTCATGTCGACGATAACGACCGTGCTCGCGGCGCTCGTCGCCGCCGAGCATCTCGGGTTCCTCGTACTGGAGATGTTCCTGTGGCAGAAGCCGATCGGCCTCCGGATCTTCCGGTTGAGTCCGGACACCGCCGCGACCTCGGCGGCGCTCGCCGCCAATCAGGGGCTCTATAACGGCTTCCTCGCCGCCGGGATCGTCGCCGGATTGGCCGCTTCGGACCCCGGCGCGGGTTTCGCGCTCATCGCGTTTTCGCTGAGTTGCGTCATCGTCGCCGGCATCTTCGGTGCGTTCACCGTGTCGTGGCGAACGCTGCTGCTGCAGACCGTGCCCGGCGCGGTGGCTTTGGGCGCTCTCGTCTTCCTGCGCCAGCGCGCGGGCTCAGGCCTGCTTCGCCTCGATGATCGAGCGGCGGATGGCGCGAGTGCGGGTAAAGAGGTCCTCGAGCTTGTCGCCTTCACCCCAGCGGATGGCCCGCTGCAGCGCGGTCAGATCCTCGGTGAAGCGCTGCAGCATCTCCAGCACCGCCTCGCGGTTGTTGAGGAACACATCGCGCCACATCACCGGGTCCGAGGCAGCGATGCGCGTGAAGTCGCGGAAGCCGCCGGCGGAGAACTTGATGACCTCGGATTTGAGCGCGTCCTCGATATCGGTCGCGGTGCCGACGATGGTGTAGGCGATGAGATGCGGCAGATGCGAGGTGATGGCGAGCACCTTGTCGTGATGCGCGGCATCCATGGTGACGACCTTCATGCCCGCCGCTTCCCACAGAGCGGTCACGCGCGCCAGCGCCGCGGCGTCACCGTCCGGCAGCGGCGTCAGGATGCACCAGCGGTCGTGGAACAGCTCGGCGAAGCCCGCCTCCGGCCCGGAATGCTCGGTGCCGGCCACGGGATGTCCGGGCACAAGATGCACGTTTTGCGGCAGCGAAGGCTTGAGGTCGCGGATGACCGCCTCCTTCACCGAGCCGACATCGGTGACAATGGCGCCAGGCTCAAGCGCAGGCGAGATGCGCCGGCCGATTTCGGCATAGGCCGAGAGCGGCGTGCTGATAACGACGAGGTCGGCACCCTTCACCGCCTCGGCTGGATCGGTGGTGACGCGATCGGCCAGCGCGAGGGCGCGCACCTTGTCCAGCGTCTCCTCGCGGCGCGCACAGGCGACGATCTCGCGTGCGAGCTTGTTGCGGCGCAGGGCGCGAGCGAGCGACGAGCCGATGAGACCGATGCCGATCAGCGCGACGCGCTCGAATGGCAGTGCGCTCACGCCGGTTTGAGGAAATCCGCGATCGCCGCGACGACGGCGCGCATCTCCTCCTCCGTGCCGACGGTGATGCGAAGATGCTCGGGCAAGCCGTAGGCGCCCATCTGGCGCGTCAGGATGCCGCGCGATTTGAGGAAGGCGAAAGCGGCGTCGGAATTCTTGGGCGCGGCGGGCAAGCGCACCAGCACGAAATTCGCCACGCCCGGATTGACCGCGAGGCCCAGCGCCGCGAGCTCACGCTCGAGCCATGGGTGCCAGATGTCATTGTGCTCGCGCGCGCGGTCAAGCGCGGTCACGTCCGCGAGCGCGGCCACGGCGGCGGCTTGTGCCGGCAGGTTGATGTTGAAGACGCCGCGCACGCGGTTGAGTACATCGGCCACCGGCGCGCTGAAATAGCCCCAGCCAATCCGCAGGCCGGCGAGCGCATAGATCTTCGAGAAGGTGCGCAGCATCACCACATTGTGCGCCGCCTCCACGAGCTCGATGCCGGGCTCGTAATCGTTGCGCGTGACGAACTCGGCGTAAGCCGAGTCGAGCACCAGCAATGTCGAGGCCGGCAGTCCCCGGTGCAGCCGCATCACTTCCTGCCGCGACAGGAAGGTGCCGGTGGGGTTGTTGGGATTGGCGAGAAAGACCAGTCGTGTCTTGGGCGTGACGCGCGCGAGGAAGCCGTCGACATCGGCGGTGAGGTTCTTCTCGGGCACGGCGATCGGCGTGGCGCCGGCTGCCTTGGCCGCGATCGGGTACATGAGGAAGCCGTGGCGGCTGTAGAGCACCTCGTCGCCCAGCCCGGTATAGCAGCGCGCCAGGAGACCGATGAGTTCGTCCGATCCGGTGCCGCACACGATGCGCTGGGCGTCAAGCCCATAGCGCCGCGCCAGCGCCTGGCGCAGCCCCATGGAGGCGCCGTCGGGGTAGCGATAGATGTCGCCGGCCGCGGCGCGATAGGCCTCGACGGCGCGCGGGCTCGGGCCGAGCGCGCTCTCGTTCGAGGCGAGGCGGATGACGCGCGCGACGCCGGACACCTTCGCCTCGCCGCCGATATAAGGCGCGATGTCGAGAATGCCGGGCTGCGGTGCGGGCAGGTCGGACATGGCGCTCACGCCTTGCCGGCGAGCGCAGCGGGCGTCAAGGGCCGAGCATAAGCCCCAAGATGCGTGACGCGCGCCACCCGCTCGCCCAGCGGAGCAAGCGCCTTTCGCAGGCGCGCATCATCCACCGTCACGAGGTCGTCGATCTCGACGAGATTCCACGCCGCCGTGCCGTCGGAGGTGTGAGCGGCGAACAGCGTGACGGCGAGACCGGACTCATTGAGCGCGCCGATCAGGCGGGCGCGGCTGAGTTCGCCCTGGATCTCGAACGCGAGGAAGGAGCGGTCGGCGCCGGTCGGATCGAACTCGGCGTGGCCGATCACCAGCGCATCAGTACTCTCGCCGCGGGCATTACCGCGCCCGGCGAAGGGCAGGCGCGCGATGACGCGCGGCGCGCTCGCGCCGCTCGCCGTAAGCAGCGGCCACCATGGCGCGCTCTCGCCTTCGGCCGGCATCGGCAGAACGCCGACGGCGGCGCGCCCCTCGCTCAATGCGCGCAGCACCTCGCCCGCCGCGTGGAGAGCCAGCATCGGCATGTGGCTGCCATACTGATCGCGCGCCAAATCCCAGTAGTCGGGGATGGCGCCCGGCGCATGGACGGCGACGGCAAACTCCCCCTGCAGCGAAATGGCGCCGCTGATGAGCTCGCGCCAAAGGCGCACCAAAACGGTGCGCGGGAAGCGGCCTCGATGCCGCTCGACGAGGCGGCGCAGCAGCACGGCCTCGCGCCCGGGCCGGACCGCGGCGATCCCGCTGCGCTTCTTGGCGCGGGCGACGGATTCAACGATCTCGGCACGCTGCATGATCAGGTCGTGCAGCTGGTCGTCGATCTGGTCGATGCGGCGGCGCAAATCGTCGAGTGCGGAAGTGCTGGTGGTCATGGCAAATTATGTACAAACCGGAAGGCGATAGAGATAGTTCGGCTGATCGCCGAAAGCAAAGAAAACATTGACATACCGGCGTCTTGATCCCTAGCTATGCCGGCCTTGGGAACCGGCTGTGCGGCCTTCTGGCACAGCCCAGCGAATACCCTGAACTGGCGCTAAAGAGATGAGCGTGCCCGCCGCGTCGCCGACCCGCGAGACTGCCCTTGCTTCCGACCGCCCCGGTTTCCGGCTGGAGGTGACGGAGCCGTTGCTGCTCGACTGCGGCGTGTCGCTCGGGCCGTACACCATCGCCTACCAGACCTACGGCAACCTCAATGCCGAGCGCTCGAACGCGATCCTCATCTGCCACGCGTTGACCGGCGACCAGTATGTCGCGGAGCCGCATCCCATGACCGGCAAGCCGGGTTGGTGGGAGACGCTGGTCGGCCCCGGCAAGGTGCTCGACACTGGGCGCTATTTCCTCATCTGCGCCAATGTGCTCGGCGGCTGTATGGGGAGCACCGGGCCGATGGAGATCAACCCGGAGACGGGGAAGCCGTGGGGGCTGTCCTTTCCGGTCATCACCGTCGCCGACATGGTGCGCGCGCAGAAGATGCTGATCGACCATCTCGGCATCGAGACTTTGTTCTGCGTGACCGGCGGCTCGATGGGCGGCATGCAAGTGCTGCAATGGGGGGCGTCTTTCCCCGAGCGCGTCTTCGCCGCGGTGCCGATCGCTACGGCGGCGCGGCATTCGGCACAGAACATCGCCTTTCACGAGGTCGGGCGTCAGGCGATCATGGCCGATCCCGAATGGCGCGGCGGCAATTATCTCGAGAGCGGGCGCCGCCCGGCGCGCGGCCTCGCGGTGGCGCGCATGGCCGCGCACATTACCTACCTCTCGGAGCAGGCGCTGCACCGCAAGTTCGGCCGCAGTCTGCAGAACCGGCAGGGGCTTACCTACGGCTTCGACGCCGAGTTCCAGGTGGAGAACTATCTGCGCCACCAAGGCATCTCCTTCGTCGAGCGCTTCGACGCCAACTCCTATCTCTACATCACCCGCGCCTGCGATTATTTCGACTTGGCGGCGGAGCATGGTGGCGTTCTCGCCAATGCCTTCCGCGGCACCAAGACGCGGTTCTGCAGCATTTCCTTCACCAGCGATTGGCTCTACCCGACGGCGGAGAACCGTGCCATCGTCCACGCGCTCAACGCGGTCGCCGCCAATGTGAGCTTCGTCGAAATCGAGACCGACAAGGGCCACGACGCGTTCCTGCTCGAGGAGCCGGAGTTCTTCGCCACCTTGCGCGGCTTCCTCGACGGCTGCGCGCGCCACCGCGGCCTCAAGGGCGAATGAGCGCCGACGGCAGCATCCCCAGCGCCGCCGCCGACAGCGCGCGCCTGCGCGGCGATCTCCGGCTCGTCGCGGAGATGATCGAGCCGGGCGCGCGCGTGCTCGATATCGGCTGCGGTGACGGCGAGTTGCTCGCCTATCTGGCGCAGCACAAGCGCGTCGACGGCCGCGGCATGGAGCTGTCGCAGTCGGGCGTCAACGCCGGCGTGCGGCACGGCCTCTCGGTCATCCAGGGCGACGCGGACCACGATCTCCAGGATTATCCTTCGGACGCCTTCGACTACGCCGTGCTCAGCCAGACGCTGCAGGCGACGCATCAGCCGCGCCAGGTGCTCGAGCATCTCGTCCGCATCGGCCGGCGCGCCATCGTTTCTTTCCCGAATTTCGGCCATTGGCGCATCCGCCTGCACCTCCTCGCGCATGGCCGCATGCCGGTGACGCCAGTGCTGGCGCATCGCTGGTACGACACGCCCAACATCCACCTCTGCACCATTCTCGATTTCGTCGCGCTGTGCGAGGAGCTGGGCATCGTCATCGAGCGCAGCGTCACCCTTGACCGCGCCGGCCTGCCTTACCGCCTCAACCCGCGCGGCACGCTCGCCAATCTGCTGGCGGAGCAGGCCCTGTTCCTGCTGCGCCGCGCCAGGCGCTGATCGCCACTATCCGCTGGAGCGCGGCGCGCCGTGCGCCACGGGCACGTAGACACGCCGACGCGTCTCCTTGCGCTTCGCCGCAGGCTTCGCCGCGTAGATTTGCTTCGTCGCCTCGACAATGGACACGCCGGCAAAGGTGGTGAACCAGCGCTCGCCGATGCGCTCGATGGCATTGGCCGAGCGCAGCATCATGCGCGAGCCGTTGGGCGGCACGAACAGCGCGGAGGCTACCCGCTCGGGCGTGAAATCCGCGTCGCGCAGCAGGCGCGAGAGCTGCGTGCCGGTATAGGGATGCCCCTGGCCGAACGGGGTGGCATCGACGCGTGCCCAGATCCCGCGGCGGTTGGGCACCACGACCATGAGGCGGCCGCCGCCGGCCAGCACGCGCCATACCTCCTTAAGCAGCGCGCGGACCTGCTCGCTGTATTCGAGGCTATGGACCAACAGCACGCGGTCGATCGAGAAGTCCTGCAGCGGCAGCTCGCCCTCATCGGCCAGTCCCACCGCATTGGCACCGTCCGCGGGCCAGGGCAGCACGCCCTGGGGCGGCGGCATCAGCGCGACCACCCGTTCCGCCTCTTCGCGGAAGAGCTTGAGGTAAGGCGTGGCGTAGCCGAGCCCCAACAGCCGCATGCCGGCGAGGTCCGGCCAGATCAGGCGGATGCGGCGCCGGATCATGCGGCGCGCCACTTGGCCGAGGCGGCCGGTGTAGAAATCGCGGAGGTCGACAACGTCGGCATACATGAGCAGAGTGTAGCATGGGACGGCCCGGCGCATTACGTTAGGCCCAGAGGCGCGCACACGACCAGAGGGACCATGACCGAATTCGTCATCCGCCAGATCCCTGTGCTCCGGGACAATTACGTCTACCTGCTGCACGACGCGGAGACCGGCGCCACGGGCGCCGTGGACCCCTCGATCGCCGAGCCGGTGCTGCGCGCGCTCGGCGAGACCGGCTGGCGCCTCACGCACATCCTCAACACGCATCATCATCCCGACCACACCGGGGGCAATCTCGAGATCAAGCAGGCGACAGGCGCCACCATCGTTGGCCCGCGCGCCGACCGCGACCGCATTCCCGGCATCGACGTCGAGGTGGGCGAAGGCGAGCGCTATGCCGTCGGCTCGCAGGAGACGCAGGTCTTCGAGGTTCCCGGCCACACGCGCGGCCACATCGCTTATTGGTTCGCCGGCTCACGCGCGCTGTTCTGCGGCGACACGCTGTTCCTCATGGGCTGTGGCCGGCTGTTCGAGGGCACGCCCGAGCAGATGTGGCGCTCGCTCGGCAAGCTGCGCGGGCTACCGCCCGAGACGCGCGTCTATTGCGGCCACGAATACACGCAGTCGAATGCGCGCTTCGCGCTGACGGTGGAACCGCACAACCCTGCGCTCGTCGCCCGCGCGCGCCGCGTCGATGCGCTGCGCGCCGAGGGCAAGTCGACCGTGCCGGGGACGATGGCCGAGGAGATCGCCACCAACCCATTTCTGCGCGCCGACCAGCCGATCTTGCAGGCGGCGGCCGGCGCGCCCGGCGACCCGGTCGCCACCTTCGCCGCCATTCGGCGGCGCAAGGACAGTTTCTGAACCGACAACCGACCATGGAACAATCGGAGTTAGGCCCATGAAGCTTCGCTACTCACCGACCTCCCCCTATGTGCGCAAGGTCATGGTCGTGGCGCTTGAGACGGGTCTCGCCGAGCGTATCGAGCGGATCCCGACCGTGGTGCTGCCGACCAAGCCCAACGAGGAAATGGCGCGCGAGAACCCCCTGGTGAAAGTCCCCGCGCTCACCACCGACGAAGGGCTCGTACTCTACGACTCGCCAGTGATCTGCGAGTATCTGGACACGCTGCATGGCGGCACCAAGCTGTTCCCGTCCTCGGGCAAGGCGCGCTGGATTGCGTTGCGCCAGCAGGCACTGGGCGACGGCATCCTCGACGCCGCTATCCTCGGCCGTTACGAGATCCAGCGGCCGAAGGAATACCAGTGGCAGGACTGGATCGACGCGCAGCTGCGGAAGGTGCGCGGCGCCCTGGGCGCGTTGGAGATCGAGGCCGCGGGCGGCGAGCTTGGCGGCCCGCTCACCATCGGCCAGATCACCATCGGCTGCGCACTGGGCTATCTCGACTTCCGCTACGCCAGCGAGGATTGGCCCTCGCGGCACCGCCGGCTCGCCACCTGGTACGAGGAGTTCTCAAAACGTAAATCGATGCAGCTCACCGTGCCGCGCGACCCAAGCTGAAATCGAAAAATTCGTCCCAATCGAGGTCGAGAGGCACCCGAGCTGGGGCGCCTCTCCGCTCTTCGCGCATCACCGCATCAAATCGCCAGGCCGTCGAGCCAAGCGATCAGGCCCCGCGTGACTTCCTCGCGATTGGTCTCGTTGAAGAGCTCATGTCTTGCATCGGCGTAGAAGCGGTGCGCGACGCGCTCGAGACCGGCAGCGCGATAGGCCGAGAGAAGCTGCGCGACGCTTTTTGTGTTGCCGCCGACAGGGTCGCGGCTGCCGGCGATAACATAGACCGGCAGGCGCTTGGGGATACGGGCCTGGCGCTGCCCGCTCGTCGCGTCGCCGAGCGCATCGAGCAGATCGATCCACAGCTGCACCGAAGCTGAAAATCCGCACAGCGGATCGGCGATGTATTTGTCCACCTCAGCCATGTCGCGCGACAGCCAGTCGAAAGGCGTACGCGACGGCTCGAACGGCTTGTTGAAGGTGCCGAAGGAGAGCGCGTGCATCAGGGCGCTGCGGCCGCGCCGCCCGAGGCGCAGACGCTCGAGCCGGCCGACCAACCGGCCCGCGGCCGCGAGCGCGGACGGCTTGCCGCCCGACCCGGACAGCACGACGCCGGCCAGGGCATCGCCATGCGTGCTGATGAAATGCTGCGCCATGAAAGAGCCCATGGAATGACCGAGCAGGACGATCGGCGCGCCCGGGTGATCGGCGGCAATGCGCCGGTTGAGTTGCCACAAATCGTCGAGGCATTTGCTCCAGCCGTCGCGGGCGGCAAAAAAGCCCAGATCCTCGGGCGTGCGCGCGCTGCGGCCATGGCCGCGATGATCGCTGGCGTAGACGGCGTAGCCCACGTCGGTCAGCGCTGCCGCCAATCGTGCGTAGCGCCCGCCATGCTCGGCGAGCCCGTGCGCGATCTGCACGACGCCTCGGGGCGGCGCTTGCGGCCACCAGGCATGGACGAAAAGCGCCACGCCGTCCGCGGCGGTGAGCGCGAAGCTGGCGCCCTGCACCGCAACCGCGGCGGAACGCGCTCGCTCCCTGCCTCAATACATATGCTGGCCCCCGTTGATCGACAGCGTCGACCCGGTGACGAAGCCCCCCTCGTCCGAGACGAGGAAGAGGACGCCCCGCGCGATCTCGTCGGCCTGTCCGAGCCGGCCGACGGGGATGCGCGCGATGATCTTCTCCAGCACGTTCGGCGGCACCGCCCGCACCATGTCGGTGTCGATATAACCGGGCGCGATCGCGTTGACTGTGACGCCACGGCCCGCGCCTTCCTGGGCCAGCGCCTTGGTGAAGCCGTGTATGCCTGACTTCGCCGCTGCGTAGTTCACCTGGCCGTATTGGCCGGCCTGCCCGTTGACCGAGCCGATGTTGACGATGCGGCCGAAGCGGCGCTCGCGCATCCCGTCGATCACCAGCCGGCACATGTTGAAGCACGAGCTGAGATTGGTGGCGATGACGTCGTTCCACTGCTCGGGCGACATCTTGTGCAGCACGGCGTCGCGCGTGATACCGGCATTGTTGATGAGGATGTCAACCGGGCCCATCTCCTGCTCGACCTGCTTGACCCCGACCTCGCACGCCTTGAAGTCGGAGACGTCGAACTTGAACGATTGGATATCGGTCTCGCGCGTGAACTTGCGCGCCGCCTCCTCGTTGCCGCCATAGGCCGCCGCCACCTTGTAGCCGGCGTTCTTCAGCGCCACGGAGACCGCGCGCCCGATGCCGCGCGTCCCGCCTGTCACGATTGCTACCCGTGCCATCCTAACCTCCCTTGCCTTTTTGAGGGCACTCCGTCCGAGCCGTGCGGCTCGGACCGCCGGTTTTCGCACCCGCGCTCAGCCACGCTCCACACACATGGCGATGCCCATGCCGCCGCCGATGCACAGCGTCGCCAGGCCCTTCTTTGCGTTGCGCTTGCCCATCTCGTGCAGCAGCGTCACGAGAACGCGCGCGCCCGAAGCGCCGATGGGATGACCGAGCGCGATGGCGCCGCCATTGACGTTCACCTTCTCGGGATCGAAACCCAGATCCTTGTTGACCGCGCAAGCCTGCGCCGCGAACGCCTCGTTGGCCTCGATGAGGTCGAGATCGCCGACCTTCCACCCCGCGCGCTCCAGCGCCTTGCGGCTCGCCGGGATCGGCCCCGTGCCCATGATCGCCGGATCGACGCCGGCTGTCGCCCAGGAGACGATGCGCGCCAGCGGCTTGACGCGGCGGCGTTGCGCCTCCTCCGCGGTCATCAGCACCACCGTCGCCGCGCCGTCATTGATGCCCGACGCGTTGCCCGCCGTGACGGTGCCATTCTTGTCGAAGGCCGGCCGCAGCTTGCCCAGCGTCTCCATGGTCGTGCCGTGCTTCGGGTACTCGTCGTTCTCGACAACGACATCGCCCTTGCGCCCGGCGATCTTCACCGGGACGATTTCGTCCTTGAAGCGGCCGGCTTTCTGCGCTGCCTCGGCGCGCGACTGCGAGCGCACGGCGAGCTGATCCTGCTGCTCGCGCGTGATCTGCCACCGCTGCGCGACGTTCTCCGCGGTGTTGCCCATGTGATAGCCGTTGAAGGCATCCCACAACCCATCCTTGATCATGGTATCGACGAGATCGGCATCGCCCATCTTGACGCCGTTGCGCAGGTGGATGCAGTGCGGCGCCTGGCTCATGCTCTCGTGGCCGCCGGCGATCACGATCGCGGAATCGCCGTTGCGGATCGCCTGATACCCGAGCGCCACCGCGCGCAAGCCCGAGCCGCAAAGCTGGTTAATGCCGTAGGCGGTCACCTCATAGGGAATGCCGGCGCCGATGGCGGCTTGGCGCGCGGGATTCTGGCCCTCGCCCGCGGCGAGGATCTGCCCCATGATGACCTCGGACACTTCCTTGGCATCGATGTTGGCTCGGCGCATCGCCTCGGCGATAGCGACCTGTCCGAGATAATGCGCCGGCACCGAGCTGAGGCTACCGTTGAACGAACCGACCGGGGTGCGCGCTGCGCCGGCAATGACGATCTCTGTCATCGAACTGTCCTCATGCTGGGGGTGCTATTTTGCTACCCCATATAAATTAGTCCTTCGCCGGGAGTTTGGGAACAGGCCCTTGCTGACGGGCAATCCCCAAATGTAACAGCAGCGCACTACTGTGGATTGATCTGGCTCAATCTCTCCGCTTTTTGCGGCGCCGCGGCGCGCGCGGCGTCCCATGCGCGAGAAGCCAGCGCCCGAGCGGCTGCCATACCGCCGCCGGCGCCTCGCGTGCCACCATCATGCCGATATGGCCAAGCGGTGGGGTGAGGCGCTCCGAGCCGCGCAGCCCATCGGCAAGCGCCGCGGCCGTGGCCGGGGGTACGATCCGATCCTGGCCCGGCACGACCACTAGGCTCGGCACCGCCACACGCGCGGGAATGACCGGCTGGGAGGCGACCTGCCAGCGGCCGCGTCCCGGCGTGTTGTCGCCATACCAGCCGCCGAGGCACTCCAGCGCCACTGGCAGGGCGAGCGGGACCCCGTCATTGAGCCAGTCCTCGACGGCGACGAAATCGCGCTCCTCGACGCTGCCTTCCGCCAGGGTGGCGAAGCGGCTGAACTTGCGCAGCGCCAGCAGCGGATCGAGCGCCGCGAACAGCATCTGCAGCACGTCGACCGGCACCTCGCCCAGCGCAGCGAAGGCCCGCGCCAGCACCTCGGCGAGCTTGCCCAGGAGCCGCGCCTGCCCAGGACGCTCGGCGTGAAAATCCCAGGGTGTGGCGAGCAGCGCCAGGGACGAGACCAGCCGCGGCCGGCGCTGCGCCAGCGCAAGTGCGAGCAGCCCGCCCATGCAGTAGCCGACCACCGCAACCGGTGTCCCGGCCGCCGTCACCGCGGCCTCCGCGGCGGCCTCCAACCGTCCGGCGATATAGTCGGTCAAGTTGAAGCGCCGCTCCGTCGTATCCGGCCGCCCCCAATCGACCAACAGCGGCCGCAGCCCTATGTCGGCGAGATAGCGCAGCAGGCTCTTGCCCTCGGCAAGATCGAGGATATAGGCGCGGTTCACCAATGAGGGCACGACCAATACCGGGGCGCCGTCGGTCGGGCCGTAATCGACGAGCCGCAAGGACCCGTCGCGCCACAGTACGGGCGGATCGACCAGCGTGCGGCGGTAGGGATGGCGGCGGTAGCGCTCGAGCCCGCGCAGGAAGATGTCGGCACGCGATCTCAGCTCGGCGTCGACCGCGACGGCGAAATCGTCAGGAGGAAGGTCGGCGACGCTTTGGCGGAGCGCGCTTGCGGCCGCGGCGAGCTCCGGCTTCCAGGGCAGTAAGCCGCTCCTCAACTGCGCCAATGCGGCGCGCGAGCTCGCCCAGATCGTCGCTGCGCTCGCGAGGTGCAACGGAAGCGGCCGCGGTCCCAGCCGCCTGAGGTCGATCCGTCCCATCAGCTGTTCTCAGCGGCCAAGCCGTCGGTGTCAGCTCGCCGACCACGCGGGCAAGGACGCCGGCGAGATCGGGATCTGCTGCCATGGCGATCAGCTGATCCTGCCACAGGTCGACATACCTCTTGGCAAGGCTCGCAATGTCCGGCGGTACCGCCATGAGGCCCCAGTATATCGACGGCGCGGGGCAAAGACCAGCGCGGGCCCGCCGCGTTGCGGCGTATTCTGCATTGCAGCATCCCCTTGTAAAAGCTGTTATACTCAACAATTCGGCAGCGCGTCGCGCGTGGAGGCTGGGAAGGAAATCGATATGAACGACAAGGTCAGCGCCCAGACGCCGCCGGTGGTCATCAAGAAATACGCCAACCGACGTCTCTACAACACGGCCACCAGCAGCTACGTCACCCTCGACGATCTAAGCCGTATGGTTAAGGAAGGCAGCGAGTTCGTCGTCTACGATGCCAAGACCGGCGAGGACATCACACGCGCGGTCCTGACGCAGATTATCGTTGAGGAGGAGCAGAAAGGGCAGAACCTGTTGCCGATCAGCTTCCTGCGGCAGCTTATCAGCCTCTATGGCGACAGCATGCAATGGCTGGTCCCCCGCTATCTGGAGCACGCCATGACGACCTTCGCGCACAACCAGGAGCAGATGCGCAAGAACCTGCAGGAGGCGTTCGGCGGTCTCTTCCCCTTCGGCCCGCTCGAAGAGATGGGCAAGCAGAACCTGGCGCTGTTCGAAAAGACGATGAAGATGTTCGCACCCTTCCCGGCCATGAGCCCGACCGATAAGCTGCGGGGCGACAAGCCGCCGGAGGAGCGTCCCGGCGACGCCAGCCTCAAGGAACTCACCGACCGGCTCAACCTGCTGCAGCAGCAGATCGAGGCGCTGGGCAAGACGCGGAAAGAGTAGCACGTGCCGCGGCTCGTGCCGGCAGGCCTCGGCCTCCTGGCGCTGCTTGCACTGCTATCGAGCACCGCGGCGCGGGCCGCGAGCGACTACGACGACGCAGCGAGCATCAAGGCGATCGCCAGCGACATCGCCGGGCTCAGGACCGAGTTCCCACAATTGCACGACTTCTCGGCGACACAGAACGTGCTGTTCGATAAGCTGGCGATCGATTACGCCTATCACACGCATCGCCATACCGGCCCTAAGGGTGGATGGGTGGCGCACGCGCCGAACCCGGACGATGACGGCGTCTGGCTCTATATCGATTTCCACGACCCCGACTCTGCGGCGCAGATCCATACGCAACCCGCGACGCCTGCCACCTGCTTCGGCGAGAAGCGCGCGACATTCCTGATTCTCGAAGGCAAGCAGACCAAGCCTCTGGGCGAGCGGATCAAGGCGATCCTCGACGCGCATGGCGTCAAGCCTTGCACCGATTAGGGCGTAACTGAACTTCGGCGGCGCCGTCTCAGGAGGCCGCGGCCTCGCGGCGGACACGGCCCTCGTCCCCCTTGACCCAGGGACGCTCCATCACCGGCTTGCCGATGAAGTAACCCTGCAGGTAGCCGACACCCTCGCGGCGCAGGATGGCCGCCTCGCGCGCCGTCTCCACGCATTCGGCGACCGTGGCGAGGCCGAGGCCATTGGCGAGACCCACGAGATGACGCAGGAACACCTGATTGTCGTAGTTCTGGCCGAGATTTCGGATGAAGGAGCCGTCGATCTTGACGGTGTCGACGGCGAGCGTCTGGAGATGGCGCAAGGATGTAAAGCCCGCGCCGAAATCGTCGAGCGCGATGCGGCAACCGAGCTCGCGCAAGGCGCCGACGAAACGCGCGGATTCCTCGATGTCGTGCAGCGCCGCGGTCTCGGTGATCTCGATCACCAGGCGGCGGGCAAGCTCGGGCTTGCCGCGGAGCAGCGTGGTGATCGCACGCAGCCACGCATAGTCGGTCGCGGTCAGCCCGGAGATGTTGAACCCGAGGCGGATGCCGGGATTGGCGGCGACCTCGGCGACGGCGCGCTCGAGCACGTAGCGGTCGATCGTGCGGATGAATCCCAGCTGCTCGATGATCGGCATGAAGTCACCGGCGGCGACATTGTTGCCGTCCTCGTCGATCATGCGGAGCAGGCATTCGTAGTAGTCGACGGCGCCGGTATCGGCGACGACCACTGGCTGGAATGCGAAGACCAGCCGGTCGTCGCGCAGCGCGCGCTGCACGCGTTCTCCCAGCGCCATGCCGAGCCGGTGCTGCCGGTGCTGCTCCTCCGACAGACGATAGGGAACGAAGCGGTTGCGGCCGGCACGCTTGGCCTCGGCGAGCGCGGTCTCGGCGCGCGTCATCACCTCGTAGCTCGTCTTGGCCTGCTCGGGAAAGGTGGCGCTGCCGATCGAGACCGTAGCATAGACCGGGCCTGAGGCGGTCATGATGGGCACGTGGCTCACCGCGGCGAGGATCTTCTCCGCGGCAATCGCGACGTGCTCTTCCGGGCAATTCGCGAGCACGATGCCGAAACGATCGCCGCCGACGCGGCCGATCACATCGCTGACGCGCAGGCTGCGGTCGAGCCGCTGGCCGATGGCGACGATCACCGCATCGGCCGGCTCATAGCCTAGCGCATCGTTGATCGCCGCGAGCTTGTCGATGCCGATGGCGAGATAGGCGCCGGCGCTGCCCGAGCGCACGCTCGAGGAAACGATGTGATCGAGCGCCTCGCGCAAGCGCCGCTTGTTGAAGTGACCCGTGAGTTCGTCGTAATTGGCGGCCTGCTCCAGCTTGAGTTCGTGCGCCTTGCGGCTGTTGATGAGGCGCCACACGCCATGCATCTTGACGGGACGCCCGACCTCGTCGAACAGCGCCGTCCCGCGGTCATGCACCCAGGCGAAGCCGCCGCTCTCGGCGCGGATGCGGTATTCGCAGTCGAAGGCGGCGTGACCGGTCCAATGCGCGTTGAGCCGCTGCTGGCGCAGCAGCAGGTCGTCGGGGTTTAGCCGCCCGGCAAGCGCGCGTCCTGAAGCGATCACGCTCGCATCGGCGATGCCGAGCATCGCGGCGACCGCGCCGTGCCACGTGATGGTGTCGGTGACGAGGTCCCAGTCGTAGGCCACATCGCCCGCGGCGGTCAGAGCAGCGTGCAGGCGTTGCGGCTCGCGGTCGACCGAGGTCATGTTCAGGTCGCTCATCTGCTGCTGTGGTCGAACGGCCAACCCATGGCGCGGACCGGCGAATTCCAAGGCCGATCGTAGAAGCCAACCACTTTACGAAAGCTTAAATGGGAAACGAACGAGTTCTCTTCTTAAGAGGGCGTGTGCGCGTCGAGAAAGGGCAGGACAGCTTGGTTAAATTCTCTTGACATTACTTGTGTGAAACAGTGCCCGCCCTGGGGGAAGAACTTGACCTCCGCTCCGGGGATGAGCCGCGCCAGCTCCTCGGAAAAATAAGCCGGGGTGACGACGTCATCTTGCGCCGCGACGATGAGCGTCGGCGTGCGGATACGGGACAGCTCGCTGCTGCGGTCGAAGGCGAGGATCGCGTCGATGCGGCTCAGGACGATTTCCGGCGGCGAGAAGGTGGCGAGCAGCTGCGCCTCGAGCTGCCGCAGCCGCTCATTGTTGCGCGAAATCCAGAAGCTCGGATAGAGCAGCAGGGTCGCCGCCTGCAGGTATGTCGCCGGGCCGAGCCGCATGAGGATTTCGCGGCGCAGCGCGAAGAGGCGGCGGAAATAGGCGTCGGCCTTGGTCCAGCTCGCGGCGATCACCACGCTGGCAAGCCGCTGCGGGTGCTCGAGCGCCAATACCTGCGCCATCGCCCCGCCGGTCGAGTGGCCGACGATATGCGCCTTGGCGATGCTGAGCGCGTCCATTAGCTGCACCACATCGCCGGCCATGCGCTCGACGGTATAGGCGCTCCGGCTGTGATCGCTCTGGCCGATACCGCGGTGATCATGCACCACCACCTCGAAGCTCTTGGCGAAGGCGGGAACCTGATCGCGCCAATAGGCGCCGTGGCCGTTGAGCCCGCTGATGAAGAGGACGGGGAAACCAGCGCCGTGCCTCTCGTAGTGGATGTGGCAGTCGCCGATCGAAATGCGCGGCATAGGCCAGAGGTCCGGCTGCGTGGCAGTCCTGCTGGTTAAAACATTCCCGCTGCCGCGGTGTCAAACGGCGCTGGGCAACGGACAGCCATGCGCAAGCGGTGGATGCGGCCCCCGGTGCAAGGGCGCATGATCGCCCGCCCGATCGCACTGACACTGATGCGCTCCACGGCCCGCCGTCCGCCGCACTACGCGCGTTCGCCGGCGCGTTGCGAAGCCTGCGGGCTCGCGGAACCTGATCACGCAGTGAGTGTTAATGGTCGAGCGGCCGAACCAATAAATTCTGTTGGCGGCGCGCTGTCGAGGGTGTCCGCGCGACAGCGCGAGAGCCTCGAGCCGGCTGGAGGGATGCGAAAGCGCAATGGCCGAAAACTGCACCTGCTCGGCATTTCCCGGCGATTCCCGGTGGACTCCAATGTCGGTGGGGCGGCGGGACTGCTCTACCCAAGGGTACGCACCAACGTCCGACAGTAGACCGCAGGATCCGGCAGCCATTGCGGGAGTTTCTGCGCGTTTGAGAAATCAAGGATTTGTGTTGTATTGCGGTGACCTACGCCAAAACTGGTTGAAAACAGCGCGATTGGTGCCTACTTCTAGTTCTCGTCGCGACACCCCGCGGAAATTCCTCGCTTCCTTGGTGTCCGATACCCAGAACCTTCAGACGATCGCACTTTGCCCCACCGGCTTGTCGGCCGCCCTCCGGCGATTCGACCCTCCCCTTTCTGCCCCGCTGCCAACCCCATGAGTGCGACCGAAATGAAGAGAACAACGAGCCGGACACAGGACATCGACCGCCATGTCGGTGCGCGAATTCGCGAGCGCCGAATCATGCTCGGCCTGACCCAGCAACAGCTCGCCGATCTCATCGGTGTGACCTACCAGCAGGCGCACAAATACGAGCGCGGCATCAATCGGGTCTCCGCCGGCAGACTGTTCGAGATCGCTCGGGTCCTCAGCGTCCCCGTGAGCTATTTTTTCGAGGGCCTCGACAATCAGAGCGGCCGTCCCGTCAGCCCGCGCGAGCGTATGTGCCTGGAGCTCGCGCGCAACTTCGCACAGATCCCCAACGAGCGGCATCAGGAGGCGCTGAGCCAGCTGGCGCGCGCCTTGGCGACCCAGCACTGATGACGCGGCGCAACGCCGCAACAGGTCGAAGAGGGATCTGGGGCGACCTGATCCTTGACGCCCTACGGCGACGCGAGGGCTTTTCGACCGGGTCAGACAGGGTGATTTAGCAAACCGCCTGCGGCTGGACGCCGCCCGACCGCAGACCCGGCCGCCCGACAGCGCCGGCGGCCCGCCCCTGTCCGGTGCGATCGAGCCTAGACCGGCGGCGGGCGCCGACGCACCAGGCCCATGATCAATGCGAGCACGAAAATGACGATGAAGATGAAGAAGAGTACTTGGGCAATGCCTGCCGCCGTCGAGGCAATGCCGCCAAAACCCAAGATCCCCGCGATGATCGCGATGACCAGGAAGACCACCGCCCAATAGAGCATCCGTGACCTCCGTTTGTCGGCCCGCCGCCTGCGGCGAGCGTGTAGAGGGGGAACACGGCTTTTCGCCCACCGGTTCCTTAGCGGCGCTCCGGTCGCATCCCTGCGCTTGACCCGCGGGGGCACAGCCGGATGCATGGCTCCGGCCAGGGAAATGCATGTGACATCCAGCCGCTGTCGGAGCACCTTCGGCCCAACCAGTGGCGCAGTCGATAGCGCTTGCCTGCAACCCGGCGGCAATCCCATTATGCAGAAGCTTGCCTTTACGTTTTTTCGTGAGGATAAGCCGTCCAACGGGTGTTTAACCGTAGAGTCGTGCTCGGCCGCTCGTCCGCGGCCTCGTCCTTAGCGCCAGTTCATCGCGCCCTTCCGAAAGCGAGTGTCAATGTCCACGTCTGACCTTACGGTCGCCGCCCGCCTCGTTGCCAAGCTTCTCGCCCATCGTCAGACACCCCAGGAGGAGGTGGTTGGCGTCATCCGCAGCGTCCACGCAGCGTTGTCGCGCCTGAGCGAGCACGACGCCGTCGCGAGCGCGCCCGTAGCGAAGCCCGACCAGCCGCAGGCGACGCCGCGACCGCGGCGCAGGCGGCGGCAGCCGGAGCAGATGGCGCCGCTGGATGACCCAGCCCCGGCCACACCACCGCCTACCCCAAGGCTGGTGCGCCGCGCCGAGGTGATGGCCGCGCCGCCGGTCCCGGCGGCGACACCGCCGATCGCACCAGCGCCCGATGCTGCGGTGCGCGGCGTGGTAAAATGGTTCGATCCTCGCGCCGGCAAGGGCGCGCTGCGCCTGCCGGGCTTCTCCGGCGACGTCCTTTTCGAGGCCCGCATCCTCGCCGACGCGGGCATTGCCCGCCTGTTCAAAGGGCAGGAAGTGGAGGCCACGATCCTTGGCAGCAACGGCCGTCCACCGCAGGTTCAGCGGATCGCGCTTCCGGGCAGCGCGGCCGCCACGCCAGTGGGCGCCGGTGTGGTGCACGGCCGGCGCGCCAAACCGGTGCTGGTCGAGCTCAAGCGCGAGGCGCTGCGTCGCGTCGCCGCGCGGGTCGAGGCCGAGCATCTGCTCGGGCCCAGCCGCTCCCGCTGAGCTCCAGCAAGGCGGTGCGGCTCAGCGCGCGCCTAAGGGGCGCGCCGAGGCGGCACGCGGCGCGCGGGCCAGCGTCCGGCATCCACCTGGTGGAAGAAATCGTCGCAGGGCCTGTTGAACAGCGCCGGCCCTTCGTAGCTGCGATGATCACCCGCGAATTCGTGGACGAAGACGATGGGGGTGCCGGAGCCGGCCTCCTCGTAGTCCAGCCGGATGCCGTCATCGGTGGCGATGTGTGGCATGAGCGTACTTTTGCTTACATCACGGCGCCGCGATGGGCAGCGCCGCCGTCGATGGTGATGATCGTTCCGGTGGTGTAGCCGGAGAGGTCGGAAGCCAGGAAGGCGACCGTCGCCGCGATTTCCTCGGGCTTGGCGGCGCGGCCGAACGGCATGGGCTTGACCAGCTCCTGCCAGCGCCCCGTGTCGCCGAGGCGGTCCTGCGCGCGCTTCTTCAGGAGCGTCACCAGGCGGTCGGTCGCGACCGGGCCGGGATTGATGCCGACCACGCGCAAGCCGGCATCGGGCGCCGCCGCGCCGAGCGCGCGGGTGAAGGCCATAAGCGAAGCGTTGCCGGTGCTGCCGGCGATGTAGGCGGCGTCGAGCTTCTCGCCGGCGCTGCCTATGATGTTGACAATGACCCCTCGCCGCCGGCTCTTCATCTGCGCGAAATAGGCGCGTGCCAGGTTGACGTAGCCGAACACCTTGAGGTCCCAGGCCTGGCGCCAGCGCGCCTCGTCGATTTCCTCGACAGTGCCGCCGGGAATGGCGCCGGCGTTGTTGACGAGGATGTCGATGTCGGGGAAATCGCGCGCCAGGCTGCGCGCCGCATCGCCCTGGCTCAAATCGAGCGGCACGACGGAGACGGCGACGTTGTGCTGCGCGCGGATCTCGTCGCGGGCCGCCGCGAGGTCGGCGGCGGTGCGTGCCACCAGCACGAGGTCGCAGCCCTCCGCCGCGAGGGCGCGCGCCGTGGCACGCCCGATGCCCTTGGAGGCGCCGGTGATGAGCGCCTTGCGGCCGCCGAGATCGAGGTCCATCGCATCCCTCCCATGCGCTTATGCGCGGCGCCCACTATGCGGCAGAACCGCCGGGCATGCCATATTGCCGGGATAGCGAAGGAGAAGCCCCCATGACCGAGACCGCTCTGATCGTCGGCGCCGGCAGCGGCCTCAGCGCCGCGCTCGCCCGCCTCTTCGCCAAGGAGGGCATGCGTATCGCGCTGGCGGCGCGCGGCACGGAGAAGCTCGAGCCGCTGCTGCGCGAAACCGGCGCGCGCGCCTATCGCTGCGACGCCAGCCGGCGCGCGGAGGTCGACGCGCTGTTTGCCGCGGTCGCCGCCGAGCTCGGCGCGCCCGACCTCGTCGTCTACAACGCCAGCCGGCGCGCCCGCGGCAGCATCACCGAAGTCGATCCCGACGAGGCGTTGGAGGCGCTGATGGTGAGCTGCTATGGCGGCCTCCTGGTGGCGCAGGCCGCAGCACGCAGCATGCTGGCGCGCGGGCATGGCACGATCCTCCTCACCGGCGCGTCGGCGAGCGTCAAGGGCTATGCGCGCTCGATCCCCTTCGCCATGGGCAAGTTCGGCCTACGCGGGTTGGCGCAGAGCCTTGCCCGCGAACTGGCGCCGCAGAACATCCATGTCGGTCATTTCGTCATCGACGGCGGTATCGGCCAGCCGGGCGATCCGCGTGCCGGCGGGCGCGGCCCGGACAGCCTGCTCGACCCCAACGCCATCGCCGAGGAGTATCTCCACCTCCACCGCCAGCACCGCAGCGCTTGGACCTGGGAGGTCGAGCTGCGGCCCTGGGTCGAGACGTTCTGACCCGGGTTGACCGAGCCGTAGCGGCGCAGGGCCGGGCCGGGCAAAAAATGGGCCGCGGTGAAGCGGCCCAAGTTTAGGGAGGAAACGCCCTAAGGGCGTCCAGTAATAGATGTGGTGACTGCCAGCGCGCGTTGCAACTGTCATGGCGCATACCAGCGTTGCGCCCGGCGCGCGCTAAGATAGAATTGTATAGTTTAATAACACTCATAAAGGGCGTCTCCCTCCGACGGCGCAAACATCGCCGTTCCGCCGGACTCTGCCATCGTAAGCACCCCTTAACCGTGTCGGTCTAAGTCTTTTCAGCCACAGCCGGCGTGGCATGACCCAAGGCGCTACCTCCATGCCCGAACGGGGGGAAATCCGTTCCGAAGAGGTCTCTGAAAAGATCAGCGTCGTCTTCAAGACGCCGCTGCCCCTTTTCGCGTCCGTCGTCAATGGCTGGCTCTGCGTCGCCGTCATGTGGCACGGCCTCGCCGCACCGTTGCTGTTGGGCTGGTCCTTTGCCCTCACCGCCTGCTCGCTGGCGCGCTTCTGGCTGTGGTACGCCTATCGCCGGCGCCAGCCGACGGCGAGCGAAGCGCGCAAATGGTGGGGCCGCTGGTTCACCATCGGCGCGCTTGCGACCGGCTGCCTGTGGGGCGCGGCCGCCTCGGTCGTGCTGCTTAGCGACAATGTCGTCTATCAGGGTTTCGTGGTGATGGTGCTCGCCGGCATGGCGGCCGGCTCGGTGGCGGCCGACGCACCCTATCTCCCCGCATTCTATGCCTTCCTGCTGCCGGCGGGCGCGCCGCTCGTCCTCGCCCTCCTCATCCGCGGCGACGGCCCGCACGCGGCGATGAGCGCCATGGTGCTCATGTTCCTCATCACCGTGGCGACGATCGGGCGGGGCCTCAACCGCTCGCTTGCGACTAACATCCGCCTGCTATTCGAGAAGACACACCTCGCCGAAGAGCTGGCCGCGGCGCGCGACGCGGCCGAGGCCGCCGGACGCGCCAAATCGGCCTTCCTCGCCAATATGAGCCACGAGATCCGCACGCCGATGCACGGCATCATCGGCATGATAAATCTTCTGCTGCAAAGCCCGCTCGACGATCGCCAGCGCGAGCACGCCGAGCTCGTCCGCGAGCTCACCGACGGCCTGCTGACCATCATCAACGACGTCCTCGACGTCTCGAAGCTCGACGCCGGACGCCTCGAGCTCGAGGTCATCGATCTCGAGATCGCCGAGGTCGTGCGCCAAGTGGTGGACCTCATGGGGCCCAAAGCGGTGGAGAAGAACCTGGCCCTGCGCGCCGACATCGACGAGCGGGCGCGCCAGATCTTGCGCGGCGATCCGACCCGGATCCGACAGATCCTGCTGAACCTGGTAAGCAACGCGATCAAGTTCACCGAGCGGGGCAGCATCGTCACCAAGGTCGACTGCGCGGAAGCCCACGCACACGGGGTGGTGCTGCGCGTCGAGGTCGCAGACACCGGCATCGGCATCCCCGAGGCGGTGGTCGGCGACCTCTTCACCAAATTCACGCAGGCCGACCAGAGCATCGCCCGGCGTTTCGGCGGCACCGGGCTCGGCTTGGCGATCTCCAAGCAGCTGGTCGAAGCGATGGGCGGTAAGATCGGCGTCGAGAGCCAGGTCGGCTCCGGCAGCCGGTTCTGGTTCACGCTGCCCCTGCCGGTCGCCGCGGCGACGGCGCCGGGAGCCGCGGCTGCGGCGCCTCTGACGATCGTGCCGAAGTCGGGCCGCGGCAAGCGCATCCTTCTCGCCGAGGACGTTCTCATCAACCAGATCATCGCCATCGAGATGCTGAAAACCGCGGGTTACCTGGTCGATGTCGCGGACAACGGCATCGAAGCCGTCGACGCGGTGGAGCATCAACCTTACGACCTTGTCTTGATGGACGTGCACATGCCGTCGATGGACGGGCTCGGTGCGACACGCAAGATCCGCGAGCTCGGACCGCCGCGCGGCCGGATTCCCATCGTCGCCCTCACCGCCGATGCGGTTGCCGGCGTGCGCGAGCAATATCTCGCGGCCGGCATGGACGACTTCCTGTCCAAGCCGTTCAACCGGTCCGAGCTCCTCGCCGTGGTCGAGCGCTGGGTCGCCGACGCCGCGGCCGCGCCGGCGCTTGCGCCTGCAGCCGGCCCGGCGGCGCCCAGCGCGGTGCTCGATGCAGCCAAGATCGGCGAGCTTCAGGACATCATGTCGCAAGAGGAGTTCTCGAAATTGATGAACACATGGCTCGACAGCACGCGCGAGAGGGTCGACCAGATCGTCAGCTTCGCCGAGACTGGCGACCTCGCCGCGGTCCGGCCGCACGCGCACAACCTGGTGAGCACCGCCGGCGGCTTCGGCGCCATGCAGCTGTCCGATCTGGCGCGGCGCCTCGAGGAGGCCTGCCACGGCGGGAATGTCGCGGCGGCGCGCGAGCTTGCCCAGGCGATCGGCGCGGCGGTCGGGCCCGCGCGCGAGGCGGTGCGCGCTTGCCTTGCGCCGGCTGGCGCATGACCCTGGGAGAGCACTGCCGCGAACAAGAGCAAGGTGATCATCGACGTCGATGACACGCCCGAGAACCTGACGCTGCTCGGGCATGTCGTCGGCGCTGCCGGCTACACCTTCTTCAGCGCGCTCGGCGGCGCCGAATGCCTGAGCCTGCTGGCACGGATCGAGCCGCGGCTCATCCTGCTCGACATTCAGATGCCGGGGATGGACGGTTTTGAGACGTGCCGCCAGATCCGCAGCGATGTGCGGCTGCGCCACGTGCCGGTCGCCTTCCTCACCTCGCGCAAGACCACCGAGGACGTCCGCGCGGCATGGCCGCCGGCGGCAACGACTTCATCCTCAAGCCGTTCGATAACGCGCAGCTGATCAGCCGAGTCAACCATCGGACGCGGCAGCAGATAGACAAGGCTTGACCACCCTCGACGCGCCCACCAATCCGGCATCTGCTCGCCGGCGGCGGCTCGCCTCGAGGACTCGTCGTCGAACACCTTTCTGTCTCGACGCGTGCCGCGCGAACAGGCGAGAGTGAGTCGGAGCGAAGACCGCATGCCCGAATAAAATGAATTTCATTTGGCCGTCAACATCATCCAACTGGAGATCCGCCGCGACATGGACGTTGGTGAAAGCCGCCCGGAGATCGCCATGATCTTGTTGACCAGGCCGGTAACCACCGCCCGGCGGCGGGCCTTGAGACCCTGATAGCCGATCCGCGCTGCTTCGATCGCGTTCATCACGGACAGCGCGGAGCCCCTGAACAGCGCCGCGCCCGCGACATTGGCGACCTCCGTGTCCGTCGCACCGGGGCACAGGACATGAGCCACCGCGAACGCGAAGCCGCTGCCCGATCCCCATCAGTCTGTCCCGGCGCCACCGCCCCGGTCCGCCGCCAGCGCTGCATCAGGTTGATCACGCAGCTTCCGAAAAGGGTCGTGCCATCCATGCTGGCCCCCATTCCCAGCAGCCAGCTTGAATCACATCTCAGGCCTGCAGGGAATCCCCTTTCCGATTTCTTTCTGCCAGAAAATCCGCTCCAGCGAAACGAAATCGCAACCAATCAGGCAGGTCACGGCGCGGGCAAATAGCGACCAGCGCCCCAGCAGGTGTCGTCTCGGTGGGTTCGATCGAACGCGTCGAAGCGCACAGCGCAGCACGCATCACGGATGACTGATGGCCTTCTCGATGCGCCGGTCGGGGACGAGCCACATCAGTGCGACGAGCGTATAGAGCGCCATCGAGATCCAAGGACTGACCAATACCAACACGATCGCCGCGATGTAGAGCACCGGCGATATCTTGCCCTTGATATCGGTGCCGAGTGCCCTCGCCAGGGTCGAGTCCGCGCCATGCGTTCGCGTAATGGCCTTCTGCAACAGATAGTAGGCGATGGCAGGCATCAGCAGCGACACACCGTAGAGCGCGGTCGGCAGCGGGGCCAGGTAATTCTCGCCCATCCAGCCCGTCGCAAAGGGGATAAGCGACAGCCAGAACAGCAGGTGAGCATTGGTCCAGAGGATCAGCCCGTCGACGTGCGTGCAGGTGTGGAGCAGATGGTGGTGGTTGTTCCAGTAGATGGCCACGTAGATGAAGCTCAGGACGTAGCTCAGAAAGTTAGGAACGAGATTGCCGAGTGCCGCCCAGTCGGCGCCATGCGGCACCTTCAATTCCAGGACCATGATGGTGATGATGATGGCGATGACGCCATCACTGAATGCAGCCAGCCGATCCTTTCCCATCGTCGCCGGTCGGCGCGTCTGGCGTTTGATTGCCATGTCCTCGGACATTCTGCGGCCTTGTCCATCCACAGCTCGCGCTCGATTGTTCGCGCGTACATTGGCGGTCTTTCCATACTCGCAACTTTGCGCGGTCCGCACAAACCGCAGAGCCTCCGACGGGCATCGAGCCGCGGCTCACCCCGCTCGACGTCCAGATGCCGGGGGATGGGCTGCGAGTCTGCCGCCAGAGCCAGAGCGATGTGCGGCTGCGGATCTGCCCGTCGCCTTCCTCGCCTGGCGCAAGACCGCCGAGGCCTTCCGGGCTCGATGTGGAGCATCCAACAGGTTGTCCTCGATGGGGCGGAGTCTGATGATGGGTGTCGGGAATCGACGCCAAGCGCGGCCGGCGGGCGAGTGGGTGAGCGTCATCGCCGACGCCCCGCGCGCGCGAACAGGCGAGGCGCGGACAAACCGGTCGCTGCGTGTCTTCACGTAGCAGCCGCCAGCTTCTCGAAACGAGTTCGATCGACAATTTGTACGGTATGCCGGTCGTCAAGACCGATGATCCCGTCCTGCTGCAGCTTGTGGAAGGATCGGCTGACGGCTTCGAGAGACAGCCCGAGATAGTCGGCCACGTCCGAGCGGGTCATGGGCAGCACGATGCGGGAAGCGAGCGGCGACGCGACGGGCTTGTGGGCGTCGCGCTCCCGCAGGAACATCGCCAGCTTGCCCTGCGCATCGTGGCGGCCGAGCATGATCGCATGCGCCCGCGCGGCGCGCAGGTCGTGCCAGAGCTTGCACAGGAAACAGTGCTCGAGGGCAGGATCGCTGCGCAGCATTTGATCGAGAGCGTTGAGCGGCAAGCGATAAGTGATGAGTGGCGTCAATGCCTGGGCCGTGCTGACGTAGAGCCCGTTCTCGCCAAGCCCCGCCACGTCGCCGGCGGACAGAAACGCCGTGACTCGGCAACGTCCGCTGGACAGCGCGCGGAAGGTCTTAACCTCACCCTTGATGACGATGTAGATGCTGTGCGCCTGGTCGCCCTCCTCGTAGATCCGGGCGCCTTTGGCGAGGCAAATGATCGACGCTATGGCGGCGAGGCACGCGGTCTCGGCGGCGGCGAGCAGCGGCAGCGGCGACCCATTGCCGGGGTGCGCGAAGGACGCGGCGGCGACGGTCGGACCTGGGCGAGCAGGCCCGGCGGGTCCGTGTTTGCTCTCGCGAGCGATAATCAAGGGATGCGCTTCGATCGCCGCCTCCGTCGTGCCGGAGTGAACCGGTGTGGCAGATGCGACGCTCCGGTTGCGCTGCAAATTCCGTCGACGCTCGATCGTAGCTAAAAATCGACGGTCCACCTTGATCCAGATCAAACCGATCAATCGCCGGAATGGGATAGCCTTATTTCTTGCGGCAGACTGCCGCGCTTTGCCTGACCCTCAAGCGGTCAAGAGCCGGAAGCGCGCGCTGGCGAGGCCGGCTGGGAGAGCGGGCATGATCGTGCTATCGCCGATGCGGCTGTTGCCAAACGCCCGCGGCCTCCGGATTGCGGTCGCTGCCCGCCTTTCTGCGTCGCTCACCTACCGGTGTATTGCAGGCCCCAAACCTCGAAGCGGGTGGCGCCCCCTCGCCCTTTGTCTCGTCGGCGCTATAGCGCTGACGCTGGGCGCGCCATCGGCGCAGGCCCTTCCCAGCTACGCGCGGCAGACGGGTCAGGAATGTGCCGCCTGCCATAACGGCTTTCCCGAGCTCACGCCCTACGGTCGGCTGTTCAAGCTCAACGCCTACACGTTCAAAGGCGGCGACTCGAACCTGCCGCCGATCGCGGTGATGGTCACCCCCTCCTTTACCCACACCCAGACGGACCAGCCGGGCGGCGCTGCTCCGCATTTCGGCCCGAACGATAACTTCTCGTTCTCGGGCAGCCTCTTCTATGGCGGCGCCATCACCTCCCATATCGGCGCTCTGGCGCAGGTGACGTACGACCATGCCGCGCGCAACTTCAATTGGGACAACCTCGACGTCCGCTACGCGCAGGCGACCACCGTCCTCGATCGCGAGACGGTCTTCGGCGCGACGGTCAACAACAACCCGACCGTCACCGATCTCTGGAACTCGACGCCGGCTTGGGGCTATCCCTTCGTCAGCTCGGCGCTCGCGCCGACACCGGCCGCGGGGACACTGATCGAAGGCGCACTGGCCCAGCAGGTTCTCGGCATCACCGCCTACAATTTCTGGAACCGGCTCATCTACACCGAATTCGGCGGCTATCGCTCGCTGTCGCCGACGACCGACACGACGCTCGGGATCGCTCCCGGGAGCACCAGCGCGATCAAGAACTTCGCGCCCTATTGGCGGCTCGCGGTGGCGCCGAGCTGGGGCCGGAACTCGCTCGAGGTGGGCGTCTTCGGCATCTCAGCCTCGCTGATACCGGGCCGCGTCCGCGACAACGGCACCGACCACCTGACAGATTTCGGCATCGACACGCAGTATCAGTGGCTCGGCGCGCGGGACAGCGTGTCGCTGCAGGCCTATTGGATCACCGAGAACCAGAACTTGAGCGCCAGCTCGGCGCTCGGGGCGAGTGCCAACACCCACAATCATCTGCGCAGCTTCCGGGCGAAGGCGACCTACTACTACGACCAGACCTATGGCGTGACCGCGGCGTATTTCAACCTCAACGGCACGCCCGATCCTCTGCTGTTCAGCGGCTCGGCGACGTCCAGCCCCAACAGCAGCGGCTGGATCGGCGAGCTCGACTACATCCCGTTCAGCCATGGCGGTCCGTCCTTCTGGCCATGGCTCAACATGAAGCTCGGCTTGCAGTACGTCTACTACGACAAGTTCGACGGCGGCACCACCAACTTCGATGGCGCCGGCCGCAACGCGCATGACAACAACACCCTTTTCCTGTTCGCCTGGTTCGCATTCTGAGCAGCCGACGCCACGCCGCGCAGGAGCGAATGGGCGCTCATTGGGTGGGAGAGACAGATGGTCCACATGCCGAGCCTGATATGGAGCACCACCCGCCCGGCCGCATCGCGCGGGCGCGCCCTCGCTGGCATCTCATCGGGCGCGGCTCTCGCTCTGGCGCTTCTCGCCACCGGCTGCAGCTCGACGGATAAGGAGGCCGCCAGCGCCCAACCCAGCGCCAGCGTGGCCGGCACGGAGCATGTATGCTCGTCCTGCCACGGCATGGGCGGCAAGAGCAGCCTCTCTTCGACCTTCCCGCGCCTTGCCGGGCAGCAGGACGAATACCTGGTCAATCAGCTCAAGGCCTTCCGCGACAAGTCGCGCGCCGACCCGCATGCGCATACCTACATGTGGGGCATGGCGGCGCGCTTGACCGACCCCACCATCACCGGCCTCGCCGCCTACTATGCCGCGCAGCCGCCGGTCCACGGCGCGCCGAACGATCCGACGGAGACGGCCGCGGGCAAGAAGATCTTCGATGCGGGCATCCCGGCCCAGAATGTTCCGGCCTGCACGGCGTGTCACGGCGAGCAGGCCCAGGGCGCCGGGGCGATCCCGCGCCTCGCCGGCCAGCATCGCAGCTATCTCGAGCGGCAGCTCGACGCCTTCTCGTCGAGCGCGCGCGTCAACGAGATCATGCACGAGAACTCGAAGAACCTGACCCCGCAGCAAATCAGTCAGGTTGCCGCCTTCCTGAGTGCGCTATAGCGCACAATTTACAACGCGCCACGCGTCGAGCGCATCGCCCGGCGGCGCTGTCCGGCGCTCGCCCGCGTGGCCACGCTAGAGAAGGGCCGTTGCCGTCTTACTCCGGAGGGTCGTCCTGTCGCGGCAGGACGGCGAACAAGCTTTGGCTCGGGCAGAAATCGCGGTGGTCGTCTTCCGGCGAGCGGCCGTCGAGCCACCGCCGACACCTCCGCCACGCCGTGCATTCGAGGCAGACCAGCTCGGCCTCGCGACGCAGCGCGCGCATCAACGGGCTCTCCGGCGCGGCGATGCCGAGACGTCTGGACATCCGCGAGAACAGCAGCGTCCGCCGCACGATCTTGTCGAGCAAGATGCGCCGCGACCCGAAGCGCCCGATGCCTTCGCTAAGACGCGCCAGCACGATCATTCGCGCGAGCAATCCGGCAGCGGGCGGCACAGCGCTATTGATATCGTTCATGGTGGCCCCTCGTCAGGCGCGTACGCCATCAATACCCTTCGCGGCCTCCAATTCGGCAAGGATGCCGCACGGATTTCGCAACGAAGAGCCTGAGGCAGCGGTTTCCGAGCAGCGCAGCTCATCGAGCGCCTCGGCATTGGGGCAAAGCGCGCGGTAGCTCCCCGGCGCATCACCCGAAGCAAGCCAAGTGCGGCATTTGCGCCAATCGGCACACTCGCCGCATCGCCATTCCATGGCTCGCAACGCCTCCGCCACGGCCGGGCTGCGTGGCAGCGCGGCGCGGTCGATGCCCAGGCGCCGCATCATTTCGGCGAGTTGCTGGGGCGTCCGCGGGTGCGCCCGCATGAGCCGGGACACATCGCTGGGAGCGATGTCGCTGTCGAGCAGCGTGCGGTCGAGTTCGCCATGCTGGCGGAAAATGTCCAGCTCGCGCCGAAGCCGGGACCGCTCGCGCCAGCCTTCGATTGCCAGCAAGATCCGGCGCGGCACCCGGGTCGTGGAAGCGAACGCTTTGCGGATCCACCCGCCAGCGCTCGATGGAGACAAGTCGGCCACCATCGAATCCTCCGTCATCTACGGCGTTTAGGTTATCGTCAGATCACTTCGGTGACTGAGCTTTGATCTGGATCAATGGCGGCGAGCGTCACCGATCTTTTCATGAACGGCGGAGGAACCGCTGAACACAGCTCCGTACGGGCGGAACCGAATGTCCTGACCGGACAGCGCTGCTTCGTCGCATCGTCCAGAGCCGAGCCGGCAATCAGCTCCTTACCTCAGCGTCGATCGAGGACCTGCATCAGCACCAGGAGCATCGGGTCCGTCGCTATCGCCCGCGTCGCGGCAATGCGCAAAATCCCAAGAGCAGCACCGGCCGCCGGGCGGGGAACTGGCCTGGGCCAGCGCAGCGGCCAGCCGCAGCAGCGCGAGCGCCGGGGATCCCAGCCGCCACTGGCCGCGCCAACCGGCCATCCACGATTGCCCCCGCCTCGCCGCCTAAGAGTTGGCGAATGCGACCCTTAACGCGGCCTTCCGGTCCACCAGCTGCTGCACTTTTTGTCGAAGGCGATCATGTTGCAGGCGATCGCCTTCGACATCACTCTTGCGAATCGGCGCCATCTGCTCCCTCAATTGTGAGATCTGCAGGTCGATAGCGGCGATCTGATCAACGAATTGCATCCTGTCCATGGCTCGGCCTCGCGAGAATTCCTCAGAATGGCACTCTACGCAACCACGTGCACGCGTCGTTTCCAACGGGTTGACGCGCGGGCACTCGATCAATCGGCCGCCGGAATAGCGCGTGTAAGTGACAATCCTGCCGACCGCGCCTCCCTCTCGCCGGGCGCGGCCCGCGATGGAATGCGCTCGCAAAGAGCGCGCGGCGTCCCCATCTTAACCTCATCGCTGGTCTGCGCCGGCGACTGAGAGACCCGTTTGCCCCCGCAAGAGAGGCCGCGTGCGCTCCCGCCACCTACAGCAGGAGGCGTTCATGACGTCCTATGACTATCTTCTGATCGGCGCCGGCAACCTCATCCTCGCGCGGCAGAAGTTCGAAGCAGCGACAGACCAGGAAGCGACGGCGCGAGCACGAGATATCTTCGGTCACGCCTCTCGCTCGCCGCAAAAGGCGGAGCGATTCGAGGTGTGGGGCGACGATCGGCGGGTGTGCGCCTAGCGGGTCTCGCTTCGAGCCTTGAACGAGGCACCGGCACGGATGGCGTCCGAACGGATGCCCGTGTAACGGATTTCACTGACGAAAACGCTCTCTGCCTGTGATACTCCTCGATCAGCGTCGCTCGAGCGCATCGGCGGCGACATGTGGGTATGAACGCGCAGGACGGTCGGAGGGAGCGATGCTTCGGGGTGGTGATTATGTCTTATGTGGTGAAATGGAGGCTCAGTGGGAAAAGCCAGACGTTTGAGTCCCCGGCAACCTATGCGGTCCCTTCCAATGCGATCGATTTTGCCTGCACCGTCTTCAAGCAACACCCTGTTGACATCTGGGTCGAAGGCCCGGGCGGGATCCGCATCGAGCGGAAGGTGATCTTCCGGCAATGCCAAGATCGTCGACCATCTCGGTAGCGCGCGCCGAATTAGGGCGCGGCGCTTCGCAGCTGACGATGCGCGCCCAGCCCGAGCCTGGCGACGGCAACAGAATGATCGCGCTTGTAACCGGCGCGCTGCATGCGCACATAGCGACTATCGCCGACAACGACCTCCGGGCGCCGGCGGCAGAGAGGGGCGTGTACTCCCGCCTGCTTCGAGCAGCGAGGGCCGTCATGCCCGGTGATCTGTCTCTCCAAGAACCCATCCCGCCACTCCATCGCTTCCCCGACGCGGTCACCGCGCGTGCGACGGCCTCGTGGCTCGTTCCGCCGCTCCTCATCCCGATTGTCTTCGCCGGCTCGATCGTCGCTTACGCGCTCTATCGCCTCGTTCACCTGGGGCCTGCGGCCTTCGGTTGATGCGTTCCTCGCGCGGAGCGGGATTGGAACGATATCGCCGATCGTCTCGTGTTATCACACCACCTCCAGGTTGGAGGGAAACCATGACACAGCCTGCACCAGACCATTCTTTGGCATTTCACCGTCTCCAGGAGGCGCGCCAGGAGCTCGCCCAGGCGCGCTCCGGGTTCCCGGCCATGCCGGCTGGCGAGCGGGCTCGGCTCGTCGCGCGTTACGAAGCGAATATCGCGGAAATGGAGCGGTGGCTGGCCCGGACGTCGGGGAGCGACGACCCGAGCCCGCTCTCGCCTTAAGAGAGGAGCGCCGTCATGGCCGAAAGCTATTCAGCAGAGATTCTCCGCTTCGCTTCTTCGATCATTGCCCATCATGGGTCCCACGCTGTCAATTTCGCCGAGAAGGTAGCCGGTGATTTTCGGGCCGCCGGCAGGGAAGCCGATGCGCGGCAATGGACTTTCATCTCAAGGGCCATCCACGACATCGAGATGGCCGTGCCAATGCCTAATCTAAATCCGTTGGGGTGGCCTGCGCGTCCGGCAGATTCTGGAATTGGCACGCTCCTCAGGTCGCCGGCGCCGTGACGACGAGAGCGACCACGGCAAGGAAATGCGCGAGACTTCCGGCCAGCACGCACGAGTGCCAGACCGGCGCCGTCCAGCGGCCGCTGTCGCGCGCATAAACGATCGCTCCGGCGGTGTAGACGAGCCCGCCGATGACGAGGAGAACAAGCGCCGGCGCGGCGATCGCCGCGACCGCTTCGCGGCCTGCGGCCACGATGAACCAGCCGATCGCGACATAGACGCCGACAAAGATGCGATCGTAAGCGCCGAAGAGCAGCAGCTTCATGACAACGCCGATGCACGCGAGGGCCCATACCCATGCGAGAACGCTGAAGCCAAGCGGCCCACGCAGCGCGCTGCTTGCAAAGGGCGTATAGGTTCCGGCGATCAGCAGAAAGATGGCGGCGTGATCGAGATAGCGCAGCGCCGAGCGCCAGCGCGCCCATGCGAAGGTGTTATAGAGGAAAGAGCACAAAGAACAGGCGACGAGGGTCCCGCCGTAGACGAGGATGGCAAGCGCTCGCTGTCGATCGACGCTCCCGATCGCGAAGCAGACCAGGAGCGCCATGGCTGTGAGGCTGAAAGCGAGGTTAGCCGCCAGTATCGAGCCATCGAGGCGGCGGGGCCAGGAGAGGCCGGACCGCAGGGCGGCTTTCATTGCCAGGGCAATAACCCGCGCGCGGCCAAGGTGACGAGCGTCAGGCCAAGGCCGATCCAGAACAGCCAGATCGCCGGCACGCGCATGCGCCGAGCTTGAGCGCCCGCGTCCGCCGGCGAGACCGCGGCCGACCGCCTCGGCAGCAGCTCTACCAGGCGAGCGGCAATTTCGCCGACATCGGCTGCGGAACGGTGTTCCTGCGGGAACAGGGCGATGACCAGCGCGAGCGCGCGAACCGCCGCCTCCTTAGGCAAATTCGCCAATCTGGCTCCTTCTGCCCAGGGGTCGATGTTGAGGCGCGTGAGCGCCGAGAGGACGCTGAGCGGTGCGCCGCTTTTCTCCGTCCCCATCGGGGCGAAGAGAAAGCCATTGAGCTCGGAATCAAGGAGCGAGAACTGTGCGGGCAGCGCCATGTCGGCCCATCGCCACGTCGGAAGGAAGACCCTTGGCTGAAGTGAGGCTTATTCGGCCAATGTCAATGGCGTTCGCGGCCGAGGACAAACGGCGGCGCGGGACGTTCATGAGTAGGGGATCCCCAGGATTTGAGACGGCTGCGCTTGCTGGCTTGAAGCGCGGACAGGAAGGATTTTGTGCCGCCGGACGTGGTTTTCTCCGTTGCCAGGGCCGATCTGCCGGCACGCAAGCGCGCGATGCGCACGCTTGCAGCCTCGCTATTGCTGCTCGTCCTGGGCTTGCCGGCCTGGGCCGGCGATTTGAAAGTGACCATCGCCGGTGTTCGGTCGGACTCCGGAAGCGTCATGATCGGGCTCTACGACAGCGCCGAAGGATTCGATGTTGCCATCAAGCACGCGACGGAGGCCGGGCTTCTGACCGACAAGAGCCGGCTGGTCGGCGCGGCCATAAGGGCAGCCGCGGGCACGCAAAGCATCATCTTCACGCAGCTCCGGCCCGGCCGATATGCCGTCATCGCGTTCCACGACGAGAACGACAACGGGCGCCTGGACGAAAGTCCCTGGGGGTGCCGACCGAGGGCTACGGATTCAGCAACGACGCCCAGGGGCTCCTCGCCGCGCCCTCCTTCGATGCTGCGGGCGTGACGCTCGATGCCGCCGACGGCGAGATGACGATTTCGCTGATTTATCCGAGGACCACGGCGCGGGACCACCGCCGTCGCGAGGGTTGGAGTAGCGTTTCGCTCGCGGCGGCGTGCTGCAACGCCTCTTTCGAACGACTTTCTTTGCCGCGCCGAGGCGAGTGCATTTTATTTGCAAAACAGGCGCCGCCGAAAATGATCTGATCGCTGAGAACATTGAGACATTCGCGGGTACTATTTCGAAAGCAGGTCGGCTCGACAGCATTTCTTCGTTGTATTTGGCGGTATGACGCCCCATGTGCAGCTTGCGCGTTGGCACTGTCGATCCGGCAGTGCCAATTCCCGCATGAATCCGTCCAAGGAAACACCCATGAAATTGCGTCCATTGCAGGATCGCGTCCTGGTCCGCCGTGTCGAGCAGGAGGCAAAGACCGCCGGCGGCATCATCATCCCCGACACCGCGAAGGAAAAGCCGATGGAAGGCGAAGTCATCGCCGTCGGTCCTGGGGCGCGTGACGAGAATGGCCGGCTGCAGCCGCTTGACGTCAAGGCCGGCGACCGCGTGCTGTTCGGGAAGTGGTCGGGTGCCGAGATCAAGCTCGACGGCGAGGATCTCGTGATCATGAAGGAATCCGACATCATGGGGGTGATCGATCAGGCCGCCGCCAAGAAGAAAGCCGCTTAACCAGGGAGACGGAACATGGCTGCCAAAGAAGTCAGATTTAGTGGCGACGCGCGCGACCGAATGCTGCGCGGCGTCGAGATCCTCGCCAACGCCGTCAAGGTGACGCTCGGCCCCAAGGGGCGGAACGTCGTCCTCGCCAAGTCCTATGGCGCGCCGCGCATCACCAAGGATGGCGTGACGGTCGCCAAGGAGATCGAGCTCGCCGACAGGTTCGAGAACATGGGCGCGCAGATGGTGAAGGAGGTAGCTTCACGGACCAGCGATCTTGCCGGCGACGGCACGACGACTGCGACGGTGCTGGCCCAGGCCATCGTGCGCGAGGGCTCGAAGGCGGTCGCCGCCGGCATGAACCCGATGGATTTGAAGCGCGGCATCGACTTGGCCGTCGAAGCCGTGGTCGAGGAGATCAAGAAACGCTCGAAGAAGGTTTCGACCAACGCCGAAATTGCTCAGGTCGCGACAATCTCGGCCAATGACGACCGCGAGATCGGCGACATGATCGCGAAAGCGATGCAGAAGGTCGGCAATGAGGGCGTCATCACGATCGAGGAGGCGACAAGCCTGGAGACCGAACTCGACATTGTCGAGGGCATGCAGTTCGACCGCGGCTATCTCTCGCCGTACTTCGTGACCAATGCCGAAAAGATGATCTGCGAGCTCGAGCACCCCTACATCCTGCTCTTCGAGAAGAAGCTGTCCGGTCTCCAGGTTATGCTCCCGTTGCTCGAAGCCGTGGTGCAGAGCGGCAAGCCGCTGCTCATCGTGGCCGAGGAGATCGAGGGGGAGGCGCTGGCGACGCTCGTCGTCAACAAACTTCGCGGCGGCCTCAAGGTCGCGGCAGTGAAGGCCCCCGGCTTCGGCGATCGACGCAAGTCCCTGCTCGAGGACATTGCTATCGTGACTAAGGGTCAGGTCATCAGCGAGGACCTCGGCATCAAGCTCGAGAACGTCACGCTCGACATGCTCGGCACGGCGAAGAAGGTGCGCATCGACAAGGAGAGCACCACCATCATCGACGGCGCCGGCAAGAAGAAGGAGATCGAAGCTCGGATCGTCCAGATCAAGGCGCAGATCGAGGAGACCACCTCGGACTACGACAAGGAGAAGTTGCAGGAGCGCCTGGCGAAACTGGCGGGCGGCGTTGCCATCATCCGCGTCGGCGGCGCCACCGAGATCGAGGTGAAGGAGCGCAAGGATCGCGTCGACGACGCCATGCATGCCACCCGGGCGGCGGTCGAGGAAGGCGTCGTTCCCGGCGGCGGCGTCGCGCTCCTCTATGCGAGCAAGGTGCTCGGCCGGCTGAAGCCGGAGAACGACGAGCAAAAGGTCGGCATCGACATCGTGCGCCGCGCGCTGCAGGCCCCGATACGGCAGATCGTCGAGAATTCCGGTGCAGAGGCCTCGATCATCATTGGCAAGCTGCTCGACAAGGGCGACGCCAATTATGGCTTCGACGCACAGGGCGGCACCTATGTCGATATGGTGAAGGCCGGCATCATCGATCCGACCAAGGTCGTTCGGCTGGCCTTGCAGGGCGCTGCTTCGGTCGGCGGCCTGCTCGTCACCACCGAGGCAATGATTGCCGAGAAGCCGGAGAAGCAGGTCACGCAGCCAAACCCCGGCGGCGGCATGGGCGGTATGGACTTCTAAGGCTGCGCCGCCCCTCGCATCGCCGCGAGGGGCACGCTGCGGGTGACGGTGTGCCGCGAACGACCTCGCGTCGGGCTTAGGGGCACGGCTCTTCTCAATGGGAGGTCCGCGTGTCGAACGACATCGAGTGCCTGGTGACCTTTCCGGTCAAAGGCGGAATATTCGGCGTCGGTCGACTCGCGACGCGGCTAACCGCACTGGCGGCAAGCCACCAGATCGGTGGGTGGCACATAGGCCATTGGGTGGACTGGAGGCACACCGCGATCGGGATCACCTTCGACACGGTGGCGGATGCCGCGCTCGCCAAATCCACGTGCTACGAGGCGGCGACCGCGACCGCATAAGTACGAGACGAGGATGGGGCGTGGCGAAACCCGACCACCCCAGGGTGACATAGGGCAACAAAACAGCCAGCGTATGGGATCTGCTTTCCAACAAGCGTGAGCGCGTTCCGCAGCTCGCCCCAGCCCAGGAGACAAATGGCCCGCCTCCTCGCCCTCGCCGCCGCGCTCCTTGCGGCTCCCATCGGCCTTTACGGGTGCGCTCCGCCCGCCGTCCAACAAGCCGAAACCAGCTGCGAGCGACTCGGGCTACATGTGCGGGTCCTGGACGGTCAGCTCGCCCAGGAGCGCCTGATGCTGGGTGCCGCAGCCCGCCAGCGTGATCAGCCGCCTCCAGGCAACCTCCATCTAGCGGACGATCCGCGCGCCGACCAGATTCTGGTCGATCGGCAGGCCAATGATCTCGACGCATTGCAAGGCCGCCTCGCCGTTCATGAGGCCGCACTGGCCGATGCGCGCTCGCTCGCCGCCCAGTGCCGGGGATGAAATCGTACGCGGCGCGCCCTAATCCACGACGACTTGCGCCCCGCCAGCGGGCTTCGCCTTGCGCAGCAGCAGGAGCATGGGGATGGCGGCGAAGGTTATGACCATCATCAGCTTGAAATCGTCGATATAGGCGATCATCGCCGCTTGGCGCGTGACTTCCTGATTGAGCGCCGCGAGACCGGCGGTGCTGTGGATGTTCCACATCTGCCGGACCGCGGGGAGTTGCAGCGCGGGATTGAACGGCGTCACCTGCGCTGCGAGCGATGCATGCGCGGTTTGCGTCATGCGGTCGAGGATGGTCACCACCAGCGAGATGCCGATGCTACCGCCGACGTTGCGCAGGAGGCTGAAGATGCCGGCGGCCTCGGCGCGCAGCGCCGGCGCCAAGGTCGCGAACGCGACGGTGCTCAGCGGCACGAAGAGAAAGCCCAGGCCGACGCCCTGGACGACGCCGACCCAGACGATCGGCCGCCAATCCATCGTCAGCGAGTACTCGGTCATCTGGTAGAGCGAGACGGTGGTGATGGCGAGGCCGGCCAGAAGCAAGAGGCGCACGTCGATGCGCGAGATGAGGCGGCCGATGACCACCATCGCCAGCATCGTGCCGACGCCGCGCGGCATCATCACCAGCCCGGCGGTGGTCACGGGATAGTCCATCAGGTTCTGCAGCATCGGCGGCAGTAGCGCGAGCGTCGCGTAGAGAATGATGCCGACGACGAAGATGAGGATGCAGCTGCCGAAGAAATTGCGATCCTTGAGCAGCTCCGGGTTGAGGAAGGGGCGGTCCGCCACGCTGGTCCACCACGCGAACATCCAGAAGCCGCACAGCGCCAGCGCGCATTCGATGAGGATCTCGGTCGAGCCGAACCAATCGTTCTGCTCACCACGGTCGAGCATGATCTGCAATGCGCCGACGCCGAGGCTCAGCAGGGCGAACCCCAGGAAGTCGAAGCGGTGGCCGCGGTCGCGCCGCGTCTCGCGCACGAAAGTGAGGATGCCGATAAAGGCGAGGATGCCGACCGGCAGATTGATGTAGAAGACCCAGCGCCAATTGTAGTTGAAGGTGAGCCAGCCGCCGAGCGTCGGCCCGAGGATCGGGCCGACCATGATGCCCGCGCCCCAGATGGCCATAGCCTGGCCCTGCTGCTCCTTGGGGTAGATGTCGAGCAGCACCGATTGCGACAGGGGCACCAGCGCCGCGCCGAACACGCCCTGCAGCAGCCGGAACACCACCATCTCGGAGAGGCTGCCGGCGTTGCCGCACAACAGGGAGGCGACGGTGAAGCCGAAGACCGAGACGAGGAACACGCGCCGAAGCCCGAAGCGGCCGGTGACCCAGCCGGTCACCGGCGTCATGATCGCCGCGGCGACGATGTAGGAGGTCAGCACCCAGCTGATCTGATCCTGCGCCGCCGACAGGCTGCCCTGCATGTAGGGCAGCGCCACATTGGCGATCGTCGTGTCCAGCGCCTGCATGATCGTGGCGAGCATGACCGACACGACGATGAAGGCGCGGTGCTCGACCGCCGGCGCGGCGACGCCGCTGCTGGGCGGGCGGCTCATCGCGCGGCGCTGATGTTGGTGCCGCCCACGCCGAAGAAGGATTGAATCGCCGCGACGACGGGGTGGCGGTACCCGGTATCGACCTCTGCCGTCACGCTCATGCCGGCGCGCAGCGGCTGGTTGGGATCGGGCTCATCCACCTCGATGCGCACCGGCAGGCGCTGCACCACCTTCACCCAGTTGCCGGTCGCGTTCTGCGGTGGCAGCACGGAGAACACCGAGCCGGTGCCGGGGCTGAGGCTGGCGACGCGCGCCGCGAAGCGGACACCGGGATAAGCGTCGACGGTCACGGTTGCCGCGTCGCCCGGCTTCATATGCGTGAGCTCGGTCTCCTTGTAATTGGCCTCGATCCAGGGACGGTCGGTCTGCACCAGCGAGAAAGCCGGCGTCGCCGCGTTGAGATAGCTGCCGACCGGCAGCTTGTTGACGTTGGTGACGATGCCGTCGGCCGGCGCGGCGATCACCGTGTAGGACAGGTTGAGCTCGGCCTGGTCGACCTGCGCGTGCGCCTGCTGCACCATGGGATGATCGTCGGTCGCGATGTCCGGATTGCCGCCGAGGCTCGCCAGCACCGCGGCGAGCTGCTGCTGCACGCTCGCCACCTGCTGGCGCGCCGTACTGAGGCGGTTGCGCACCTGGTCGAAATTGGACTGTGACGTGACCCCACCGGCGAGCAGCCTCTGCTGCCGGTCGAATTCACGCTGCTGATAGTCGAGCGTGTCCTGCGCCGCGGCGAGCTCGGCCTGCCGCTGGCGGTAGCTGGCGCGCAGGCCCTCGACCTGGAGCCGCGCGCTGGCGAGCTGCGCCTTCGCCTGCTCTGCCGCATTGCGATAGGGGCGCTGATCGAGCCGGATCAGAACCTGGCCGGCCTTCACATGCTCGTTGTCGCGGATGTCGATGCCGGTGACGCGGCCGGCGACATCGCTGCTGACGGCGACGGTATCCGTCTGGACATAGGCGTCGTCGGTCGAGACGTAGCGCCCCGAGAGGAGATACCACCCGGTGCCGCCGATGACGAGGGCGATGGGCAGCGCGAACATGAGGAGCAGGCGCAGCCAGCGCGCGCGCGCCAAGCGGCGCCAGCCGAGCTTCGCGGTGGTCGGGCGGGCGCGGTCGCGAATGGTGTCGGTCGTCGACGTCATGGCGCTGTCTCCAGGATCCTGCTTGGCCCGACCGCCGGCTCGATGCTGGCGTCGCCGCGCTTCTCGGACAGGTTGCCGCGCACGCGCAGCAGCATATCGATCAGACTTTCCCGCTCGGCGGGGTCGAAACCGGCGAAGGCCTCGCCGCGCACCTCGTCGCCGAGGACGCGGCCCCGCTCCAGCATGGGCTTGGCGCGCTCGGTCAGGAAGAGGCGGTTGGCGCGGCGATCGGCGGGGTCGGCGCGGCGATGCACCAGGCCGGCCTCCTCCATGCGATCGATGAGCCGGGCGATGGTGATCGGCTCGATCTCGAGGAGCTCGGCCAGCCCGGATTGGTTAATGCCCTCGTGCCGCTGGAGATGGGCGAGAACCTGCCATTGCGCGCGGGTTAGCCCCAGCGGCCGCGCCCGCTGCTCGTAGCGCTTGCGCAGCAGCCGGGCGATGTCGTGGAGCAGGAAGCCGAAGCTGCGGTCGAGGGAGGGTTGCGTCATGCAACCAATATAATAAGCGCGCTTATCTTAATCCAGCCTAATTTCGGGGCAGCAGCGTTGCAGAAAGCGCAAGGATGGGGTGAAGATGGCGGCTGTCGCGGTTCACGCCCGCCCCCCCACAGGGACCTGAATTCATGGCCACGTCCAAGCCGGTCGCCGTCGAAGCCGCTCGCCTCACCAACGATCTCGAGCCCTACTGGATGCCGTTCACGGCCAACCGGCAGTTCAAGGCGCAGCCGCGGCTGCTGGTCGGCGCCAAGGGACTGCATTACACCACGGCCGACGGGCGGCGCATCCTCGACGGCACCGCCGGCTTGTGGTGCTGCAACGCCGGGCACGGCCATCCCAAGATCGTCGCGGCAATCCAGCGCCAGGCGGCCGAGATGGACTATGCGCCCGCCTTCCAGATGGGCCACCCCAAGGCGTTCGAGCTCGCGGCGCGGGTCGCGGCGTTGCTCTCCGGCGATCTCGACCACGTGTTCTTCACCAATTCCGGCTCGGAGGCGGTCGACACCGCGCTCAAGATCGCGCTCGCCTATCATCGCGCGAAGGGCGACGCCACGCGCACGCGCCTCATCGGGCGCGAGCGCGGCTATCACGGCGTCGGCTTCGGCGGCATGTCCGTCGGCGGCATCGCCAACAACCGCAAATTCTTCGGCCCGCTGCTCAGCGGCGTCGACCATCTGCCGCATACCCATCTGCCGGAAAAGAACGCGTTCAGCCGCGGCGAGCCGGCGCATGGCGCGCATCTCGCCGAGGAGCTCGAGCGCATCGTCGCGCTGCACGACGCATCGACCATCGCCGCCGTCATCGTCGAGCCGGTCGCCTGCTCGACCGGCGTGCTGGTGCCGCCCAAGGGCTATCTGAAGCGGCTGCGCGAGATCTGCAGCAAGCACGGCATCCTGCTCATCCTCGACGAGGTGATCACCGGCTTCGGCCGCCTGGGCACGAGCTTCGCCGCCGAGTATTTCGACGTGCTGCCCGATCTGATCACGACGGCCAAGGGGCTCACTTCGGGCGCGGTGCCGATGGGAGCGGTGATCGCGCGCAAGGGCATCTACGACGCCTTCATGACCGGGCCCGAGCACGCCATCGAGCTGTTCCACGGCTACACCTATTCCGGCCACCCGCTGGCTTGCGCCGCCGGCCTCGCCGCGCTCGACGTTTATGCGGAGGAGCGGCTCTTCGACAATGCGCGGACGCTGTCGCCCTACTGGGAGGACGCGGTGCACGCCTTGAAGGGCCTGCCGCATGTCATCGACCTGCGCAACCTCGGCCTCATCGCCGCGATCGAGCTCGAGCCGATCGCCGGGCAGCCGGCCAAGCGCGCCTTCGACGCCTTCCTGCGCGCCTATGACAAGGGGCTGCTGGTGCGCACCACCGGCGACATCATCGCGCTGTCGCCGCCGCTGACCATCACCAAGGCGCAGATCGACGAGATCTTCGGCACGCTCGCCGCGGTGCTGAAGGAAACGCCGTAAGCGATGCAGAACCTCCGCATCGACCAGGAGCGCCTGTGGCAGAGCCTCATGGCGATGGCCGAGATCGGCGCCACCGAGAAAGGCGGCTCGAAGCGACTGGCGCTCAGCGACCTCGACCGCGCCGGGCGCGATCTCTTCGTGCGCTGGTGCCGGGAGGCCGGCTGCACCGTCACCGTCGACCGCATGGGCAACATCTTCGCCCGCCGCCCCGGCCGGCGCAGCGAGCTCGCGCCGGTGGTCACCGGCAGCCACCTCGACACGCAGCCGACCGGCGGTCGCTTCGACGGCGTCTATGGCGTGCTCGCTGGGCTCGAGGTCATCCGCACGCTCAACGATAGCGGCTACGAGACCGATGCGCCGGTCGAAGTCGTGGTGTGGACCAACGAGGAAGGCGCCCGCTTCGCCCCGGCCATGGTCGGCTCGGGGGTGTTCGCCGGGGTGTTCGACGAGGCGTACGGCCACAGCCGCACCGATCGCGACGGCAAGACCATGGGCGAGGAGCTGAAGCGCATCGGCTATCTCGGCGCGGAGAAGACCGGCGGGCGCCCGCTGCGCGCCTATTTCGAGGCGCATATCGAGCAGGGCCCGATCCTCGAGGCCGAAGGCAAGACCGTCGGCGTGGTGCAGGGCATCCAGGGCATCCGCTGGTTCGAGGTGACGGTCACCGGCAGCGAGAGCCACGCCGGCACCACGCCGATGAACCGCCGCAAGGACGCGATGCTCGGCTGCGCGCGCATCGTCGACCGCATCAATGGCATCGCCCTCGCCCATCCGCCGGGCGTGTCGACGGTTGGCATCGTCCAGGTCGGCCCCGGCTCGCGCAACACCATTCCCGGCAGCGCGTTCTTCACCGTCGATCTGCGCCATCCGCGCGACGAGACGCTGCTCGAGATGAAGGCCGAGCTGGAAGCGGCGGTCGGCGAGGTCTGCGCCGCGCTCGGCCTTGCCGCGGAATGCCGGGAGATCTGGTGGTCGCCGGCGACCGAGTTCGATCGCGGCTGCGTCGCCGCGGTGCGCCAGGCTGCCGAAGCTGGCGGCTACGCCCATCGCGACATCGTCTCGGGTGCCGGTCACGATGCCGCTTACGTCAATCGGGTGGCACCGACGGCGATGATCTTCGTGCCCTGCGCCGACGGCATCAGCCATAACGAGGTCGAAAGCGCCACGCCCGAGGACCTCGCCGCCGGCTGCAACGTGCTGCTGCGCGCCATGCTCGACCGCGCCGCGGCGCGATAGCTGGGCGGCGTCAGCGCCCGCTCAGCGCCGCGTCGGGCATTCCGTGACCGGCGGCCCCTGGTAGTCCGTGCCGCCCGGGCGGTCCTGATGCAGAGGATCCGCGCACTGTACCGGCGGCGCTACGGTGTTGCCGTAGCCATAGCCGGGCTGCTGAGCGTAACCGGGTTGCGCATAGCCCGGCTGAGCATAGCCGGGCTGAGCGTAGCCAGGGGCAGCATAGGCGGGCGGGACGGCCGTCCCGGCCACGCTGGCGGCGGCGCCGGCGCAACTGTAGACCGCGACACTGCCCGACGGGCTCTGCTGGATGCCCTGAAGCTGAGGGCTGGCTCCGTATTGCTGGCAATAGCGCGCTGCGTTGGCATTCGCCTGGGACACGTCATTGCCGACGATGCGGTAGGAAACCGTGGGCGCCGATTGCGACACCGGCCGCGAGTCATTGGCGCAGGCGGCGAGAACGCCGACGGCGGCCAGCAAGGGAAGAGCAGCAGCGCGCATGCGATTCACTCCATCGTCGTTATCCGACACAGCGACGGCGCTGGCACCACAACGGTGGTTAATTCAAGCGGCGCGCCAAAGCTGCCGACCGCGCAAAGCCGCTGCGAGCCGCTAGCGCGACCGGCTGCAGGTGTAGACCGCGACGTTGCCCGAGGCAGTCGACTGGATGCCCTGGAACTGGGCGGAGCGGCCGTACTGATTGCAATACCGCTCGGCGTTGACGCCGGCCTGCCCGACATCATTACCGGTCACCTGATAGGACACCGACGGCGGCGCCGCCGCCACTTCGTGCGGCCCGCCGCAGCCGGCGAGGAGGGCGGGGACGGCAAGCAGAGAGATCGCGATGACGCGCATGGCTGGTGGCTCCCGGTTGACGGCTGGATCGTCACTCTCTGAATGCAACACATCGGCGCGCGCACTGGTTCCGGCCCACGCGATCGAGGCCACCCATGGTTCACGCTTGTGCCCGCTCGGGACGTGGCGCACCTTCGGCGCGCCCGCGGGCAACTTATGATCGGCTTCGGCGCCGCTCGGTCAGAGTCCGGCAAGGGTTGCGGCGTTAAGGCTTTGCGCGTGAGGGATATCCTCGTGCTCGCTCCTCTTTGGGTCTGGCCCGTGCTCGCCGCCCCTTTTGTCGGCAGCTTCCTCGGCGTGGTGGTGACGCGGGCGCGGGTGCCGCAATCCATTCTGGTCGGCCGTTCCGCCTGCGCCCGATGCGGCCACCGGCTCGGCCCTGCCGATCTCGTCCCGCTGGCGAGCTGGCTCGCCACGCGCGGCCGCTGCCGCCATTGCGGGCAAAGCATCGGCGCCTTCTATCCGGCGATCGAGCTGGCGGCGCTGGGCGTCGCCCTGTGGTCCGCCGGGCTCGCCGCGGACTGGCTGCTGTGGCCGAGCTGCCTGCTCGGCTGGCTGCTTCTGGCCCTGGCGGCGATCGACCTGCGCTGCTTCCTGCTGCCGGATTTCCTGACCCTGCCGCTGCTGGCCGGAGGCCTCCTGCTGTGGGAAGTGGCGGAGCCGGCATCGCTGGTCCCGCACGCCATCGCCGCCGCCCTGGGCTTGGCCTTCGTCCTCGCCTTGCGCCAGGCCTATTGGCTGCTGCGACGGCGCGAAGGCATCGGCCTCGGCGACGCCAAGCTGCTCGCCGCGGCGGGCGCCTGGGTGTCCTGGGAGGGGCTGGCGAGCGTCCTCCTGGTCGCTTCTGTCGCGGCACTCGCGAGCACCTTGCTTCGCTATAAGCGCGGCAGTAGCATTTCGCTGGTCGACCGTGTCCCGTTCGGCGCATTCCTGTGCGTGGGAACATGGCTCGTCTGGCTTTATGGCCCGCTCGGTTGATGAGCGCGGGCCGGTTCGCACGTGGCCGGAAAGTGCGGCTGGAGCATCTCGGGTGCAACCGGCCATCGTAGGGAGTTTGGCCGCAGTGCAACAAGATCGCGTCGAGTTTGAACGGTCCCTGGCCGCGCGGCTGATCGCCGCCGGGCGCCTCGACGAGGCGTCCGCGGAGCGGGCCCTGCGCCTGCGCGCCGGCAGCGAGGAGCGGCTCGAGCGCATTCTGACCAGGCTCGGCCTGGTCCATGAGAAGCACGTCGCCGAGGCCATCTCGAGCGAGCTCGGCCTGCCGCTGGCGACCGCTGGCGACTACCCCGACGAGCCGGTCCTGGAGAGCGCCAGCCCGAAATTCCTGCGGCAGGCGCAAGTCCTGCCCTTGCGGGAGACGCCCGAGCACCTCGTGATCGCCGTCGCCGACCCGTTCAACGACTACCCGGTCCGCTCGCTCTCGCTGCTCGCCGGAAAGCCGGTCGAGATTCGCATCGCCACGCCGTCCGACGTCGAGCTCGCCCATGAGCGCCTCTATGGCGGCGAGAAGGGCTCGCTCGGGCAGATCGTCGACGAGATCGAGAACGCGGAGGATGCCGGCCCGGACGAGGACATCGACCGGCTGCGCGACCTGGCCAGCGAGGAGCCGGTCATCCGTCTCGTCAACCTGCTGATCGCGCGGGCGGTCGAGAGCCGTTCCTCGGACATCCATATCGAGCCGTTCCAGAACCGCCTGGCGGTGCGCTACCGCGTCGACGGCGTGCTGCGCGAGGGCGCGACGCCGCCGGTGCGCCTGCGCGCCGCCATCGTCTCGCGCATCAAGATCATGGCGAAGCTCAACATCGCCGAGCGCCGGCTGCCGCAGGACGGGCGCATCCGCATCGCCATCCGCGGCCGCGACTACGATCTGCGCGTCGCCACGGTCCCGACCTTGCACGGCGAGGGCGTGACCATGCGCATCCTCGACCGCTCGAGCCTGGTCGAGGATTTCGCCACGCTGGGCTTCGAGGCCGACACGCTGAAGCGCTATCTCGACCTGCTCGACCAGCCGCAGGGCATCCTCCTCGTCACCGGCCCGACCGGCAGCGGCAAGACGACGACGCTCTACACCAGCCTGCTGCGCCTCAACACGCCGGAGAAGAAGATCTTCACCGTCGAGGATCCGATCGAATACCAGCTCGACGGCGTCAACCAGGTCCAGGTCAAGCCGCAGATCAAGCTCACCTTCGCGGAGATCCTGCGCACGCTGCTGCGCCACAATCCCGATGTCATCATGATCGGCGAGATGCGCGATTTCGAGACGGCGCAGATCGCCATCCAGGCGGCGCTCACCGGCCATCTCGTGCTCTCGACGCTGCACACCAATAATGCGGCGAGCTCGATCAACCGCCTGCTCGACATGAAGATCGACGACTATCTCGTCACCTCCACCGTCAACGGCGTCATGGCGCAGCGCCTGGTGCGGCGTTTGTGCGAGGCCTGCCGCAAGCCGCGCGCGCTGCTGCCGGAGATGGTCGAGCGCCTGGGGCTGGCGCCACTGATGAACGGGCGCGAGCCGACGCTTTACGACGCCGTCGGTTGCGAGCAGTGCCACGGCAGCGGCTACCGCGGCCAGATGGCGGTCATCGAGGTCCTCGCGCTGTCCGATGCGATCCGCCGGCTGGTGCTCAACCACGCCGAGGCGCGCGAGATCCACCGCGTCGCGGTCGAGGAAGGCATGCGCACCATGTATCACGACGGGCTGCTCAAGGCGCTGGCCGGCACGACCACGGTCGAAGAGGTGTTGCGCGTCACGCGCGACGTTTAGGTCCTGGGCATGCCGCAATTCCGCTACATCGCCGTCGAGGCGTCGTCCGAGACCATCGAAGGCCGCATGGAAGCGGCGACGAAATCGGCGGTCATCGATCGCCTGCACGCCTCGGGCCACGTGCCGATCCGCATCGACGAGGTGGTCGCCTCGCCGCTCTCCGGCATCGACCTTTCCTGGATGTTCCGCGCGCGGCGCATGCCGTCGCGCACGCTGGCGCTGCTCACCGGTCAGCTGGCGACGCTGCTCCATGCCGGGCTGGCGCTCGACGAGGCGCTGGGCATCCTGCGCGAGCTGGCGACCAAGGAGCGCGAGCAGGAATGCCTGCGGCTCCTGCTCGAGCGCATCAGCGGCGGCGCGACGCTGTCGGACGCCATGGCCGAGCAGCCGGGCGTGTTTCCCGGCTTCTACGTCAGCATGATCCGCGCCGGCGAGGCAGGGGCGAGCCTCGAGACGGTGCTCGACCGCCTCGCCGAATTCCTCGAGCGCACCCAGGCGACCAAGGAGCACATCATCTCCGCCTTGATCTACCCGCTGGTCGTCGCGGTCACCTGCCTCCTCTCGATCGGCATCCTGTTCGTCTTCGTCGTGCCGCGCTTCCGGCCGATCTTCGAGCAGGCCGGCGACGCGCTGCCGCTGCCCGCGCGCAGCCTGATGGCCGCCTCCGACTTCCTGCAAGCCTATTGGTGGCTGTGCGTCGCCGCGCCGTTGCTGCTCGCCTGGGTGGTGCAGCGGCAATTCAAGAAGCCGGCGAGCCGGCAGCGCTGGGAAGCGCGCCTGCTCAAGCTCCCCGGCATCGGCGGGCTCATCGCCAAGGTCGAGGTCGTCCGCTTCAGCCGCACGCTCGCCACGCTGCTGAAGAACGGCGTGTCGCTGCTGAGCGCGCTGGCGATTACCCGCGAAACCATCCGCAACAGCGTCTTTTCCAACGCCGTCGCGACGGTGATCGAGCGCGTGAAGACGGGCAAGGGCCTGGCCGAGCCGCTGGCGCAGACAAAAGTGTTTCCGCCGCTGGTCGTCCATCTGGTGCGCGTCGGCGAGGAAAGCGGGCGCCAGGACGAGATGCTGTTCAAGGTCGCCGAGATCTTCGAAGGCGAGACCCGGCGCAGCATCGACCGCATGCTGGCGCTGCTCGGCCCGGCGCTCACCGTCGGGCTCGGCCTGATCGTCGCCGCGGTGATCGGCTCCATCCTGACGGCGGTGCTGAGCGTCTATGATTTGGCTATGTGAGGAGGCGTCCCTTGCGGTGGAGAGTGAGAGAGAGCGAGCCGTCCCAATCCGGCTTCACGCTGGTGGAACTGCTGGTGGTGCTGGCGATCCTGAGTCTCTTGGTCATGGTGGCGACGCCGCAGGTGCTGAAATATCTCGGCAAGGCGAAGAGCGATACGGCGCGCATCGAGATGAAGTCCATGTCGACGGCGCTCGACCTGTTCCTGCTCGATGTCGGCCGCTATCCGACGCAGCAGGAAGGACTGCCGGCGCTGGTCGCCAACCCCGGCGGCCTGCAATCCTGGCACGGCCCCTATCTCAAGGCGACCGTCGTCCCGCCCGATCCTTGGGGACGTCCCTACCAGTACCGCTTTCCCGGGCAGAACGGCGACTACGACCTCTACACGCTCGGCGCCGACAACATCGCCAGCCAATGACGGCGCGTCATGGGTGAGAAGGGCTTTACGCTGATCGAGCTGGTGGTGGTGCTGGCGATCGTGGCGCTGCTGCTGGCGATCGTGCTGCCCTTCGGCCTGCACCGCCGCGGTCACGACGAGCTGGCCAGCGGCGCGCGCGAGATCGCCGGGGCGCTGCGCCTTGCCCGCAGCCGGGCCATCCTGGTCAATCGCCCGGCCAGCTTCGTCGTCGATGTCGAGAACGGCTTCTATCGCCCGCCGGGCGCCACCGCGGCGCGGGCCGTGCCGATGGGCAGCCGCATCGCGCTTTACACGGCGCAGGAAGAGCAGCTCAGCGGCACCACCGGCGCGATCCGCTTCTTTCCCGATGGCAGCTCGACCGGCGGCGGCGTCGCCTTGTCGCTGGGCGGCGAGCGCTACGACATTCTGGTGGATTGGCTGACCGGCGGAGTCTCCGTCCATGCAGGCGCCGCAGCTGCCGGCCGATAATCGATCCTCGGCCGGCTTCACGCTGATCGAGATCCTCGTTGCCTTCACGGTGGCGACGCTGCTGCTCGGCGCGCTCTACCAGGTCTTCTCGGCGGGGCTGCGCTCGAGCGCGAGCGCCGAGCATTACGCCGACGCCGTCCTGCTCGCCGAATCCGGCCTCGACGCGCTGGTCGGCACGGCGGTCGCCGTCGGCGAGACGACCGATCGCTTCGGCATCTTCGAGCGCCGAACCAACATCCGCGCGCGTCCCGACCTGGGGCCGTCGGACGCGCAGCTGGCGGTCGCCCCCTACGAGATCGAGGTGCGCGTCGCCTGGCGTGAAGGCGTCCGCGAACGCGCCGTGCTGCTCTCGACGGTGCGGCCGGGGCCGCGGGAGAGGCCGCGATGAGCGCGCGGCAAGGCGGCTTCACCCTGATCGAGCTGCTCATCGCGGTGAGCCTGCTGGCGCTACTGATGGCGATGCTGTTTGCCGGGCTCAACGCCGGAACGCGGCATATCGGGCGCCAGAGCGAACGGCTCGATCGCGCCTCGCGCACCGTGCTCGCGCAGGACTTCCTGCGCGCGCAGCTCGCCGACGCCCGCGCGTTGACGCCCTCGAACGTGCCGAGCGACGCCATCACCTTCGTCGGCCGTGTCGACGGCGTCGACTTTGTCAGCGCGGCCCCCCAGGCGGTGGCGGTGGGCGGGCTGCAAGTGGTTTCCCTCGGCATCGTCGAAGCGCGCGGCGCCGGCGGCGAGCAGCTGCTGGTGGGCTGGCGTCCGTTCAAGGGCTCCGGCGCCGGCGCATCGGCTTCCGCGGCCGTCGCGTCCGAGCACCGGACGGTGCTGCTTGACCATATCCAGGAGGCGGCATTCGCCTATTTCGGCGTCGTCGATCCCGGGGAGGCGCCGAGTTGGCACGCAACCTGGCGGAACATGGGCTATCTTCCCTCGCTCGTCCGTCTATCCGTGACCTTCGCGGACGGGCAACGGATGCCCGAATTCGTCGTCGCCCTGCGAGCGTCGCCGGGAGCGACCGGAGCGCTCGTCAATCCCGAGCCCCAATAGTGCCTCGATACAATCCTTCCGCCTTCGTGTGACGCTGTCGCGCGGAACCGCGACACGGAAGGATCGCCATGGACGAAAGACGCTCCCGGCCTGAAACCGCGCAGGCGCAGCCGCGCCGCGGCCCGCGCGGGCTTTGGCTGCTGCTGTTCCTGCTGGCCTGGAGTTCGAGCGAGGCTGGATACGCCGCGGAGCGCCTGCCCGATCCCGAGGACGGCGCGATGGCGATCCGCTCGTACACCAACCCGTATTTCGGCCTCGCCTTTCCGTTCGCCGCGGGCTGGAAGGAAGGCGTCGCCGGACCACCGCCATCCGCCGCCGGCTATTACGTCCTCGGCGCCGTCGATTCAAAGGACGGCATCAGCGGCAATCTGCTCATCGCCGCGCAAGACATGTTCTTCGCGCCCCAACCATTCGACAACGCGATGGCGCAGATCAAAGCCGCGCGCAAGACGATGGCGGCGCTTGCGGGCATGCGGATCGACCGCGATCCGATGGCGGTGAGCATCGCCGGTCGCGACTTCGGCCGCCTCGATTACAGCGGCGTCGGCCTCTACCGCACCCTGCTGGCGACGGAAATCCGCTGTCACATCGTCGGCTTCATCGTCACCGCGAACGATCCCGCTCTGCTGCAGCAGGCGGTGCTTAGTCTCGCTCACCTGTCGCTGCCGCCGGAACCCCCTGCACAGGCGCTTGGCGGCGCCGAGCCCGGCGCCAACTTCCCGGTCTGCATCAAGGATTACGCCACCGGCGAGAACCTGCTGCGCCGGGTCGAACCGCGCTCGGCAGCCCCTTATTTCGCACGTATTTGCCGTGCGGATCATCATCGGCGCCGATGGCGGCGTGAAGCACACGCACGTGATCAAGGCCTCTGACGAGCAGAGAAAAAACATCGAGGAGGCTTTGACGCAATGGCGGCTGAAGCCGCTCCAGGTGAAGGGCGAGGCGGTCGAAGTCGAGACCGGGCTGGCGTTCGAGTTCAAGCCGCCGGCGCAGTAGGCGCTGGCCGATGCGGCGTGCCCGACGCCGGCGAAAAAGGGCCGCGGATGCGCCGATGCATCCGCGGCTGACGACCGCGGTTGAGTCAGAGCGAGCGCAGAAAGTTGATCAGGTCCTGCTGATTGGCCGGGGACAGCGCATTGAAGCTCCTGATCACCGGGTTGGCTTCGGAGCCGAAGCTGGCATGCAGCTCGATGGCGGCGATAAGGTTGCTGGTGCGGCCATCATGCAGGAAGAAGATCCGCTGTCCCACGCCCCAGAGCGGCGCGCTGCGGAACTCCCGGCCGCTCGCGTTGCCCTGGCTGATGCCGTCGCCGAGCGAGCCCATGGCATGCAGCGCGAAGTCGCTGAACGGCTGGAAGGTGACTTCGCTCTGGCCGGTGAAGCGCGATTTCGCGGTGGTTTGATTGACGATGTGACAGGCCTGGCAGCCGATGTTCTGGAAAACCCTGAAGCCGTTTGTTGTCGAGGCGGTGGGTGGGGCCGGCGTCGAGGCGTCCGACAGGCGCATGAACGCCGCGAAGTTCACGACATCCGAGGAGAAGGCCGCCGCCGGGCTGTTGCCGGTCGCCGCCGGCGTCAGATTCGTCCTGTCTTCGGGCGAGCCGTTGAACTGACAGCCGGGATCGTCGTCGCGCTCGTTGGGGAAGGCCTCGTTGGTGACGCCCTGCTCGACGTTGTACGCCTCGCCGGCGAAGATAAGCAGCGACTTGTTCTGCGCCTTCCAGCCGAAGCGCGTGATGGTGCCGTCATTGCCGCTGCGATTGAACGTGCCGGAGATCCCCAAGGCACTCGCCAGACCCGACTGCGCGGAAAGCGTCGCCTGCAGGCCGGCGTCGGAAACATTTTCCACCAGCCCGGCGCCGAAGGTCGGGGTCGGGATGCGGAAAATCACGTTGTTGCTCGTGAGTTGCGCGGCGAAGTCGGGCTGAGCGATGCTGCAATCCGGCGCATCCTTGCAGGTCATGGACGCCGCCATCCGGCGTGCCGTCGGCTTTCCTGACGAACCGGGCCTCGCGCACCGGGCCGTTGGCGACGATGAAGGGCGGCACCGCGTTCCGGGCGCCGTCCAAGGTCGCGACCGCCACCTGCGGATTGGCCGGCGGGCTCGAGCCGCCCGTGGCGGGAAAGGCATGGCAGCCGGCGCAACCGTTCATGTTGAAGCGCGGACCCAGCCCGATCCCGTCCTCGCCGGGAATCGTTCCGGAAACGGAGTCGATTTCTTCGAACACGGGTCTTGGCCGCCGCGAAAAAGGCCTGGCTCGGGCGCACCGAGCCCGGCCAGCGGCCCGCCGGCACCCGCCGTGCCGCCGCGAACGCCAGGGTCGAAAGGATGAAAGAAGTCGGCGCGCGCTATCCCGTCAGCGAAGGCAGCGAGAAAACCAATAACAATCAACGTGATAAAAGACAATTTCAGAAAACGTTCTGTGGCCATGGGAAGGTCCTCCTGGTCCATCCCATGAAGATTACTTAAATCTATGGTTGGCTCCCAATCCAGTATTAAATTTGTTTTAACTTGAACACTCCGATGACACAGGGCTCCTTTGCCGGCACCGGTTCCAGTCCTTTCGTATTATTTGCCGGTTGCCTCTCCCGCCCTTTCCAGGTGCTCGAAACCTGCCACCTGGGCCGGATGCCGCACCGCCTCTTGCGACTCCTGGCGGTTTCAGAACAGTGCTATGATCGCTACCGCAAATACGCGGCGAATACCTATGGAATGTTTCAGATCCCTGCTGATGCCCTCGCGGC